>Ga0307488_10004320_pt1 | contig 11850 bp, 9 predicted proteins | sample SB02metaG_FD_202248 | JGI IMG/M metagenome (GOLD analysis project Ga0307488, IMG submission 202248) | Sea-ice brine microbial communities from Beaufort Sea near Barrow, Alaska, United States - SB 0.2 | ecosystem: Environmental > Aquatic > Marine > Coastal | place: USA: Alaska | collected 2017-05-06
GCTGTCCGTCTTTCCTGCCGATTATCTGTATCACGCTTTGGTCTGCACCTTTCTTGTTGTCCTTGATGCTACCTTTTATCGAGCCTATTGTGATGTTTTCGCCGGCATCGTTTTTTCCTTGGAACTCTAACCAAGTATCTGCGTTTATCTCAATGTTACCACTTATTTTTACACTCATGCATATATTTATTTTTTACGAGCCAAAAAAAAAGGCCCGGTATTTCTACAAGGCCTTTTAATTCTACTAAAAAGTAAAAATATTTATTAGTTGTTTGTCCTCACGGCACAATTTACCAATTTAATTCCTGCGTCAGTTGAGCTCTCTAGTGCTCTGCCTATCACATGGAATGGTGAATATGTTTCGCCGGTAGCGGCCGCTCTCGCACAACCTTTGGTTGATGAACTAACTAATCTTTGACCTTTAGTTACTGCACCTACTACTCTAACTGGAGTTCTTCCAGTCATTGCAACAAATGGATGTGACTCGTTGTTACCTGCACCTGCGTTCATGGCGTATGCCGGTAATTCAGATATGACACCAAAAACTTGATCAGATAAATCTGCTGTCGTTTCCGTGATCTCTGCATCACCGCCGACCATTACTACTGCACCTGCTGTCATTGGAGCGTCTGCTTCGAAACGCTCGGCAACGTCTGCGTATTGTGCCGAAGTTGATAGTGCGTGTACTACATTGGCCCTGATGTCTACTAGATCTGCATCTACTGGTATCGAAGTAGCCGCATGTTTGAATGCTGTGAAGGCACCACCTGCGTTACCATGGATTGTTGTTCCGTCATCTGCAAAAGTCTCGTCCCAAGCCCAAAACAGATCCGTCTCTGTAGCGGCTGATGTAGAACCCCTTTGTACTTTTAAACCTGAAATTGAAGGCATTCCCGAGTTGGCAGAAACGTTTCTGTTTACTTCGATGATGTTGTCCTCAACCGCTAGTGTTGTTGTGTTGATTATGGTCTCTGTTCCGTCAACAGTCAAGTTACCCGAAACCCTAAAGTTGTTTGTGATAACTGTTTCACCTACGGCAGTAAGTGTAAGGTTACCTGAGGACGAAATCAATAAGTTAGTTCCATCTCCTTCAATCTTCTCACCATCGTCACCAAATGTTAAACCAACTGCTGATGGAATGTTAACGTCAGCTGTTGCTGTAAGGTTAATGTCCGCACCTGAGTTAATAGTCAAGTTAGTTCCGTTTGATTCAATTTTTTCGTTGGCATCAGTGAAATGTAGTCCAACGTTAGTTGGGATAACAATGTCTGTTGTTGCCGTTAAGTTAAGCAAGTTACTAGAAGAGATTGTCAAATCAGTTCCGTTACCTTCGATCTTCTCACCTGCATCACCAAAAACTATTCCTCTGTCATTGGCCATGTGTACATCTGAAGCTGTTGCTAAATTAATTTTACCACCTGATGTGATTGTTAAGTCTGTGTTATCTGTTTCGATGTTCTCACCACCATCACCAAGACGTAGACCAATGTTGACTGGAATGTTAACATCCGCACCTGCCGCCAATGTTATGTCAGCACCTGATGTGATTGTAAGGTCTGTGTTGTTACCTTCAATTTTCTCACCTGTACCAAATGTTATTCCCACGTTTGCTGGAACTACAACGTCTGTTACTGCTGTCAAGTTCAATGCACCACCTGACGTGATCGTTAGGTCTGTGTTATCACCCTCAATCTTCTCACCTGATCCAAACGTGATTCCCACGTTGGCAGGTATTACTACGTCTGTAGTCGCCGCCATTATGATCTGAGCACCGGAAGTCACAGTCAAGTTTGTGCTGTCACCTTCAATCTTCTCACCTGTACCGAAAGTAATTCCCACGTTAGCAGGAACAACGATGTCTGTTGTCGCAGTCAAGTTCAATGCGGCAGAAGAAGCGATAGTTAAGTCTGTACCATCTCCTTCGATCTTCTCTCCGTCATCACCAAATGTTATACCAACTGCTGATGGAATGTTAACGTCAGCTACCGCTGTAAGGTTGATGTCAGCACCTGCATTGATTGTCAAGTCAGTACCATTTGATTCTATCTTCTCAGCAGAATCAGTGAAATGTAAACCAACGTTAGTTGGGATAACAATGTCTGTAGCCGCCGATAAGTTAAGCAAGTTACTAGAAGAGATAGTTAAATCTGTTCCATCACCTTCAATTTTCTCACCTGCATCACCAAAAACTATTCCAATGTCATTTGCCAGTTTTACGTCTGTAGTTGCCGCCATTATGATCTGTGCACCTGATGTAAGTGTTAAGTTTGTATTGTCACCTTCGATCTTCTCACCTGATCCAAAAGTGATACCTATGTTTGCTGGTATCTCAACATCTGAAGTGGCCGCTAAAACAATTTTAGCACCAGAAGTCACAGTCAAGTCAGTGTTATCACCTTCGATCTTCTCACCTGATCCAAATGTTATTCCCACATTGGCCGGTACTACTACATCTGATGTTGCTGTTAGATTAATTTTGGCTCCTGAAGTGATCGTTAAGTCTGTGCTGTCACCTTCGATCTTCTCACCTGTACCAAATGTCAAACCTATGTTTGCTGGAATTACTACATCCGCCGCCGCTGTTAAATTAATATTGTTACCTGCGATAGTTAAGTCTGTACCATCACCTTCAATTTTCTCTCCGTCGTCACCAAAAGTCAAACCAATGTTTGCTGGTATGTTGATGTCTCCACCTGCACCTACTGTGATTGATAAGTCCGTTCCATCTGATTCAATTTTCTCTGCACCTGCAAATTCAAGTCCAACGTTAACTGGTATGTTTACATCTCCACCTGCTGTAAGGGCGATATCTCCTGATGCTGTAATTGTTGTTGCCGCCGCTGTCTGGCTCAATACCACTCCAGCATCTGCTGTGTTAGTGATTGCTCCGTTTGACCCTGTGTCTGATACTACGACGCTAGTGTTAAGGATCGTGATGTTTGCTTTGTCATCTACGAATTTCTTGTTGGCCACGTCACCGTCAGCTGTGGGTGCCGCGGTCGCTAGTCCTGTGATCTTATTGGTTGAAGCATTGAGTACAATATCTCCTACTTCCAGTCCGTTGTTTACTCTAAAATTTCGTGTTGTCATGGTTCCATATCTCCCGCATGATTGTTAATATTGTAGATATTTATACTATTTGCACGTTTATTCTGCTAGACAGCTTATTCTGTAGGCGTTGACCACTGTTGAACCACCCGATGTGGATGATATGCTGAGACCAACACTGTTGTCAGTGGTAGTCAGGTACGCTGAAGTGAATTCCAGCTGTGTGGTTTCCTTGCTTGAAACGAAAGGTCCTTGTGCCACACCCGCTTCTCCCGGTGCGCCTGTCAGGTACACTTCCTGTACACTGAACACTCCCTCTGTGGCATTCTTGCCCACCACATAGTACACTGCCGCATTGTTGTCATCGAGGTCAATGCTGTCAAATGCTGTGGCGGTTGAGCTCACTGTCGTGGCCCCTATGATCTTCTGGTTGGCATTTGATACGGCTGTCATGGAGTCTGATAGTAAAGTTTTGTGTGTCTTCAAACTAAGGTTTGGAGTCAGTCCAGCCGCACTCACCACAACGTTGGATCCTGAGATTGCCGCTGACAGTGTGATCATGTCGTTGTTTCCGGTGTTTACCGTACCGTACTGTACGATGAAAGCGTTGGTCCCGTCATGCACCACAAGTGCCTCTGTGACTCCTGTCTCTGTCTTGGCGTTGTCGTCGACCAGTATGGTGTACTTGGCGGCCCTGAAAGATGCGTGTGCGAATGTGTCTATGCTCTCTGAAGCAGAATCAACGTCTGTGTTTGATGTTGTGATCGTTACCCCTGCTGTTTCGTCATCTGTGTTTGCTCTCGATATCGGAATCTTGTAGAGACTGATCTTTGAATCATCGCTCGGTCCCGCGATCTTTACCCTAACCTGGTTGCTGGCTATGTCAGCACTTGTGGTCACCATGGAGTTGGCAGTCCCGGAAGCACCGCCTCTCGGACCACCTATGAATGCATCTGCATCGTTGTGACATACCGTGAACACGTTTGCACTGGAGTGATCATTTGTTAGGTCATTACAGGCCATGAAGTACCACACCATGTCTGCACCCGAGGCCTGGAAGAAGTCTATGGTCCTTGCCGTGGTCGAAGCTGACTTGTTGGTCTTTACAGTGGCCCTGGTGTCATCTGATGCAGTGGCCGCCGCTGAACTGAACGACATCGTTCCCGATCCATCCGTCTTTAAGACATCACCGGAGTTACCATCCGCGGTTGGCATCTTGAATGCCGTGCCACCTGATGTGAAAATCAGGTTCGTGCCATCTGATGAAACTGATTCGTTTGCGTCAACAAATTGTATCGCCTTGTTTGTGCCCAAGGTCACTGTGCTGTTAAATGTAGCGGCACCCGCCTCTGACATATCTAATGTCAAAGCTGTAATTTCTGATCCACCATCATTACCTTTAAAAACTAAATCTTTATCGGAAACTCTTGCTCTAATATCAAGATTATTATTTGGCATGCTTATGGTACCAACAGTAGTTGCTCCATCTATTATAAGTATGTCTCCACCATCAGCATTTAAATTAATATCTCCTGCAACATCAAGTGTTAGATTACCTGAACTTACATCTATTTCTTGTCCATCAATTGTAATATTATCTATTGTGACTCCACCATCAAAATTTGCTGACGTTCCTGATACTGCTCCACTGAATGTTGTAGTTTGATCTGCGTTGAACGTGGCCGCTGTTGATCCACCTGTTGCTACTGTTATAATATCAGATCCTGAGAAAGTGATTGACGTGTTGGTGTCACCGTCACCCGCTATGGAATCCAGTTGTAGTGATCCCACGTTTGTGAAGTTGGAGTCACTGAGATCTAAGGTTCCTGTGACATCCAGGTTACCACCAATAGATACGTTACCTGTTGTTGTGATAGAATCTATGTAAGCATCTTTATAGTATAGAGAAGATGTACCAAGATCAATTTGACTGTCTGTGACCGGAGATAGTGCTCCATCACCCACGGTTAATCTACCTGAACCACCTGTCGCTATCGTGATAACATCTGACCCTGAGAAAGTGATCGATGTGTTGGTGTCTCCATCGCCTGCTATTGAATCCAGCTGTAATGATCCCACGTTTGTGAAGTTTGAGTCACCCAGGTCCAGTGTTCCTGTTACGGTTAAATTTCCTGTGATGTCTGTGTTGGCATTTAATTTTATTGCACCCGTGCCCGCCGGATCAAGTGTAAGGTCAGCGTTGCTTGGAGATGCTATCGTTGAACCAACTATGACTAGATCTCCTACAGATAGATCAGCGAATGCAAGTGTGCCTGAACCATCCGTCTTCAGGAACTGTCCCACTGTGCCATCTGATGTTGGATATGCCAATCCAGACAGTGTTGCCTGCCCAGATGTGTTCAGTGTGCCATCAACTACTAGGCCTTCGTTGATGTTGATTATTGTTGAATCCGCTGAACTTATTGTGGTTCCACGAAATGTTATTGCATCAAGAATGATGTTTCCTGTGCCTGATGTTGTCAGTGTTAGATCTGAGTTAGTTGGTGCTACTAGGTTTGTGATTGAGATGTCACCCTCTGCACCAAATTCCAAGGCGCTACCTGCCGCATTTACTTTTAATACCTGTCCTGCTGATCCTACTGCTGTGAGTCCTGTACCACCATTTGCTACTGGAACCGATTCTCCCGTTTGGAATTCCGCCATCCCAGTGGCTACGCTATCAGAGTTAAAGACTACTCGTACTGGTGTTTTATCCGCCATAATTCAATTCTGTGCTCCGCCTACTTGAACTCACGGAATGCATTCATTTCCTTTATATTGTAGGTATTTATTGCTAGAATTGGAATAACGTGATGCCAGCCGCGGCAGTGGCCGATAGTGCCGCACCGTTTGCCAGCGTGAAAGTCTGCCCGGCTCCTGTGTACACAGGCACGTCCTCGACAGTGGCATTAAATTCCAATGTCAAATCCGCCGTCGTTGCTAGTATTTGTGCATCGGTGAGAGCTGAACCACCATCACTTAGGAATAATCCAACAGTTTGTACTGGTCTTGAAAGTGTTCCTGCTTTTGATCCATTCAGTGATATACCGTTGGCTCCCACTTTGCTTCCCGCAGGCAGTGTGGCACCAGAGGCCGCAATTTCTAGGTTTCCTGATCCGTCTGATTTAATTGTTGCGCCACCTAGGTCAATTGTCTCTGCGGCAACATACACGGTCTGCCATCTTCTCGTTGCACTACCCAGTTGGAAGACGCCATTCTGACTTGGAATTAGGTTGCCTGCTATTTCTATGCCAGGACTGGAATCCTCTGTTGAAAGCTGTGTGCCTGCTATCTTGATGCCTTCAATTACAACGTTGCCGTTGCTGGAAGTCAATGTGAGGTCTGAGTTACTGGGTGCCGCAATTGTAGATCCTATCACTGATAAGTCACCCACGTGTGTATCAGAAATATGTGAGTCTACGTATGCCTTTATTGATTGCTGTGTTGCTAATGCTGTGGCCGAATTTGAAGATAAAGTGTCCTCATCTAGTATTGTTGTTACACTTACACCTGAACCTATTTTGAAGGTGTCATTGATCAACACAATCCCTGTGCCAGATGTCTGCAATGTCATGTCTGCATTACTTGGTGCCGATAACGTTGATCCTATAGCACTGAGGTCTCCAAGGCTCGATGAACCACCACCTCCGCCGACTTCCGTACCCCCTGCCGTGACACCGTCACCTATCCTCAGGCTTCCTGTGTCAACATCTACTGCTAGATATCCTGCTTCGATTACGTGTGTGGATAGTGTGTAGTCCTTGTAAGATCCTACTAGTTTCCTGAATGCCATCTCCTACGCTCCCTATATCACGCCAGATAGTTTTTTCAGTAGTGATAGTTCTGTGTTCTCGTTATTTGTTTCTTTTTTCTTCATCTCAGCAGGTACGCCAGGGTTTTCGCCAGCTGTTACTTCTGGTTCTGCGACCAATGGTTCGTCAACTCTTGCTTCCTGGTCAGGTGCAGTCTCATCTGCATCTTGAGTGATGTTGTTGAATTGTGCTAGGTCCTTGCCGGCTTCCTGTTTCTTCATTTCTAATTCTTGTTGCAGTGGATACACTGATGCCACCGTTGTTGGATCATCTGAATCTACCTTGCCTGGATTTTCTGTGTTGCTGGATTTTGTTTTGTTATCTGCGTCTGACACCGTTACACCTTTTGCACCAAATAATTGCTTTAATAATTCTTCATCTCCATCATCTGGCATTGCTTTTATGTTGATGTCAATTTCTTTGAATCTCATTTCAATTCCTATGATGTTGCAACAGCACCATCGTCAGCAACATAGTGCCAAGCGGATGCCTTGTAGTAGACTAATTTATTTTTACTTGCACCGGCACCGTCTGTTGTTAAGAAAGCAACGTATCCTGCCGCCGGCGAAGTGGGTAAACTAGCAAATGCAACTGGAGTGAAGAATAGTCCGTTCTTGAGAGTGACTACATCTGTGCCCGTATCCAGTGTGTAATGTCCTGATGTTTTTAGAGTTTTTGCCATTTGCAACTATTTATGTCTAGATCGGGGGAGCGTGTAACTCCCCCTTCTCTTATAAGTGTGTCGTGTAAAGTACGTGTTCTCTGTACTGTGCGAATGCACATTGACTTGTAAATATTTATTGATGGTAATTTTGATTAAACTAGTAGTATAAAGAAGTGGTGCCAATCCGAATAATTCACACCACTCCCTGAGCTTAATGTACTTCTAGATCTATATTATTTTCTGTTGTAGATATGATATAGAATCCAAACTGCAACTAATCCGATCAACCCTTGATCAGAAAATCCTTGCAGTACGCCCTGGACATTTCCTATTACGGAAACGTTTGGCCAGAACGGAATACCTTGCCCCTTGAAAAGAATCTCTAAAACGATTCCTAACGCTATAAGTGAAACACCCACGTCAGCTAATCCTTTCGCCCATCCTTTTATTTGGTTCATGATATCCATAGTTGGACCTCCCTTGTTGTTATGATTCTTGCGAATCGTATTTTTATTTAGACGACTGTTGTGCAAGTAATCTTACACTATTTGGTCTGTGACTGGTACGAGTGTAAGAAAAAGATATTATCTACGTACAGAACTCTTCATACAGTAGGTAATCGTAGTGGTTGTAACTTCTGTGCCATGTTTTGAATTCTGGTGACAGTTCGGTGTAGTTTGTAATCTTTTCATAGGCCTTACCGCCCTCGTTGGAGTTCAGTCTCGGCTCCACTTCCACTTTCAACTCGTCGGCTATCTCGGTCCACGAGTTCTCGAAGTTATCGGAGTCGTAAATTTTTACGGATTTCTCTTTCAAGGTCTTTCTCACAACATTGTATTTCTCTTTAATATCTATTTCCTCTGCCAGAGAACAAAATTTTCTGTACAGCCATAACACTAAGAAGTTCCCGTTCATCAATGATAGGTGTGTGGCGAAGTCTTGCGACAACTCGTTGCCAAATTTAGAATCATAGTTGAAGTGCGACACATCTCTCTTGAGTGGATGTCTCAACCATGTGTAGTGTTTTCCTTCTTGGTGCATGGTGGTGTAATGCCCACATACGATAGATGCATTGCCAACGGACCTGGGATTGTTATATGTGCGTAAGAATGCTTCTTTGATGGGTTTATGTGCGTCAAATTCTGGGTCTTCACTAACTCTGTAGAACTGCATCTTGTTATGCAGTGGGTATACAATTAAGGTAGAACCTTTTGGTAACTGTCCTACATGTTCTCTGTGTGACAGTCGCAGTTGCAAACTACTTCCTGCTGTCTTTGGTATGTGATGTAAACAGTATTGCATAACAATATTATATGACTAACTGTTGCTTTAGTCAAATTTCCAAATTTGATCTGGATATCTTTTACCTATCCTGACCATGCCTAGTTTTGTTAGATACCGATTGATATCTGCTTTATGATATCCATATCGTTGTATTGCTTTATTGCCTTCTATTTGTATGTAAGGCTTGTTGACAAGTATGGTGTTCCTTGCTCCTTCTAACACAGGTATTTCATATCCTTCAACGTCAATTTTTATTACGTCAACAGAATCAAAATTGTATGAATCAAGTGTCGTTACATTTATCAATCCATGTGTGTCTTTTATATGATAGGTTCCTGAATGAGTTACTTGTTCCATGGAAATTTTACCAGCTTTATTTCCCAGTGCTGTTTCGTGCAGTGTGCAATTCTTAAAATTACTAATGTTGCGTTTAAGTTTAGGTAATATTGCTTGATTGGGCTCGAATATTTCAACATGCTCGGCATTATTTTGCCAAGTTATAGTCCATGGACCCCACCATGCACCCACATCTATAATCCTACGAAATTGTAGATGGTGGATGTAATCACCCATAAGCACATAGTTGCCTCCTTTGTCTATGAAGTCATTCTCATACTTCATTAACCGTTTGAGGTATTTGTGTACTAGTGGGTTTCTCATGCTACTATTTAAAGAAAGTTCAGTCACAAAAAAAGGCGACATAAAGCCGCCTTTCCTTGAAAATAAAATAAGCTGGGCTTATTTGAATTTTAAGTTCGCACTTGTGATTCCTACTAATCCTACGTAGTCTGCCGCGTTTCCTAATGAAGATGCAGTGTTCGTTAATTCAACGTAACCGTATCTTGTTAAGAAACCAACAACTGGTTCGAATGTAGATGGATCAAGTACAACACCTGAAGACATTAAAGGAATGTAAGGACAATAAAACGCTGGTGCGTCTGCCTCACTTGCTCCTTTGTAACCTACAAGTACTGAAGTGGCATCAGAAGCGTAAGCATCAACGTATACTCTCATAGCACCGTTTAAAGTTCCAACAAATTTAGTATTTGTAGGTGCTTCAAAAGTTCCCTCAGTCGATCTTGCGAACGCTGAAGTAGTTGCTGATTGAAGAATAGTTAAAGCTGTTGGAGATACTACTGCGTAGTTTCCAGCGCCTCTTCTTGTTCTAGTTGCGATTTGGTTTGCAACTCTGTTGATTAGAACAGCTAATGCCGCGTGTTCATCACCAACGAAAGTAGCAGTTCCTGACACAGCTGATTGGTCAAAAGTCTCACTAGCCGTTCCAGCTAATGTTCTTAATGAACCGATCACTTCTTGGTCGATTTCTGCAGTGATCTCTTGAGCTAATGCCGCCATGATTTCTGCTTCAACATCGATACCTTGTTGTGCCTGTGCATCTTGAGCCGCTTCAAACGTCCATCTAGCTGATAATTTTCTAGACTTCGCTTCAACCGGTTGTTTCAAGATTTGGATTGATAATCTTTTACCAGGTGTTCCCTCTAAAGAAGCTGTTGAAGCCGCTTTTGGAGTTGTGTTGTTCTGGTTACCAGAGTATGCTTTCGCAATTTTGAAAGGAGATAATGCTTCTTCACCTGCTGTCGCGTTTGACGACACTGTATCTGCATATCTTATTCTTAGTGTGTGAATTTGTCCTACGGGACCAGTCATTGGTTGTACACCAACGATTTCGTTTGCAATAACAGTAGGCATAACCCTTCTGATTACTGGTAGGATAACTCTGTTTAACGTAGCAACGTTACCGGCAGATGTAGCACCTGCAGTAGATTGTTCTGACAAGTATCTCTTAGTGTTTTCTAAGATAACATTCATCGTCTTCTTTTTGTTGCCTGCTAAACCTTCTGTAAGAGCGGCTTTAGTTTCGCCCCATTTTGATTCAAATATATCTGACATTTGTATCTTCCTTTAGTTTAGTTAATTATATACCCGCTAATTTACGGATATTTGTTAAGTCAGCATCTTCCCTAGGTGCTCTGTCTCCGCCGCTCTCAGAAAGTACTTTCGTAGTTCCTGCAACTGCTTTGTCAGCCATCACATGTGGTAGATACTTGTTGAATGATGCTTCAAGTTTTGCTGTTTGAACTGATTCTAACAGTTGACTCATAACTTCACTCTTCTCTTTGCCCAACGGATTGAGCATCTCAGCCATCTTTTCCTTACGTTCCATCAAATCTGCCTGTCTTTTGGACTCAGCGTACGCCGATTCAATCACCGCTTGTTTTTCTTCGATAGCCTTCTCCGCGTCTTTTAATTTAAGTGTAGTTTCATCCACAACTTTCATCATCTTCGAAGTCTCAGATTTCTCATTTAAGTAAGATGCCTGGTACTCTGAAGCGAACGCTTCGAATATTTTCTTGCCAAAGTTCACTGTTCTTGCCGCACTAATGTCTTCCTTAAGAGCAGATAGCTCTTCAGCAAGTTTTTTGTTTACAGCAGACTCTACAACTTTAGCAGATCTTGTTATGAAAGCTTCTTTCATCTTAGCCATTTGTTTTTTGGCCTCGGCTACTAGTTTAACTTTCGTTTCCACAACGCCTTTTTTGTCTTCGTGGAACTCTTTAATTTCTTTTGCAAGAGCACCAACAACGAATTCTTCCATCTTCTTGAAGTTTTCGTGAACACCTTTTCTGTCGCCGTGTAGTTCTTTCAACTCTTCTGATAGTTTAGAAAGCATAAAACCTTCTAATTTTGCAGAGTGAGCGCCTACATTTTCTTTGTAAGCAATTTTTTCTTGTGCAAGTGCTTTTCTGTCTTCTACGAATTTAGAGATTTCTTCAGATAATTTCTCGCCCATCATCTTATCGATGGCTTCGATCATGTTTCCTTTGTCATGCTCGTATCTTTTTGCGAATTCTTCTCTTAATTCTGCACCTACTTGTTCTTTGTTTTCTTTGATCTTAGAATCCCAAGCTTCAGAGATACTTTTTTGAACATCTTCTGATATCGCTCCAGACTCAACCAATTTTGATATTGCATCAATCATTATTTTAGGTCCTTTATTATGTTTGTTAACGCCTCTTTGAG
>Ga0307488_10004321_pt1 | contig 11847 bp, 11 predicted proteins | sample SB02metaG_FD_202248 | JGI IMG/M metagenome (GOLD analysis project Ga0307488, IMG submission 202248) | Sea-ice brine microbial communities from Beaufort Sea near Barrow, Alaska, United States - SB 0.2 | ecosystem: Environmental > Aquatic > Marine > Coastal | place: USA: Alaska | collected...
TTTTTAAAGGATTCTTTTTAAATTTTATAAACGTTGGTGTTTTGGCTTTTTGGTTAGGAACTGTTCTAGTAATTGGGCCTACTTTAAAGATGAATCAGAGTGCCATTTTCTGGTATTTTGGAACTGTATTATTAAGTTATTTTATGACAGATCTAGGAAAAATATTTTTAGCAAAACAACTCAAAAATAAAATGACACCTCAAGTAATTTTTAGAATTAAGAAAATTATGGGAATCATTTTAATAGTCTGCGGTGTTTTTTTAATGCTAAAAGGTTTTATCCCAAATGAAAGAATAGAAGAACTAATACAATAGAAAATACATTTATTCACATAAAAAAACCTCATTTATTCAGATAAATGAGGTTTTTTTTATAACTGATTTTAAAGTTTTACTTTACTTCAAAAACATTATTGGCATTATTAATATCTGCCATTAATTTACTTTTATCAATGATCACAGATTTTACATTTTTAGACCCGTTAAAAGAGTATACTGGGTTTGCCCAAGCCCAATCTTCTAAAACAGTTGCAGAAGTTGGTTTGTTACCTCTCATCATTCTTAATGGAATGGTAAAGTTTTCTGCAGAACCATCTGTATAGGTAACTTCTACATCTATTGGCATTGGCATTTGACCAATTCTTTCTAAGGTAATATTTTTTCCGTCCACAGCTTTAATTCCGTAATCTATGGTGTGTATTGTTTGTGTCCACTCATTCAGATACCAATCTAAATGAATCCCAGAAACTTTTTCCATAGAACGTTTCACATCATTTGGTGTTGGATGCTTAAAACTAAAATCTACGAAATACTTTTTAAGCCCTTCTGCAACATTTTCTGCTCCAATAACATATTCTAATTGTGATAAGAAAATATTTCCTTTAGAGTAACTCGCAACACTATAGGCTGTGTTGGTATTATACCTATCTGCATGCGTAGAAAGAGGCTCTTCAATATTGTTATTCACCACGTAATTGTATCCTTTATAAGCGCCTGCATGTGGATTTTCTTTTTCTTCCTTCAGTATTAAATTTGCTGCCTTGTTAGAAATATAAGAGGTAAAACCTTCATCCATCCAAGGATGTTTGCTCTCATTAGAAGCTAATAAAAACTGAAACCAAGTATGTGCCACTTCATGTGCAGTGACTCCAAAAAGACTTCCAAATTTGCGTTCTCCAGTAATCAAAGTTGCCATTGCGTATTCCATTCCGCCGTCTCCACCTTGTATTACAGAATATTGTTTGTAAGGATATGCCCCAATATGCTTGCTGTAATACGTCATTAATTCAGCGGTTTTTGACTGTAAGTCTTTCCAGTTCTGTAAAAATTTTGGCGCTAAATTTTTCTTGTATAAAAAGTGTAAATCAATTCCGTTTGCCGTTTTTAAAACATCATGTTTATAATCAGGATCAGCAGCCCACACAAAGTCGTGCACATTTGGTGCTTTAAAATGCCAAGTCAACTTCTCTGAATTGGGAATATTTATTGGTTTTGATGTATCTTCATAGCCGTGCCCTATTTCTTGTGCATTTTGCAAGTATCCTGTTCCACCGAGAACATAGTCTTTATCAATTGAAATTTTTACATCAAAATCACCCCAAACTCCATGGAATTCTCTTGCAATATAAGGTGGCGTATGCCAACCTTCGAAATCGTACTCTGCCATTTTTGGATACCATTGCGCCATCGATAAAGCAACCCCCTCTTTATTATCCCTACCTGTTCTTCTAACTTGTAGCGGAATTTGCGCATCAAAAACCATGTCTAAGGTGATACTTTCACCAGCCTTAACAGGTGTATTTAAAGTAACTTCTAAAATAGTACCCACGGTTTCATAAGAAATAGCGGTGCCATTTTGTTTTAAGGAGTTTACTTTTATATACCCAATTTCATCTGCACTTAACTTACTAATTCTATCTCTAACTCTTCTATCTGGATCTTTAATATTTAAAGAACGAGCATCCATTTGAGAACCTGGCTGAAATGCATTAAAGTATAAGTGATAATACACTTTTGTCAATTCGTCTGGTGAGTTATTTGTATAAATTACTTTTTGTGTTCCTTTATATTGATGGTTTTTTGCATCTACATCTACCGCCATTGTATAATCTACATGTTGTTGCCAATACGCAGTTTGTGTAGCATCATTTTTTTGCTGATACGCAATATCTTTTATCTGGGTACAAGAAGTTATGAGTGCAATTGTGAAAATTAAAAGTAGATTTTTTTTCATGTTATAAATTGATTAATTTTTGAATATTTGAATATTAGCGTAAAATAGTTGTCAAGTAATCACTATTTTTTTGAAATTATTTTTTCCCGTTAACAATTCTGTCTGACATTTTTAAAGCATTGTAGCTATTTACTACTCTTCCAGAAACTGATAAATCTGAGAAAGGTACTTTTTCATCTGTTGTCCCTGGTTTAATGACTTCAAAATTAATTTTAATTCCTGAGTTCATTAAGATATGTTTTACCTGACTTGCAGATAATTGCGGATAGTAAGAACGCACCAAAGCTGCAACACCTGCAGCGGAAGGTGCCGCCATAGAAGTTCCACTATTAAGAGCATATTCATCTTTTGGTGTTGGTGCATATATATCTACACCCGGCGCAAATACATCTACATTCTTCTTTCCATAGTTAGAAAAAGTTGCCGGTAATTTTTCATTGTAATGCAAACTCATTGCACCAATTGTTAAAACGTTATCAGAAACTTCATTTACTAAATCTTCAGAATCGTTTGGAAATGTGCTTACCTCATCTATATTTTTACCGTCATTACCAGCAGCATTCACAATTAAAACATCTTTTTTTGCTGCATATTTAATTGCTGCATACACCCATTCTTTGTTGGGTGAATATGCTTTACCAAAACTTGTATTAATCACTTTAGCTCCGTTATTTACTGCATAAATGATTCCTAAAGCAACGTCTTTATCATGTTCATCTCCATCAGGAACAACTCTTACCGCCATAATTTTTACATTATTGGCTACACCATTAACCCCTTTATTATTATCCCTAGAAGCAGCAACAATACCAGCAACATGGGTTCCATGACTTTCTAAATCTTTAGAACCAATTACATTATTATTTCCATAATCTGTATCTGTGATATCATATAAATCGTCCTCTAAAGATTGACGCCCATTAAAATCTAAATCGTAACTTTTTGAGGCATCTTTCGCTTTTTTGTACTCTTTTAACTGTTTTTTGTAATCTAGTAAATCATCTTCAGACATTCCTCTACTTAACATATTCGAAACATCTGCAATTTTAGCCGCTAATTGTGCACTTTCTGGTCTTGCCTTTTTTAAATCTTCAATACTAAAATCAGCGGTATCAAGAAACGTTTTTACTTCTTTAAAATTTTGCTCAATTTGATAAATTCTATCTTCACTCTTTTGCAAGTTGACCAACTCTTGTTTGTGAGCTGCAACAGATTTTGTGTATTTTTCTTTTAACTTTAAATATTGTTGAAATTTAGCTTTATTTGCATCAGAAATTTCTGAAGCCTTTTTATCCCCAAAAAGATCCATTCCTTTTTTAACAATTCTTGTCATTTCTAATTGATCGGAATTCACAATTTTACCGTCTTTACCTCCTAAGAAGTTCCAGCCATGAATATCGTCTATGTATCCATTATTGTCATCATCTTTATGATTCCCGGCAATTTCATTTGGATTTACCCAGGCCACACTTTGTAAATCTTCATGCTCCACATCAATACCAGAATCTGCAATTGCTACAATCACAGTACTCCCTTTTTTTCCTGCTAAAAATTGATATGCTTTTGCAATGCTCATTCCAGGAATCGAATCTGTTCGCAAATCCATATGACTCCACACGTTTACTTCAGCTTCAGATAGTACTCCTTGTTTAGCAGCGATGTTAATTGCAACATCTGGTCCATTAGGGACTAAAATTGTATGTATTGCGGTTTTACAACTTCCTAAAAGAAGCACAACAGCTGCTGAATATGTAATCGATTTTAATACGTTCATCTCTAATCTCTTAATTAAATATATCTGTAAATTTATGTATTTCTTTTAGCCGAACGCCTTTTTCTGTGTGCTGTACTGTACAAATTTCGTTGTACGCATCGTGTTCTAAAAATAGGTAATAGTTATTATCTGCAGCTTCACTTAAAAAACTTGCTTTTTCTTTAATAGTCAATAAAGGTCTGGTATCAAAGCCCATTACATAGGGCAAAGGAATATGACCCACAGTTGGCAATAAATCTGCCATAAAAACAATTGTTTTCCCTTGATATTTTATCTTTGGTAGCATTTGTTTTTCTGTATGACCGTCCATAAACAACACATCAAAACCAATTTGTTCTATCGCATTTTCATGAATAAAATTTAATTGACCGCTTTCTTTAATAGGATTGATATTTTCTTTTAAAAAAGATGCTTTTTCTCTTGGGTTTGGCTCAGTTGCCCATTTCCAGTGATTGTCATTAGACCAAAATTTTGCATTTATAAAAGCAGGCTGTAATAAAGTTTTTTGGGAATTCCATTCAATTACGCCTCCACAATGGTCAAAGTGCAAATGTGTTAAGAAAACATCTGTAACATCATCTCTATGAAAACCTAATTTTGCAAGAGAATTATCTAGAGAAAAGTCTCCAAATAAATAATAATAACCAAAAAATTTATCTGATTGTTTAGCACCTAAGCCAGTATCAATTAAAAGAAGACGATTACCATCTTCAATAAGCATGCAACGCATGCTCATATCAATTAAATTATTTGAATCTGCTGGATTTGTTTTTTGCCAAATAGTTTTAGGAACAACGCCAAACATTGCACCACCATCTAATTTAAAATTTCCTGTTTCTATGGGATACATCTTCATTTAAAAAAATTAAAAAATTTGTTAAACAGTAAACTACAAAATTAATTTTTGTAGTTTACAAATATGAATAAAATTGTAGGATTTTCTGTTAATAAAAATTTAATTCTTGTGAAGTGTAATTTAATTTTTTGACTTTTGGAGACACTTTCATTTTACTCAAAAATTCTGCCACTTTAATAAGAGTAAATACTGCTGCTGCTAATCCTAAAATTACAAACCATTGAATATCAAAATTACTTTCAGTTAAACTTGCAAACACGTCTGGAGGTGAAATTTGTATATAAATTCTATTCAAGAAAATTATTGAATTAAAAAAGGGAGTTTCTTTTCCTGATTAATTAACGCTTCTTTTTTTTACCATAATGCCTAATGTTTATGAAATACATATTTAAAAACACAATAAATACTGCTACAAAAAAATGTTGTGCGTTAATTTATTAATCTTAAAACTTGTGAAACCAAATAAAAAAACTTTTTTTGCTTTTAAATGAGTGTACAAAAGTATGCCTTAAAAAGAAAAATAGTATGGTTACTATCTATTTTTCATAAAAAAACCTCAATCTTTCGATTAAGGTTTTTTTGAGGTGTCTAGCGGATTCGAACCGCTGTACATGGTTTTGCAAACCATTGCCTAGCCACTCGGCCAAGACACCTTTTTAAATTTTAAAACATCCTCTCAATAAATTGATTGTCTATTTTGCGGTTTGCAAATTTAAGCAAATTTACAAGTATTGCAAGTATTTTTTACATTTAGATTTTCCAAGACAAATTTCTGCTATTAGCTGCGCCATAGCACAAATTTGTTGATTCCATCTACATCTTTTAATCTAGCTTTAAGCCCCAGCTAACTTTTATCATTAAAGCTTTATCAAATTTAATTCCTTTTAAAATGAAATCGTTTGGGCTCTTGTCTAAACTTCCGCATCAGAGGCATACGTACATCCCGCATGCTCTTAGTAATTCTTTAACTTTATGAATTAAAAAAGTTGCCTTTTCATTCAGAGAAACAAACTGTGCGTCATCTGTGGAGATGCTGCTATAATTAATTCTAATCCTAGTTTTTGATAAAAAGGAACCGATTTTTTCAAATCTCATGAAGAGACCCTAATTTAATTCAGGTTCATTCTGTGTTAAATTATCGCTTTTTTGTAAGAATGATAACTACCTCAGCTACGTTTCCTCCAATTGGCGGGTTTATTTTTGAAACCGAAACTTTCGCACTTTTAATCTTTCTGAGTTCTTTAAAAAAACGATTCAAGATACGCTGCGCAACTTCTTCTAACAACTGAGAGCGAATTGCCATTTCTTCTTTTACAATATGGTTTAGATGCACATAATCTACAGTATCTGCCAATTTATCTGTTTTTGCTGATTTCTTTAAATCGGCTTTCACTTCAACATCAACTCGATATTCGGAACCAATTTTTGCTTCTTCGTCTAGACATCCGTGAAAAGCATATAGTTTAATGTTGTTTACTTGTATTATTCCCAATTGTAGTATGTTTTACAGACCTCCCAAGTTTTAAAAACCTGTGAGGTCTAAATAATATATATGTATTTATTTTAAGTTTATTCTGCTGGTGTTGTAGCTGCAGATGCTAATTTTTCCCACATTTTATCTGTATTTAACCTGAAAGATCCTAAATGGTGAAAGCTACATTGTTCTGGTGCTATTATTGATAAAAATGACTGCTCTTTTCTATTGTTGTATAAATGATACACCTCGCCAATATTAGGTTCAAAGTTAAATTTAGAATTATACACCAAATCGTTGTATTGAAATTTTTCAATCAACTCTTCGTACTCCCTTCTAACTTCGTCAAACTTAGATTTGAATTGTTTATTAACGCGTTGCACGCCATCGTTTCGCCAAGTTGCTGTATTTAAAGGTTTAATTACTGGCGAACTTGCAGATGTTCCGTACGGCTTTAAGGCAGCGTCATAGGACTGTGTTTCTTCATTGAAAACTACTAAATCTGGCTTTTTTCCTGCTTCTTTATTCATACTGCAAAATTACGATAAAAAAGAAGCACTAAAAAAGCTTTTAGAAAACTTTAACTGCCAAAAATGCGCAAATTAAAGAGCTCTTATACTTTAATTTTTCCTTAGGAATCAAGCGTTCTTTCCATTTAAACGGATGTACTATTTAAATATCACTTGAAGTGATTTTTCTGAAATCCAAAGTTCTCGGGAAGAAAAAACTATAAGAAAGTACTCTTTCAATTAAACCTAGAAAGTAGTCAAAAAATTATATACTAAAATGGTAGATACTACTAAAACACAGATTAGTTCCGTCTATAAGGTTAAGTTCACCTTTGCCTTCTTTAAATTGAGTTTCATTAACTCGTAAAAAAGTCAAAAACATTGCTAATTGCGCTCGTTTTAGTCTTGTAAAATTCTGTGTATGTGCAACGCTCGCAAGTTACGCTCGTAAATTTCTGATTTTGAATATCGAAAATCTTTGACAATGTTCCGCCAGTTGCCCGCATTTCTCCTAATTTATACGTTTTAGAATTGCATTTTGGACAGGTATAATTTCTAATTTGGTCGCTCATAGTAAATCATGTTTATGTATTAAAACTTCAATTTACAATTTTGTTACAAACTCTCAATGCCAATGAAGTATTTTACGTAATTTTGTTGCTTAATTTTTCGTAGAAAATGATGTCTGAAGAGAAAAAATCGCTCAATTTTTTAGAGCATATTGTTGAAGAAGATTTGGCAAATGGAATGCCAAAAGAAAATTTACGTTTTCGTTTTCCACCAGAACCAAACGGGTATTTACACATTGGTCATACAAAGGCAATCGGAATTAGTTTTGGTTTGGGTGAAACGTATAATGCACCTGTAAACTTGCGTTTTGACGACACAAATCCTGCAAAGGAAGAGCAAGAATATGTAAACGCTATAAAGAAAGATATTTCTTGGTTGGGCTATTCTTGGGCAAATGAATGTTATTCTTCAGATTATTTTCAGCAATTGTTCGATTGGGCAGTTTTGTTAATCAAAGACGGGAAGGCATATGTAGACTCTCAATCTTCGGAAGAAATGAGAGCTCAAAAAGGTACGCCAACATCTGTTGGAACAGACAGTCCTTTTAGAACGCGTTCTGTAGCAGAAAACTTGGAATTATTCCAAGGAATGAAAGATGGAAAATTTAAAGAAGGAGCACATACTTTGCGTGCAAAGATTGATATGGAAAATCCGAATATGTTATTGCGCGATCCTTTAATGTACAGGGTTCTATTTAAAGAACATCACCGAACTGGCAACGATTGGTGCATTTACCCAATGTACGATTGGACGCATGGTGAAAGTGATTACATTGAGCAAGTTTCGCATTCTTTGTGTTCTTTAGAATTTAAACCTCACAGAGACTTATACGATTGGTTTAGAGATAATGTGTATAAATTCAGTAAAACTGAATATCCAAACCCACCAAAACAACGCGAATTTTCTCGCTTGAATTTGAGTTATACAATCATGAGTAAACGTAAATTGTTAACTTTAGTTGAAAACGGGATTGTTTCTGGTTGGGACGACCCAAGAATGCCTACAATTTCTGGCTTAAGAAGACGTGGTTATACCCCAAATTCTATAAAGAGTTTTGTAGAAACTGTTGGCGTTTCTAAACGAGAGAACATCATTGATGTGGCATTATTAGAATTTAAAATTCGTGAAGATTTAAATAAAACTGCCAACAGAGTAATGGCTGTTTTAGACCCAGTAAAAGTGGTTATTACAAATTATCCTGAAGGGGAAGAAGAATTTTTAACCGCAGAAAACAACCAAGAAGATGAAACTGCTGGTTTTAGGGAAATTCCTTTTTCAAGAGAAATTTATATAGAAAAAGAAGATTTCAGAGAAGAAGCAAATAAGAAGTTCTTTCGCTTAAAATTGGGAAAAGAAGTCCGTTTAAAAAGCGCCTATATTATCAAGGCAGAAAGCTGTACAAAGGATGAAGATGGAAACGTAATCGAGATTCAATGTACGTATGACGCACTGAGTAAATCTGGAAGCGGATCTGAAGAGAGCTTGCGTAAAGTAAAAGGAACTTTGCACTGGGTTTCTGTAAAACACGCTGTAAAAGCAGAAGTTAGGGCTTATGATAGGCTGTTTTTAGACGAAGCGCCAGATTCTCATAAAGACAAAGATTATATGGAATTTGTAAATCCTGATTCTTTGGAAATAATTCAGGCCTTTTTAGAACCCAGTCTAAAAGTTGCTAAAATTGGAGAGCGTTTTCAGTTTCAACGCTTGGGTTATTTTAATGTAGATGATGATGCTACTGCAGAGAACTTAGTGTTTAATAAAATTGTAGGTTTGCGTGATAGTTGGGGCGGGAAATAAGTTTATAATTCTCAATATTATGTTTTTCAGTTAATTGTAAACAGTAAAAAAACACGAATTTAAAATTTTATGCTCATGAAAAAAATACTTTTATTAGCACTCTTTAGTATTTCTATTTCTTGCTCGAACAAGAAAGAAGTAAAGCTTGCAGAAATTTCTTGCGGACAATGTCAGTTTGCCTTAGATAGTGAGAATGGTTGTGATTTAGCTGTTCGTATTAATGACAAAGCCTATTTTGTAGATGGTTTTGATATTGACGCTTTTGGTGATGCTCATGACGAGCACACAGGTTTTTGCGAAGTAATTAGAAAAGCGGAAATTTCTGGTATTGTCGAAAACGGACGTTTTAAAGCGAGTGCTATAAAGTTAGTGGATGATTTAGAATAAAAAATATAGAAATAAGAGTACAGACATAAAAAAATCCGAAGTAAAATATTTTACTTCGGATGTATGCTTTTTACACGAATAAGCTGCGTACTTATCTATGGTGCAGGATTTGGAATTGCTGCATGCACTGCTTCTATTTCTTTTAAAGTTTCTTCAGATAAATTGATATGGATACTTCCAATATTCTCCTCTAACTGACTCATTTTTGTTGCGCCAATAATATTACTGGTTACAAAAGGCAATTGATTTACAAACGCCAAAGATAATTGAGTTAAGGTAATTCCGTTTTTATTTGCAATCGCTTCATATCTTTTTACAGCTTCTAAAGAACCATCACCCATATACCGAGCAATAAATCTTGGAAACAAATTTCCTCTTGAACCCTCAGGGCTGTTTCCGTCTAAATACTTTCCAGACAACACACCTTGCGCTAAAGGAGAGTATGCCAGCAGACCAATATCTTCTCTTAAAGAAACCTCAGACATACCATATTCATAGGCTCTGTGAATCATGGAGTACGAGTTCTGAATTGTTACGGGTCTCGCTAAGTTATGTGCTTTGGCAGTCTCTAAATATTGCATGGTTCCCCAGGGTGTTTCATTTGAAAGTCCGATTGCTTTTATAGTTCCGTCTTTCACAAACGTATTTAATGTTTCTAAAATTTCTAAATGATTTTCAGCTGCTTTAGTAGAAATTTTAAAAGGGTAATCTCTTACTCCAAAAGCATTTACACCACGATCTGGCCAATGCAATTGATACAAATCTAAATAATCTGTTTGCAAACGTTTTAAACTTGCCTCAACAGCTTCTGTAATATTTTCTTTACTAAATTTACCTTTTCTAATATGTTTTGTATAATCACCACCACCTGCAATTTTACTTGCTAAAACTACTTTTTCCCTATTTCCTGTTTTTTTAAACCAATTTCCAATAATTCGTTCTGTGTCCGCATATGTTTTTGGTGTTGCCGGAACCGGATATAATTCTGCAGTATCAAAAAAATTAACACCCTGCGCTAAAGCATAATCCATTTGCTCAAAAGCATCTTCTTCTGTGTTTTGGTTTCCCCAAGTCATGGTACCTAAACAGATTTTAGAAACTTCAATAGTTGTATTTGGTAATTTTGTATATTTCATTTTGATGTGTATTCTTGTAATTACGTGTTTATTTAATCGTGTAAATGTTGAAAAACTAACAACAAAATTAAACCTTATATTCTATTAAAACAATAAGCGCGTAATTTTAAAAATTACACGCTTATTTATATGAATTTCGAAAGGATCAGTAAAACATTTATAGTGTTCATTGATACGAAATACGAATTAAAAGTATACCCTTTCATTTGGTTATTATACTGGTAAAGACGTAACAGTCAAATTATTATTTCAATATTGCTTCAATTCCTGGCAATGTTTTTCCTTCTAACATTTCTAGCATTGCGCCACCACCCGTAGAAACATAACTTACTTTCTCTGCAAAACCAAACTGTTTCACTGCAGCAACGGAATCGCCACCTCCAACTAAAGAAAATGCACCGCTTTTTGTTGCTTTGTCAATAGCATGTCCTAGCGCGATTGTTCCACCGGAAAAAGACTCCATTTCAAAAACACCCAAAGGTCCGTTCCATAATATAGTTTTACATTGGTTTACCACAGCATCAAAAATTTCTCTAGATTTTGGACCTGCATCTAAACCTTGCCAACCCTCTGGAATTTCATTGATATCACAAATTTGTGTATTTGCAGTGTTCGAAAAATCATCTGCAGCAACCACATCTATAGGAATATGAATTTGCACATTTTTAGCTTTGGCTTGTTTTAAAATCGCTAGTGCCAACTCCATTTTATCATCTTCGCAGATAGAATCCCCAACGTTTCCTCCTTGTGCTTTAATGAAAGTAAAACTCATACCTCCACCAATAATTAAATGGTCTACTTTATCTAATATATTTTCAATTACCGTAATTTTCGAAGATACTTTTGCACCCCCCAAAATTGCCAATACCGGATTTTCAGAAGTATTTAAAACTTTATCTATACTTTCTATTTCTCTTGCTAATAAATTTCCAAAGCATTTATTTTCTTCAAAAAATTGTGCAATAATAGTAGTAGATGCATGCGCTCTGTGTGCAGTTCCAAAAGCATCATTTACATAAATATCTCCAAATTTTGAGAGCTTTTCTGCGAATACAGCATCTCCTTTTTTCTCTTCTTCATAAAAACGAAGATTTTCTAACAATAAAATTTCA
>Ga0307488_10004322_pt1 | contig 11846 bp, 20 predicted proteins | sample SB02metaG_FD_202248 | JGI IMG/M metagenome (GOLD analysis project Ga0307488, IMG submission 202248) | Sea-ice brine microbial communities from Beaufort Sea near Barrow, Alaska, United States - SB 0.2 | ecosystem: Environmental > Aquatic > Marine > Coastal | place: USA: Alaska | collected...
CACCACTGCCCGTGGAGTGTTAAGACGTGTGCGTGCGCCGCTGAGGAAGGGCACCTGGAGGTGTTGAAGTGGGCGCGGGAGCACGGCTGCGAGTGGGACGCAGAGACGTGCGAGATGGCCGCTTTTGGCGGGCACCTGGAGGTGCTGAGGTGGGCGCGGGAGCACCACTGCCCGTGGGACTGGGAGACGTGTGCACTCGCAGCTAAGCACGGGCACCTGGATGTGCTGAAGTGGGCGTGGGCACACGAATGCCCGATTCATAGGGACATATGCTATGGCGCCGCCGACGGCGGCCACCTGGAGTGTCTGCAGTGGGCGCGGGCGCAAGGCTGCAAGTGGAGCGAGGGAACGTGCGCTCGCGCCGCTCGCGGCGGGCACCTGGCGGTGTTGCAGTGGGCGCGGAACAACGGTTGCCCTTGGGACGAGCATACCTGTGCGGGTGCGGCAGTCGGAGGGCATCTTGCGGTGTTGCAGTGGGCGCGGGCGCAGGATCCTCCTTGCCCTTGGGACGGATGGACCTGTTGTTACGCGGCTCACGATGGGCATCTTGCGCTGTTGCAGTGGGCGTGGAAGAACTACTGCCCTTGGAACGAGGGGACCTTTTCTTACGCCGCTGGGTCAGGTAACCTGAAGATGATGCAGTGGCTATGGGAGCACAACTGCCCGTTTAACGAGGGCGCCCCTGCGGCAGCCGCTAGGGGCGGCCACCTCGCGGTGCTGCAGTGGTTGCGGGAGCACGGCTGCGCTTGGAACGCATGGACCTGTGCTGACGCCGCTGAGGCGGGGGACCTCGCGGTGTTGCAGTGGGCGCGAGCGGCCGGGTGCCCGTGGGACATTTGGACGTGTCAAGGCGCGGCGAAGGGCGGCCACCTGGCGGCGCTGCAGTGGGCGCGGGCGCAGGACTGCCCGTGGACCGAGTCGACGTGTTACGAAGTGGGGCGGTGCAGGCTGACAGTTTTGAAACCCGAGTTTAAATCGCGCCTGGTTTCAGCGCTTGAAACTGAAATGTGATGAACCGCTTTCAAACGTTGCTTTCAATTTCAACTTGCGCCGCTACAACAAGGCGGCTGACAACGGGCACCTGAATGTCTTACAGTGGGCGCGGGAGCACGGCTGCCCGTGGAACATTGTCAAATGTGAAGAGACCGCGGCAGAATACAGGCACCACGAGGTTGTGCAGTGGGTGAGAGCGCAGCCTGAGTGGGCGTCGTGGCAGCTGCATAATGAGCAGGCGTAGGCGCTTGGCTTGAGGTGGCTTCTCGGCTGGCGGCGGTACGGAGGATGTATGCGGCGCGGTTGATGGAGGAGTCTCGACGGCTGGTGCCTGAGGAGGCAACGGATGCGGCGGCGGCGGCGGCGGAGGGGGATGCCGATGAGGTGGCGGTGGTGGACGAGCAGGACGCGATGCTTAGAGGAGGAGGATGTGGGGGGGAGTGAGGAGGAGGCGGAGGAGGAGGGGGAGAGAGGCGGCGGAGGTGTACGATGCGTAGTAAGAGAGGCGGCCGCGGGGGAGTGACGAGTGAGGAGGTCGGGGACGAGGACGAGGCCGATGACGATGCCGATGCGTAGAGTACGTGCAGGAGAAAGCGGATGAGGCGGGGGAGTGAGGAGGAGAAGGAGCTGGTGGATGTATCATATTGTGTAGGAGGAGGCGGTGCCGGCGCACGGAGGGTCCTCATACTGTTTGACTGTAGACATTCAATTTCGCGCGAGAATGATGACGAATCGATGAAACAGATTCAACCGAATCGGGATCCGCGCTCTCATCACTCTTTTTTCCTAAGCTGCTCTCATATCCACCCCCGCAGCGCCCCACCAACACGCCCGCGCGTCGCGTGCGTGACAGCTCCCACCGCAGCGACCAACACCGTTCGACTGGCTGCGAGCGGCGGCACAAACCCAGCCCACGCCCCGCGCCCGCCGCTCTTCTCCCACAAAAACACAAACAACGTTTCGAGGCACCCAAGAGACGCAGAATACGCGCGAAACGAAACGGATCGAAGCAGACGCCAGCCATCGCCGGACGAACCCCTTCCCCCTGCCTCGCAACGCGGGAACGCCGCGGCCACTCCTCGCGCTCGGACAAATCCGCATCGGCATCGCTGTCGCCTACTGCTGGTCTGAGCGTCGGCCTTGAAAGCATCCCTCTGCCTCTGTTGTACGGAGTAATCCGACACGTTTTGCAAAGGCGCGAGCGGGTTGCGGAGCAGCGGCGACTGCCCGGCGGAGAGCTTCACGCGGTTCCCGGCGTGGCGCTGGGCGGCCAACTACTTCGGCGACTGCGTGTGGTGAGGCCCGCACCCCACGCAACCCCCAGTATCGCCATCACCCCCAATTCACACCCGCGGGCTATTTTACACGTGTTGGTTGTGTGCTGTTCGGCTGTAGGGTCTGGCATCTGGTGCGGCGGCGGGGGGTGGTGCTGTCGTCGGGCAGTCGTCGGGTTTTGATACTGTCAACCTGCACCGCCACACCTGGGCGGTGAGCTCATACCCCGACACGACACTGCACGTACTCGTACGACAGGAAGCGAACTCTGCTGACTTGGAATGAACAATGAAGCAAGGCAGTCAGAGGAACCGCGGGTTCTCCGGCTGGTGGAGCGCGTGGGGGGCACAGATACGGCGTACACCGACTGAGCGGTCGCGTGCGTGTGCGTGTGGGCGGGGTCTCCGACTGGTGAAGCGCGTGGGGGGCACAGATACGGCTTACAGCGACTGACCGTTCGCGTGCGTGTGCTTGTGGGCGGGCCACTGACTGCTCGCGTGCGTGTGCGTGTGGTTGGGCCCTGGGCGCGGCGGGTCGCGCGACGAGGCGTCCTTCGTGCTGGGCCTGGCGTCCATCGCCGCGTGGGGCACCGCGGAGCTGCCGCAGATCTGCGCCAACTTCAAGAACGGCCGCTCCGAGGCAGAGCCGCCCGCCAGTACCCATCACCTCGCTATCTCCCCACCTCACTATCTCCCCACCTCACTTCCTCCCTTGCCTACTCGCAACGTAAATGAAGCCGTTATCCCTGATACAATGACGCGGCGAGCACCTTACTGTACACTATATGGTGTGCGACATGACGAGGACATGCACACTATCAATGCGACGTGTGGCATGACGAGCATCGATTGTCGGAATTGGCGAGGCCGATGTGGTCCTAGTAGTTGGCCAACGCGCCGGGGGGGAGGTAGAGCAGGCCGCCGGCGCCGGTGGGGTACAGGCCCGCGGCGACGGCGACGCGGCACGCGGCGCCGGATACTGCGCTGGGGTTGGCGGCGGCGATGGCGGCGGCGACAACGGATAATGCGCCGGGGTATGCGGCGGCGATGACGGCAGCGGCGACGGCGTCGGCGTCCACCATGCGGGTCTCCCGCCGCGCGAGCTGCGGGGCGGCGGGCGCAGCGGCAGCGGCGGCGACGATGAGCGCGTTGTTGGAGATGTTGGTCATGTCGCACTTTGATGAGGGTATCGTTGACGACGTATCCTTTGAATGTGTCGTTAAGGTTGGCGAGTGCGATGAGCCGATCGCACCCCCACCAGCCTGTATCGCCCGCGTTGAAGGTCTGCGACGTCTGATCACCCGTGACGTTGCACCTCTGGTCCGTCTGGCTGACCACCGTGAGGGAGAACTGAGCGTGCAGGCTCCACCCGGAGGGCAGGGTGACAAGATATGATCCGATATCGATATGGGAAATCGATATGGGAGATCGGACGTCAATCAGATATCAATAGGGTTATCGATATGGAATATGGTACATCGATATGGGATATGGTGTATCGATATGGTTATCTACCATGTCGATATGGTCATCCTGGACATCGATATGGGATATGTGCTAATGATATGGGAGATGACAGTATCGATATGGTCATCCTCGATATCGACATGGGATATCTTGTCACTCTGCCGGAGGGCTGCGACTTGGGGTCGGGGACCTCCAGGTACACGAACAGGAACCCTGCTCCCGAAACGCCGACCGAATTCAGCACAGGGTAGCCCTTGGGGAAGACCGACAACCGCCTGTGTTGGTGGCCGGCGGGGCTGGGGAAGGGCGTCAGAGACTCTGGAGGGATTCCTCGGAGACTTGCAACAGATAACTCTTCACTGGGTAGCATCATAGTGGCTGTACTCACCAGTTGAGTCCGCCGACAGAGACCGTCTCCGAGAAGTGCTCGCCTGCGAGCTTTTCGGACCAACTCGTGATGACCTACTGGAAGGTTGCGCTCAGAGAAGTCGCGTCGCTCACGACGTCCTCCGGCTCGTTCAAAGGCGGTGGCGCTGGACCACAACCCGTTTGTTCACAACCCAGGCAACAAGAAACACCTGACAACCACACAAAGCGCCCGTGCAAGAGCTCGCTTGCAAGAACGGGCACCTGCAACTGTCCTACCTGTGTGTATGTCTAGCAGCCTAGCTAGCACCGTTACACCATGTGGTGGACGAGGTGACAAGAAGCACCGATATGCTATGCTGTCGGATGGTGCGGCAAGCACCGGTATACTGTGTAGTGATGGATGACGTGGCGAACACCGGTACAATATGCGGAGGATGACGGAGAGAACACTGGTACACTGTGTGGTGTCGACGGGCTCCGTGTACTCGGCCCAGCGCACCGGCTGTTCCGTCCTGCCACATGTCCCGCCCCCACTGGCCGACCCGCCACCGGTCACGCCCACACTAGTCGCCCGGCCACCTGTCACGCTCCAATTGGCTGCCCCGCCACCAGTAATGCTTCAACTAGCTGCCCCGCTGCCTGGCACGCCCTCACTGGCCGCCCCGCCAATGGTATCACGCCTCCAATGGCTGCAGCGCCGCCTGTCACTCTCCTGGTGGCTGCTCCGCAACCTGTCACGCTCCCACTGGCTGCCGTGCAATCTGTTCCACCTGTTCCACCTCCACTGGATGCCCCGCCACATGTCTCGCCCCCACTGGCCGCCCCGCCACCTGTCACGACCCCACTGGCTCCGTGTTGCTGGCCAGCGCTCTGGCGGGAATGTAAACTAACCCGCCGTTGCCGGCGGGGTACATGCCCGCGGTAGTAGGCGCTGCGGCGGCGGCGGTGGGTACGCTGCTGGAGATGTTGGTCATGTCGCACTTCATCATGATGGTGTCGTTGACAATGTATCCGTTGGATAGGTCATTAAGAGCGGCGAGTTTGAGGAACTGTGTGAACCCCCAAGCCCCCTCCATGCCCACCTTAAGGTTCCGCGACGTCGGATTCTCCATGGTGTTGAACCTCTCGTCCGTCCGGCTCACCAGCATGAGGGCGAAGTCAGCGTGCTGGCTCCAGCCAGAGGGCAGCGACGCGGCGTCGTCGGCCACCTCCAGGTACACGGACAGGAACCCATCTCCGTTCTGTCCATTTATGTTCGTACCGGGGTCGCCCTTGGGGTAGACCAACAACCGCCTGTGTGGAGGACGGTGCGGCGGGGCCGGGGAAAGGCGTCAGAGATAACGCAGGAAAGTCGTGTTTCTCATCACTGGGACACTCACCAGTAGTGTCCGCCGGCAGAGAAGGTCTCCGTGCGGTGCACGCCTCCGCGCTTCTTGGACCAGTTCGTGATAACCCACGTGAAGGTCGCGCTCATAGTGGACACGCTCATGGCGACTTCCGGTTTGTTCAAAGGCGGCGGCGCTGGATCACACCCCGTCTATACCCGTGCCTTCACACACAACACGCAGCTGAAAAACCTTAACAAACAAGCCCCCACGGGCGAGGTCTACGTTTACTTTCAAGAGCAAAACCACCCAACAGCCGACCAGCCACACCCCGTCGCGGCAGGTGAGGTGGGCTGAGATGCGTGGTGTATCCCGATCGTTTTGCAATGAGGCGCGGGCGTGCTGCACTGACAAGCGTGGGAGAGACTGAGCCGAGATACTGTGCGGGCGGAGCAACGACACCAGCCCCCGAGGGGCACGACCGAGAAAACCACAATTAGAGGATAATACGCTGCAGCCCGCTTACGCTTATCCAACCCATCTTATCCGGAGGACTTTACCCTAATACCGCCCTAATACCCTAAACCCCTAAACCAAGTCCGTCGCCCGCCGCCGCCGTTGTTTCGTGCCATGTCTTCACAACCCACCGCCGCCGGCCCCCACCGCTCCGCCGCCGCCGGTTTCCGCAACACACACCCGCCAATCCAGCACTGCGCACGTCGCCGCCTCCAATCCAGGCTGACCGCCGACGTCCGTACCCGTCCACACCATGTCGTCGAGTGACCAGCTGAAAGAACAACAGCTCGCTCTGCTGCTTTCCGCGCCGAGCGAGGCGGCGGAGGCAACCTACTTCGCGCGCCTCTGCGGCGCGGGCACACCCGCGGCGGGCCGCGTCACCGTCGCCAAGAGCGCCACGCATGGCAAGGGCCTGGTCGCCGCGCGGGACTTCGCACAGGGCGAGCGTGTGCTGGTGGAGGTGCCGCTGGTCGGGATGCAGCAGGAGAGCAATCGCAGCGACGCGCTCGTGTGCGGGGAATGTTTCCGCTACGTCGGCAGCGTCGAGCACCAAATCGCGCGCCGCTTGCTCGCGGACGCCGCCGCCGAGGCAGGGGGGTAATTGAGACCAAGCACTCGACCGACGTCGATTCTCCTCCTCCTCCTCTTCCTCCCGGCGTGAGTATGAGAATCAAGCCTGAAAGGTTTTGTCTTGCTCTAATCAGGGCGAGTGCTCGTTCTGAACGACCCTGCGGCGAGGGCGGGGCCGGCGGCGGCGACGGCATGGACGTGGACGCGCCCATTGTAGAGCCGCGGGTGCTCGAGGCCTTGCACAGCGGCGCGCAGAAGCTGCCGGGCAGCGAGGGGTTCCCGCTGCCGGCGTGCGTCGCGTGCCCCGGCGGGTGCAGCCACGAGGTGTTCTGCAGCGAGCGGTGCGCAGCCACAGCGTGGGCCGCGCACGAGCGCTGCCTGTGCTGCGGCCCCGGCGGCGCCGCGCCAGACAAGGTAGGGCCTCGCCGATATTGCTCGCCACATCACAGGATGCCATGCAGCCGGAGGGCCTGGCAGATAATGCTCGCCACGTCATAGGATGCCACGTAAGTCAAGAAACGAAGGTTGGAAACGCGTCGGATGACGTGGCGAGCAATATCAGCCAAGGCCCTAGGACAAGGCGGCCATGCGGCAGTTTGTGGAGCACGCGCGCGAGACAAACGACATCTTCATCCTCGCCGCCAAGCTCCTGGTCCGCGTCGCCCTCGCCGCCGACGCCGCCCTCGCCGCCGGCACCGGCAAGGCGCCGGACACGGGCCCCGGCGGCCCCGCCGCGATGGCCGCGCTGGCCGCCGCTTGGTGGGGCGGTGCAGGTTGACAGTATCAAAACCAGTGTTGAAAGCGCCTGTGGTTTCAGCACTTCAAACTATAATATCATAAACTGCTGTCATCGTTTGCTTTCAATTTCAACTTGCGCCGCTACAGCTTGGGAGCCCGCCGCCATGGGCCACAAGGCGGTGTGGTGGGACGCCATGGCGCGGCCCGGGGATGTGGCGCCCGGCGCTGAGGAGGCAGCATTCCGCGCCTCCATGCGGGAGATCGCCACGGAGTCCGTCAACCTCCTGCGCGCCGCGCTGCCGCCCGCCGCCACCGCCGCCTACCCCGGCCTCTTCAGCCTCGAGGCAGGGCGCCGCCGTCCTCCTTTCATATCCGCTGATAGTGTACCCGTACACGCTCGCCGACTCCTCTACCTCCTGTTGAGCTGACACGGCGACGAGTGTGTGGCCCGGCTTCGAGGTGTTCGCCAGTATTATCGGTATGTTCGAGCTGAACAACCTGGAGATCGCCGTGGCCTCCCCCGTTGAGGACTACTTCCTGGCGGTGGACGACCTATCAGAGGCCGCCAGGGCCGCGGTCGACCCAATCACAGGGCCGCTTCTGGTAGAGCCTGGCAGATATCGCCCACCACGTCATCGACACGTGTTTCAAATTATCGTTATGGCATCATCTGACGTGGCGAGCAATGTCTATTAGACCCATTGCCCGCCACATCATTGAAACGCAATATGAATCCTCGTGTCTTGAGCTAATCGGCATCCTATGACGTGGCGAGCTACATCGATGAGGCCCTACCTGCAGGACGCGCTGGACGCGGGGTACAGCACACCGTGCGAGGTAGGGCGGTGCAGGTTGAACCGATGAAATCCAAGTTGAAAGCGCCTGGAACTAAGCGCTTGAAACTATAATGTGACGAACCGCTTTCGAAATTTTCTTTCAATATCAACTTGCGCTGCTACAGCGAGGGCACTGGGTTCTTCGCCGTGCAGAGCTGCATGAACAGCGACTGCGACCCCAACGTGGCGCCGCTCAAGGACGAGGAGGTGGGGCCGCGGGGCCTCACACTATTTACCGCACACTTTCGCCTCCTCCTCCTCATAGTGTACCCACACTCATTCGCCTTCTCCTCTTTCTCCTCCGTGTCGTACATGAGTGGCTTTGTTCCTGGAGAAACTCATATTGTTCCGTTCAGTACCTCAAGGTGTCCACGTTAAGCTGATGAGGAATTTGGTGCAAGGTCCTGCAGGGAGGACCGGGACGGCTCCTGCGTTTTGATTGCGCGGCGGGCGATCCGCGCGGGGGAGGAGGTGACCATGTGCTACGTGGACGAGTCCGCGGACCTGGCGACGCGGCGCGCGGAGCTAGCGGACTACGGCTTCACGTGCGGGTGCGTGCGGCAGGTGCTTACACTCGTTCACTTCTCAGCTCAATTTGAGCGCTTTGTATCGGATAGGGGGTGCTCGTGGGGGTTGTGTAGCCCGTGTTAAGGGGGTATTAAGGGGTGTTTATGGTGTGCAGGGTGCTTTTGTGTGTCAGATACGGCTCATGTTGAGCTGAAAAGTGTGCGAGTGTAAGCCCCTGGCGTGCGGTGCGAGCGCGAGGAGGCGAGTGACGCGGCGCCGCGCCGGGGATCCAAGACCAAGTAGTGTGGGTGTGCGTGGTGCGGGCACGCGGAGGCGGCAGGGGGCGCGACTGTAGTTGTACGTGGCAGACGCTCGGCAGCGGCCGCCCCCCGCCTTCACTGAATGCAGCTCTCTGCTGCTCGTTGGAAGTTGCGACTGGTCCGCGGGCCCTTCATTTAGTCGAGATGCTCACAGTGGTTGCTCGTCCAGCTGCTTTTGTGTTCATTACAGACACTAATCGGACTCCCGGCCGTTCCGACCGAGATCGGGTGGGGATAGAAGCATTCGTTGCTGCTTGTTGCTGCTGTCGGCCTTCTTAAACTTAAATTCAATTACAAAAACTATTCGATTCACTAACATTCGTCGATGAGCCCCATGGAGCTCACATCGCGAGCTAAGCACACGTGCAACATGCAACTCCCCAAGTGATATCGACATCGTGCATCATGCGGCGCGGGCCCTGGCGCGCTCCCGCGAGTTGGACGATGGCGCCGTGGCGTTACTCAGCATGGCCTTGATGCAGGGGCTTACACTCGGTCACTTCTCAGCTCAACCTGAGCGCTTTTTATGGGATAGGGGGTGCGCGCAGGGGTGTGTAGCCGTGTTAAGGGGGAGTTCAGGGTGTGTAGGGTGTTTTTGTGTGTCAGACAGGGCTCAAGCTGAGGTGAAAAGTGAACGAGTCTATGCCCCTGCCTTGATGGCGCCAAGCTCGCCGCGCTCGTCTAGCGCGCGCTTCAGGTCACGCCGCAGCGCGTCCGCCGTACCCCAGGGCCATCAAGTGGAACAAATCGCCTGATCATAGGATGTCATTAATCTTAAATAACGAGGGATGCAGGATGAGTGAGGTGTCAGGCAGTACGTACTCAGGTACTCATGGAGGATGACGTGGTAGATGACGTGAACGCTGATGTGGCAGGATGGCGTGGAAGATGGACTTGGCAGGTATAATGTAGTCGTTCCTACCTCCTCCCGTGCCGAGGCCAGCTTGGTCTTGGCGCCGTTTAGCTCGTCGCGGGCCGTCCGCTCGCGCGTCGACGCTGACTCCGCGTCGTTCTCCGCCGTGCTGATGCGCTCCACCAGGTAGTTGTACGGCTGCGCGGCGTCGCTGGCCCGGGCCGTGGCGCGCCGCAGCTGCTGCTCCAGGCCGTCCACCTTGTACCAGGGGCTTACACTCGTCCACTTTTCAGCTCAACCTAAGCCATGTTGGTCACACCTTACCTTGTCCCCCTGTCTAATAGACTGGGGGAAAATCATGCACCCAACGTATCCCACAAAACGTGCTCACGTTGAGCTGAATAGTGGACGAGTGTACGCCCCTGCCTTGTACAGTGCGGCGTCACGCGACTCGCACGCCATGGTGCACTGCCGCTCCAGCTCGTTCACGCGGCGCCCCAGCGCGATGGACTGCTGCAGGCGCCGCCGCAGCGACGCCGGCACTGAGGAGCCCAGCGCCGTCACCGCCATGCCCGCGTGGTCCTCACCCCCTCCGCCGCCGCTGCCGTCGCTGCCTGCCGTGGTGGTCGCCGCCGTCAGCACCGCGTCGTCCAGCTCTCGTTCCAACGACTCGTCTTCAGGTCCTCCACAAGTCAAATGATGTCAATTAGGGATCAGGGTTTTGGGTTTTGGGTCTTTGATGCCAATGACGAGAGTAGAGGGTCTGTGATGTGGTGAATGCCTTGGCACGCACTTTCTACTTGTCGTTTAAAACAGGCGCGAGAAGTTGAGTGTCCTTGGGACGTGGACAGTGTAACGGCGGGGCGGTGCCCACCTCGTAGTGATCGAGGCGCGTGGCCTGCTCCGCGAGCCGCATCTCCACGTCGCCCTGGCGCCGGCTGCTCGTCCCCTCCAGCGTGTGGTACTGCCCCTCCAGCACCCGCACCTTCTTGGTCAGCATCTCGCACTCCATGCGCGCCACCTCGCTCCAGGGCCCGGGGCATCCAATCAAGCGTTCGTTTCATCAAATTGTCCTGATGTTAGGTGGTATGATGACAAAGTGCGTCAAACCACTGAGACATTGGTCTGACTTAATGCTACTTAGTCTGACTTGGTGCCCGCTCGACCAGTCAGAACGCTCCATTTGGACGACCTAGTACTACTTGTTGCTAAGTGTCTAAGTGGTTTCACGCACTTTTGTCATATTTCAGGTCTTGGCTGGTGATGTTAGGTGAATGGTGCATGACCTATAGCCGTACTGTGGTGGATGACACCGGGTCTTGCCTTGGCCAGGGTGGCGGACTCCTCGTGCAGCATGGTGACACGCTCGAGCTCCATGGCCTTCATGCGGAGCTGCCCGGTGATCTCGGCGTGGCTCACGTCGCCGTTCTTCTGCGCCGTCCGCAGCGTGGCCAGCAGCTCGTCGTGGCCGCGCCGCAGGTCTGACAGGTCGTGCCGCGCCGCCGCTGCGTCGCTCACCGCGGCGTCGCGCAGGTCTCGCGGCAGGGCCGTTACCACTCGTTCCCACATGGTTCGCTCACAGTGCACCAGTACACACTTGCCTCCTCCTCCTCCTCCTCCCTGGCCTGGCCGTTCGTCCTGCTGCCAACTCATTGAGTTGTATGTATGCCAGCACCTTCAGGGAGCATGTGGCACGCGTGTATGGGTACACTGGCATATTGCGAGGAGACGGTGAGACCCTGCCACGCAGCGCGCGGATCTCACGGTCGCGCGCCGCGGCGTGCTCCTCCCGCAGCCGCTCCAGGTCCTCCCGAGCCTTGTTCTGCAGCCGCGATATCTCCTCGCCCATGCTGTAGCGGCGTAAGTTGAATTTGGAAGCAAATTTTGAAGGCGGTTCATCACATTATGGTTTAAGCGCTTAGTCCAGGCGGTTTCAACTTGGGTTTGATAGGGTCAACCTGCACCGCCCTACCATGCGCTCCTCGTGCGTGCTTTTCATCTCCTCGCCGTACAGTCTGCTAGATGTTGCTCGCCACGTCATCGACACGCATTTCAACCCTCAGTTCAACCCCCATTTC
>Ga0307488_10004323_pt1 | contig 11845 bp, 9 predicted proteins | sample SB02metaG_FD_202248 | JGI IMG/M metagenome (GOLD analysis project Ga0307488, IMG submission 202248) | Sea-ice brine microbial communities from Beaufort Sea near Barrow, Alaska, United States - SB 0.2 | ecosystem: Environmental > Aquatic > Marine > Coastal | place: USA: Alaska | collected 2017-05-06
AACCTTGGTTATCTGATGCAGATTGGTAAATACGTTTATACCCACCAACTAATAATTTAAGACGGGTTTGCCCCGTGCCTTGCCATTCAAACCCTAATAACATACGGTAAACATCATTATCCAGTTGCGAGTCGTCAACAAAGTCAACATGTTCTAATTCAACACTCGCTTCAAACTGTGTAATGTCGGACAGCTTTAAACTTAGTCCTAATTCTGCTTTGTCTCGTGTCAAATCGAACAAATAGGAATAGGCATTTTTGTCTGCGTAATCTTGTTTTAAATGAGAAAAACCTAGCCTTACAAACTTTCTGGATGCACTGCTATCAGAACGATTAATACCATTACCATATACCAATGAAGCCTCGACCTTATCAGAACTTTCACTATCTGCAATTAACGTTGCAGGGCGAAATTTTGCAATACCCGTACCTAATAAATAGTCTACCTCGCGGTGGGCACCTTGAAGGTCTACATACCATTTTTGTCCCATAAAAAATCGACCTAATAGACTGACATCATACTGACCAAATTTATCGTCTAAGGCCAATTCAGTATCATCGATTTTGAATTGAGAATAGGTACCTGAATAAGCCGCTTGGAACCATACACTTTCATGCATAGAGACCAATTTACCATCTACTCCAGCAGATAATGCAGTCGCACTTATGCCATCACTTTGACGGGGATGATAATTATCCAGATATTGAATAGAACTGTTAAATACAAACTTTTCAGCATCAGGATTGATGTTATTTTCGGCGACAGCAGCCAAGGCCGAAGAAAACAGCAACATAAAACAACACATAACAGTAAAAGTTATTTTCATTCAGACAACTATTAATTAATGACAAAAAAAGAACAATTAAATATCGGCTTAAATTATAATTACATAAGGTTTCGTTTAATGTGCGGAGGGTGTATACGCAAGGGGCGCTTTGCAAAGAAGGGCCTTTGCACCTTCAGCATCGTGTGCAAGCAATAGCCTATTCAATTCATCAAACAATAATATTACATCCTCAAACGGCAATTTCGCCTCATCTGCTCCCATAATCCTTGGATGTTCGGTAGTAGTATCTGCATCATCTATTAACAATTCTTCATAGAGCTTTTCACCGGGGCGCAATCCTGAAAATTTCAACTCTATATCACCGTGAGGTGTTTCAGGTGTTATTAAGCTATGCCCCATAAGATGTGCCATCGTGTGTGCCAAATCAACAATCCTCACAGAGTCCCCCATATCCAATACAAAAACCTCACCTTTACTCCCCATAGCACCAGCTTGAATGACCAATTGTGCGGCTTCTGGGATAGTCATAAAGAACCGAGTAATATCAGGGTGTGTTACTGTTATCGGGCCACCTGCTCGGATTTGTTTGGTAAATAAAGGCACTACAGAGCCAGATGACCCTAATACATTACCAAATCGCACAATGGAATACTTGGTACTCGCCCCTAATTCAGCAATTCCTTGAATATAGAGTTCAGCAAAACGTTTTGTCGCTCCCATAATATTGGTAGGTCTGACCGCCTTATCTGTAGAAATTAAAACAAATTTTTCCACATCATATTCGGCTGCCACTAAAGCAACATTAGACGTACCAAATACATTATTTCGTATGCCAGCTAAGGGATTCGACTCCACCATAGGAACATGTTTATATGCCGCAGCATGATAAATAGTTTGAATTTTATGCTCATGCATAACACTTCTCAGTACTTCAGTATCTTGGATACTGGAGAGAACAGGCACCATCGGAATATCAAAATAATACTGTTTCAATTCATTTTCAATTTGGTACAAATTAAATTCTGATAATTCAAAAAGCACTAATTTAGAGGGGTCAGACTTAACAATTTGCCGACATAGCTCACTGCCAATGGAGCCACCGGCTCCTGTCACCAATACACTTTTACCTCGTATATTGATATCCAACAATCGAGTAATAGGCGGAACAGGCTCTCGTCCTAATAACTCTTCAATGTGAATTTCACGAAGTTCATCAATTTTACTTTTACCCATTAATAAATCCTGAATATTGGGAATACTCAGAAGTTCAATAGCGTAAGGCTCCAGTTCAACTATCAATTCTTTGCGACGAGCAGCTGAGGTGTTGTGCACGGCTAGTAACATTTTACTGACACCAAACCGCTCTATGTAATAAGGGATATCTTCGCGGCGCCCAACAGGTAAACCTAATATTTGTTTATTTTGATACTGTTTTTTGTCATCAATAAACGCAATGGGTTGTAAATCATTACCTATTTTCAAGGTTTGAACTAAAGAACGCCCTGCTTCAGCAGCGCCAAAAATCAAACATTTTTCGCGCATTTTGTAGTCTTGAGATTGTGCGGAAGCTTGTATCAAAAAACGGGGAGCAATCACCAAACTTGATGCTACCGCCCAATAAATAATGGGTACTGAGACGGGAATCATGACTTCAAACAAAAATTTCGTCACAAATAGGAACAAGGCTGACGTAGCTAATACCAGTAAGGCTTTTTGTATTGTTTTTAGTCCTATGTAACGGATCATATGTTTATAGTGACCAGACAATGACAGTAACGTTAATGCCAAAGCTACATTCATTACTATAATTGAGGCATCGATATAGGAAAAATTCCAACTTGCAATGCCAAGCCTAATCCAAAACGCAAATACATTGGCGACTAACAATGCCAAAAAATCCCAGAAAATTGCAATCGCTAGTTTTTTCCTAGAGCTCAGTTCAAACAAAAAGTTGAACTGCATTATTGACGATCCCTTTTTGATGCCTTTTCCATAACTTGTGAAAATACATTACAACATTTATCGATTTCGGCTTGTTTTAGTGTTGGATGAACTAAAAACATCAGCGAAGTTGCACCCAGCTCAACAGCGTTAGATAAGGTTTTTTTAGGACGATAACCAGTATTATCAAATGCTTTTTCTTTATAGACTTCTGAACATGAACCTGAGAAACAAGGCACATCTAACCGACTCATTTCAGCTATGATCCTATCTCTATCCCAACCAGTGTTTAATTTATCTGGCTCAACGAAGACATAACATTTGTAAAACGCATGCTCGATATGATCTGGCACTTCTGGTACGCGCAGCGCAGAAAAACATCTGGCAGTAGAAAATATTTGTTGTGAGTATGTACTACGTATCTCAGTCCAAGCTGGCATTTTTTCAAGTTGTTTAATACCTACTACAGACTGTATTTCTAGCATGCGCCAATTGGTACCGAAGGATTCATGTAACCATCTAAAACCGGGGGGATGCTCTTTTTCATAAATAGCAGACCAAGACTTACCATGATCTTTAAAAGACCACACTTTTCCCCATAGCGCCTTATTATTTGTTGTCACCATGCCACCTTCGCCAGCGGTGGTCATAATTTTATCCTGACAAAACGACCACGCGGCAATATCGCCTAAGCCTCCCACAGGTTTGCCTTTGTACTTAGCTCCATGTGCTTGCGCGCAATCTTCTACTACAAATAATTTATGCTCTTTAGCTAAAGCAAGAATATCGTCCATTTCACAAGGCCAGCCGGCAAGGTGCACACATAAAATGGCGGAGGTCTTTGCTCCGATATGAGGCTTAATTGTCTCGACAGTAATATTTTGAGTATTACGATCAATATCCGCAAACACAGGCGTTAAGCCCGCCAGTACAATAGAAGATATTGAAGCGATAAAAGTACGAGACGTAACGATAACTTCGCTGCCTTTAGGCAAGTCCAAAGCTTGCCACGCTAAATCTAATGCGACAGTACCGTTCGCCACGGCAATAGCATATTTACAATCAAAATAAGCAGCGAACTGTTTTTCGAAATCCCGGCCTTTTTGACCGGTCCAGTAATTAACCTTATTAGAATCTAGAACTTCTAATACAGCTTGTTTTTCATCGGCATCAAAATCAGGCCATGGAGAAAAAGGGCCGTTCAACATATTAGAGACCTCTACAAAAATTAAATTTCATTAGTTTTAATCACCTTAGCGGGTGTTCCAACTGCTGTTGTATTGTCTGGTAAATCACTTATCAGCGAAGCACCGGCGCCCAACATACAATTTTGACCAATAGTCACACCTTGAATAACACAACTGTTGATGCCGACAAAACTATGGTTGCCTACCACAACAGAGCCAGCCAAACGCACCCCAACAGATATATGAGCATAATCACCGATAACGCAATCATGATCAATACTAGCAGCTGTATTGATAATTCCTCCAATACCAACTGTAGCCATCGGGTTAATAGTGGCATTAGCACACACCAGCACTCCAGCAGCAATTATTGCATGGCGACTAACGACACTTTTGGGATGTATTAATGAGACAATATTTAAATTAGCTTGCACCAGTTCATTCAATAATCTCTCACGAATAAAGTTATTGCCTACAGCTACAAAAAAATCGGTATTGGGGTTATTAAATACATGTGCATTCTCTGGCTTTTCTAATATTGGCCAATTGCCTACTAGACATTCATTTGGATAAACAGCATCTAAAAAAGCAATACTGTTATATATACCTGTAACCTCTGCACAATCGGCTGCGACTTTGCCATGACCACTCGCACCCAGAATAATCAATCGTCTAGTCAAAGCCCTTATCCTTTGTCTTTAACCCAGTAAACTTAGTCATTGTCGCTTCGCCATTATAATTGATGTCATCTCTTCTTATAACTTTAATAACAGTTAACAAGATAATTCTAACATCTAGCCATAGAGACTGGTTATCAACGTACCACACATCATAGTCAAACTTTTGTTCCCAAGAGATGGTATTTCTACCATTTACCTGAGCCCAACCGGTTATCCCGGGGCGCACTTCATGACGCCTGTTTTGGACTAGATTATACAGAGGTAAATACTCAACGAGTAGCGGCCTAGGCCCGACGATGCTCATGTCTCCATTTAAAACGTTAATCAGTCCCGGCAATTCATCTAGACTAGATGCACGTAATAGTTGCCCAAAACGAGAAAGACGTTGCGCATCGGCTAACAAATTTCCAGCTTGATCTTTATCACCTTTCATCGAACGAAATTTAAGCATTTTGAATTGTCGGTGATGCATACCAGGTCTCATCTGACAAAATAAAATAGGAGAGCCTAAATTTATTCTGACCAATACCGTTACGATTAAAATTATTGGGCTAAATATAACTAGCGCCAAAATAGAAATAACAATATCTAGCGCCCTTTTAAACATTGGCGCTTTCCTGTCGTAACACTTCTATGTAAAAGTCATACACTTGCTTAGCATTGTGCTCAACGTTCATAACTTGCGTCACTTTCTCCAATCCTTTTGCAATGCGTTTTATTCTTTCTTCGGGGTAATCAATGACTTCGATAATCTTTCTCGCCAACTTAATCGGAGACTTAGCAGGGACAATATATCCAGTCTCTCCGTCTGTCACCAGATCTGGAAATCCACCGACATCAGTAGTCAAAGTAGCAACTTGGGCATACATAGACTCTACTGCACCACCTACATTCTCTGAGTGTGAAGGGTGAACAGCGAGATCGAATTGAGGATAAAGTTGTGGTACATCGTTTCTTTGCCCTAGAAAAATACAACTCTCTCCGGCTTTGTGTTTTGCGTAAGCTTTAACTTGTTCAAAATACTTTTGACTATTGCCCCAAGGCCCTCCAACAAATACACATTTAACATTTGGGTATTGACGATTCACAATGACCATTGCATCAATTAGATCTTCGTGACCTTTCAAGCCTCGTGTTTGCCCTAAATATGCCTTGGGCCCGTAAAAATAAGCCACCATACCGATTAGAAAAATATCTTTTGATACACCTAGGGCTTTCCTTAGTTGACTATTTTTTGAATCATTCAACAAAAAATCGCCTGCATTTACACCATAATAAGCCAGTCCCACTTTTTTCGGTGCAATCCCGCATTGCTGATATTTGTTTCTAGTCCATAGACAAGACGCTAACCAATAATCCTGTTTATTAGCCATAAATAATTCGATTCTTCGAAACAAACCGTGTTCTAGATGTAGCGGACCCGGCACATGAAATATCCTTGGTATGGATGATTTTCTTAGAGCCAAACGCATTAGCAAAGTGGTAGCAACAAAATGACTATGAATTAAATCTGGACACACTTCTGCAACTAAATTTCTGAGTTTCTTTACTTGTTCAACATTAGCAAAGGGATGCCGAATATTAATGCTGGGATCGAAGATATGTACTTTTACCCCAGCTTCACGATATTTTTGTAGCATCGGCCCATCAGGTAAAGCAAGGTGCACTTCCACTCCAAGCTTTACGAGCTCAGATGTTTGACGCAGAGCCCAGCTTGCTCCAACTGCGGTTTTCAATAAGTGAAGAACACGCATTATAAGGCCTCTTTCAAATGTTGATACATTGCCTGTCTTCGCTTGCTAAGTGACGCTTCTTGATATTCCAAGGCTTTGTTGTAATTGACTGTGGCAATATCTAACAACTGTTGTTCAGATAGCTGACTCACTCGCTCAATCGCGCCAACAAGCTGGTCCTTATTATCACGCTCAATGATTAAGTCTTCAGAAATAAGCTCTTTTACTCCACCAACATTGGTAGCAATACAAACTAAAGATCGTGCCATCGATTCAATTAACACTCTTGGTAGACCTTCTTGGCGGGAGGTCAACACAAACATATCTGCTTGATCAAGCTGCTCTCTAATCAATTGGCGACTCGATAGGTTTCCTACAAAATCAATATGTGCTTCCACACCTAACTTCGTTGCTAGCTGTTGCATATCAGCTAATAAATATCCACCACCAACCCATGTCACATGACAATCAATCTGCCGTTGCTTTAGTTGAGCTAGTGCTTGCAGCATAAAGTCACATCCCTTATAGGGCTGCGTTAAGTTACCAATACATACTATTCTTATCTGTTGAGATATTGAATAACCCAAGCGCTGAATAAAATCATCCTGTTCTAGTTGAATGGAAGAATAATGCGTATTAAAGGCACCAAGATTAGGAGGGTAACGCTGCTGTAGGCTAAATTCAGTAACATAGGAAAGTGATACTGCTCCCTGACACTGAGCTCTCAGCATTTTTACGAAAAGCCATTTGAAAAATGGTCGAAATAGACTGTTACTTGCTCCCACTGCAAACACATCCGCTGGATCACCCACTACTTCAGCCCCATAACTTTTGTCAGATGTAACAGCAAATAAATTATATAAAGTAGATAGAATACCAGGGACACGATAAATAATATTTCGCTCAACAGCTCGCCTGTTACGCAATGTACGTACAAGTTTAGGTAAGATTTTGATAAATCCCCATGGTCCAATGTATGTAGGCAATGTAACAAAACTTACATTTTGACCATCAACTCTTTTCCAGTCTGGTTTAGGTGACGATACTTTGCAGACTCTTGCGACAATGTTAACGCGAGTAAAAACATCTAAGTACCTTGTCCAAAAGGCATAAGGAAAAGCATTATCAGTCCAAAATTTATTTTGTTCGCAACAATAAAACCGTTGCTCAATCACAACATCTAATTGCATTTGTCCGCTCTTTTATTTATTTTTATTGGCAAACTGATCTTCCTTTCTAAATCCAAAATACATCAATAGACTTGCTAAAGTAATGCCTAAGATTATTTGTACTGGAACGTGGATAAAGCTGTTTCGAATAGTTACAAAAATAGGTAACAGCGCAACACCAATCAAAATATCGTTACGCACCGTAGTAGCTGATGAGTCTAATTTAGCCATAACCCAACCAATTAGAAAGAAAACAATTATTACACCTTTTTCACCAAAATTTATATAAGCTTCAGCTATTGCTGAAAAACCTATCGGTCCCGCTTTTTTCTGGACCACGATATTAAGCAAACGGCCATCATCATCAATATTTATTCTATCAAGTTGCGGAATAAATAAAGCAAACTGCCTTTCAAAAGGAGCCCAATAACTTCCTCCCATCAAAAGTTCGAAATTATCGTTCTTACGCCACTTTATTGTTTCTTGCACAGCTCTTAGGCTCGACCCCATTTCAGCAATTGCGTTAAGTGGGTTGATACCAACATCTCCTGAGTAATCACCAGAAACCCGTGCATTTTTAACTATTCCAGTAATGATAAGAAAAGCAATAATCCCAATGAGCAATATATAACCTTTAATTGGAGCGCCTTTTCTACCTAACATACAACCAGCAACAGCACTGGGGAACATCACTTCACCGCGCAATCCGATTTTGAATGCGAATAATGCCCATACAGCAAACACACCAAAATAAATGTAACCAAATCCTTTGCTATAAGACACACATACGAAAACAAATGCTACACCTATAAAAAAATATAAGTAAGAAAAAATCAGCGATATCAGTGGATTAGCCCCCATCACTTGCAGATAGGCACCGTAGGAACTAATGGCTCCTGTAGCAATAGTCAGAGCAAAAAAGATCGCAACAAAAAAGCCAAGTAAAATACCACCTATATGAAAGAGTCGTTTACGGTAAGCAATTTGCGAATGGCTTGTATCTAAACTATCTTCAGTTTTTGTGGAAAATAAAATGGCACTTAAAGCAAAGCCAATCATCGCAAGATTCACTACATGAATAGCGTTTTCGGTTTCAACGTTATAAAACCACCAACTTATCTGATAAAGAGTATCTTCATCAGTGATCCCATTTACTGAATTAGCTAAGACTAATCCAATATGGAAAACACCCACAACAGAAAAGAAAATAAAACAAATTGACCACATACCTTTTGGTAGTGTCACGTAAAGGATTGCTGAAAGTATTATCCAATTCAGTGCAGTTATTGTTTCAAGTAAGTCCCTTGGGGCTTCAAAAATATTCAAGTAAGCTGCAAATACCCAAACACCAACAAGAGTGATAAACCACACTCCGAAAATTTTTTGTATTAGCTCTTTATTGTGAGTAAATTGCATATAGCTGTTTTACATTACTGTCGATTAAGAAATCACTGTGTTTGAAAGCTTCAATCATCATGTTTGAATCAATGCCTTGCATCAGGACGTTATTCAAATGTGTTCCCCAGATAAAGTCACTTTCTTGCAATTTTACTACTTTTATAAAGGGTAAGCGCTCGGCAATTTCAATTACGCCTGGCAAGTCTGAGGCAACAACTGGCAGACCTACGCTCGCAGCTTCTAAAACTACGCCTGGTAAACCTTCCCACTCAGATGGAAATAACATGACATCTGCATTTTGCAGAAAACGTAAAACGTTTTCTTGTAGACCTAGGAAGTAAACCTTATCTTGTAGTTGATATTCTACAATTTTCCTTTTCATCATAGACTTACGTTGTTTATCTTCTTTACCGATAAACACCATCAGAGTATTTGTGTCTTGTTTATGTAGTTCTTTAAAAATATCACATTGGCGCAGGTGGTTTTTTTGTACATCCATCCTAGCTACGTTGACTACTATTCTTTGGTCTCGATAGTTTGGAATGAAATTTAGCCAGAAGCCAGGTTCAATCTGTTTATCTACTATTGAGAAGCCATTATAAATAACCTTACAACGTTTTTCTTGGTGCCAATTCTCTCCCCAAAAACCTAGCATTGCACCGTCGCAAACTGCCAAAATATCTGTAGCACAGGTATTTATTAGAAATTTTAGAAACTTGTCTCGACCTCTTCTGGTAAAAGAAGATGACTTACCAGCAGTTGTATTTCTAAAATGTGCTATTCGACGTTTAATACCTGCGAGTTTTGCTAACAGAAGTATAAAACCACTTACATAAGCAACATGTGAATGAACCACTGAAAAATCTTTATTAAACAACAGGGATATAAACCTAAAAATAAATGTTGGCCCTAACTTACAGTAAAATATCTGACCACCCAATGCTCTAATTTGATCATCAAGAACACCTTTGTTTCCGCTTAAAACACAATAATCAAATTGCACATTTTGTTGATTCATCCCACTCATGAGACTTACAGTGCGCATCTCAGCACCGCCGCGATTCATAGTGCCAAATATATGCAGGACTCTTAAAGTCATGTTTGAGCCTTATTCAAAGCGAATGCTAATCGTAAACTGTTTTTAGTCACCCAAACAAACAACATCAGCTCAATAATTGTAGCTGCAAGCATTGCTTGAGCCGCGCCTACTAAACCATTGGCCTCAATCAAAAGATAACCCGCACACAGCATAGTTAATAAGCCTATGGCGTAGATTTTTGTTTGAATATGAAATTGTTGCGCAGCAGCAAGTGATGTACCTAAAAATATGTAAATATATCTTACTGCCGCAGCTGCCATGACCCAATTTAGTGTATTGCTGTAGTTAGCAATTTCTGGTGTATAGAATAATGTTAAAAAATATTCGCCAGCAAACATTGAAATCATTAATCCGCTTGCGCCAATGAGTATTCCTAGTAGACACATTTTTTTTACTAATTGAATAAAAGCATTGTATTCGCCCCTCCTTATTAAATCAGCTAATTTAGGTGTCCCTGCCTGTGAAACACTGTTAACTAAAATCCCTCCCGCGACTAAGAAATAACTGATTGTAGCGAAAATTCCTGCCGACGTTATATCCAGCTGATAGCCGAGAAGTATGTTGGGTAGGTATACAAATAACGAACTAATAGCTAAGGCAACAGCTACCGTTAGATACTCTCGATATAAGCTTAAGACATTTTTTATAGACTGTATTTTGATGAAATCTGAAAATTTAAATTTAGTTTCTTCGTTTGATCCAGTTAAACGCCATAAAATTAACGTGTCGAAGAATGCGAATAATATTGCAACGAGAAGCCAAGTGCCTAGTAACCAATCAAATGAATCAAGTGTTAGAGCTGCTAAAAATACAAACAAAACAGTGACCACCGATCTGGCAGCTAATGTTCCTGAAGACAATTCAAATTTATGTAATCTACGCATATAACTTTGGCAAAATTCTGACCAAGTATCACACCATTTATACGCGATGACAGTAACCACAGTTATAACGGGTAGTGTAATAAGGTCGGTAAAGACTAGGGTCAATATACAAATCGTTATAAAAAAATTTGAAAATAGTCTTGCTGCTGCATAATCGGACAGCGTAAATTTCCAATTAATATCGACTATTAACAAAGTTCTAATTTTAAAGCTAGCAAACAAAAATGCAGGAGAACATATAGAAAGAGTTAGCACAAAATAACCCAATGTCTGCACATTAAATTGTTTTGCAATAATGACTAACAATAGCCAATTACTGCCTGCAAGCAATATATTAGCTACCATTGTAATGATAGAGTTTTTGGCTAAGGATGAGGCCATTATATTTTATACTAAATATTTTGTATCAATACTATAACACTGATCTTACACGTAAAAAAACCTGATGCACATATAGCGCTCTGTTTAGAATTTATATAATTTTAAATCTGATAGATACTTTTAAGTTTTAACTCTCTTATACTTAAGAGCGTAGAGTGATAAGTTCCGTTTATCGAGATATTCCATTATTACCCAAAAATGTGAGCATATTAACAAGGGAGCGGTTGCCTGAATCTATGTATACCCGACCTAAACCTAAAAAGGTCACTGCACTTACTAAGTTCCAGACAACAAAAAAGGGCTACCCGTATGGATAGCCCTTTCTTTGAATGGGGGTCTGCGGGGCATCCAATGCGGGGCTGGCTTTCCAGAGTTTGACCGCAAAGTGGCAATCAGTTCTTTTTCAGATGAACGGCCACCTGTTCTCAAGTCAACAAAGACACTAAGCTCGTTATATTCCAGACAACAAAAAAGGGCTACCCGTATGGATAGCCCTTTCTTTGAATGGGAGCCTGGCAATGTGCTACTCTCGCATGGGGAGACCCCAAACTACCATCGCCGCTAATGTGTTTCACTTCTGAGTTCG
>Ga0307488_10004324_pt1 | contig 11845 bp, 22 predicted proteins | sample SB02metaG_FD_202248 | JGI IMG/M metagenome (GOLD analysis project Ga0307488, IMG submission 202248) | Sea-ice brine microbial communities from Beaufort Sea near Barrow, Alaska, United States - SB 0.2 | ecosystem: Environmental > Aquatic > Marine > Coastal | place: USA: Alaska | collected...
AGGAGGTGTCAAGTGGTATCATGGGGTGTCTAGCGTGTATTTTGTGTCAGAAACGGCTCAGCTTGAGCTGAAAAGTGGACGAGTGTAAGCCCCTGCCGGCGACCAGCGCCTCGGGCGCCACGTAAGCCAGCGTGCCGCACACGTTCTCCGCGCGCTCCCGCGCCATCAGCGCCGTGGCCCAGGGACAAGCCATGTTTAGGGTTTAGGGTTTACGGCTTAGGGTTAGGTTTTAGGGTTTAGAGTTAGGGTTTAGGGTTTAGGGTTTAGGGTTTAGGGGGTAGGGTTTAGGATCATATTGCCCGCCCTGTCTTCGACACGAATTTTGAACCATCGTTTATTGAGTTGAACGGCATCCTATGACATGGCGAGCAGTACATGCCAGGCCGTATGCACGGTTACACCGCAAACAGTCAGGGAAGGTGTGGCCTTGTCCCCTATGACAAAGTTCGTGAAACCACTTAGACACTCAGCAACAAGTAGTACTGAGTCGTCCAAATGGAGCGTTCTGATTGGTCGAGCGGGCACTAAGTCAGACTAAGTAGCACTAGGTCAGACTAAGTGTGTAAGTGGCTTGGCGCACTTTGTCATACCTTGGCCAGGCCGAAGTCCACCAGCGTGACGGAGGCCAGGTCGCCGGGGCGGGACAGCACCGGGCAGGAGGGTCGATGTGAAAGAAGCACGCGAGTCGAGATCAGAGCATGACTGACCTTCAGGGCGAATACTCGTACAGTCGTAGTCGCGCGGACAGGGCTCGTGGTAACCGACCGACCACGAGACAATCATATTTCATATGAGCATTTGCCCTCACCCTCGCCCTCGCCAACGGCTCGATTTGGGTATATCGTCGATTGACCGTGGGTGGAGTGCGTGTTCTCAGCACCCCCCTTGCCAGGTTCTCCAGCTTGAGGTCGCGGTGTACCACCCCCAGCTACGGCCCGCCTCATAACGCTCGAAACATCAGGCCTAGGTGGCGTTAACTCAAGAAACGAGGGTGGGCACATCTGCGGGTAATTCCCATCCTTCGTGTGACATTGCTCATAGAGTACCGCTTACAGGCTCTGCGTGTACAGTACTGCCCGTCCGGCTCATCGCATGGTCAGGGTAGGGTGCGTACATGTGGTGAAAGTCGTTGTGGGCGATTTGTGCGTGCCACCCTGGCCCCACCCCAACAGCGTGCATGAAGGCGATGGCGTCGAGCATGGGCGCCATGACCCGCCGCGCGTCGCCCTCCGCGTACGCGTGGTGCTCCGCCATGGCGTCCACCAGCTCCTGCCCCCGCAGCAGGGGCTTACACTCGTCCACTTTTCAGCTCAACCTGAGCCGTATCTGACGCGAACTGCACCCTGGAAACCCCCAACACCCCCCAATATCCCCTCGACACCTCCTAAACACCCGCAAAATAACCCCTAAACAAACACTCAATGCACCCCCTATCCCCCAGAAAGCGCTTACGTTGAGCTCAAAAGTGAACCAGAGTAAGCCCCTGCCCCGCAGCAGCTCCATCACCACGTGCACCACGCCCTCCTCTCCCTCCTCCTCCTTGATCACCGACTGTGAGTCTCCCTTGGGCGATGACGACGCCGTTCGGCCGGCGGCGCCCTCGGTGAAGAACTCCTTGATGGTGACGATGTTGGGGTGCCCCTATAGCTAGTGCCTAGTCTGTGGGCTAGTAACTTATAGTAAGCTGGAGTTTGGTAATGGGGCCAAAAGGCATATGACTTTTGGCCAAAATCACCAAACGCTTACTTAACAACGGGTAGTACAAGATACTGTATATATTACGCTTTACAGACTAGGCGCTTGGGCCTTGCAGATATATGCCCACCACGTCATTCAAGGCGTTTCGACCCCGCGATTTGAGTCAAACGGGAGAGAGCCATGTCTGACGGGCCGTACCGACAGCTGCTGCATCATGATGAGTTCGTTGGTGACCTCCTCCATCGTCATCGCCGCAATGCGCCGCGTCGCTGCATCGCTGCTCTTGCTGCTGTCGCCATCTTCGCCGTCGTCGTCCTCGTCGTCGTTGTCGTCGTCTGATCCGTGCTCGTCATCTGAATCGTCCTCGCTGTTTTCTCCACCAGGCCGCACTCGAAGGCTCTTGACAGCGTAAGTGACCCCCGTCGCTCGGTGTACCGCCTGCCGCCAGGGCCGTCCAATCGCTCCGATTTTAGCTTGCGCTTTGGCACCTTTGACTTGTTGGTTTCAGGTGAAGCTCTCAGGGACAAAACCGCTCGAGATGAGCTTGAAAGGGAACAATCGGCCAGGTCAAAGAGGAGGACGCGGCGAGTGTGTACGGGTACTCCAGTGCTAGTACACTACGGGCCGACAATCGTGTTGAGCTGGAAAGGGGGCTAGTGGCTAGGCCAGGGAGGATGACGCGGCGGGTGGTGCGCACTCTACCTTGCGCACGACGGCAAAGCCCCCAGTGCCGACGGCCTCTCCCAGGTCGTACTCGGCGGCGAAGGGGCGGTGCCGGTGCACGTACCCGCCGCTACGATCCGCCAGAAAACATCAGAACATCATAGGGTGGCATGCAACTCAAAAGCAAGGTTGGCAAACATGTTGGAGGACATTTTGAGCAATTTCTGCCCGGCCCTTGATGCTTCTAAGGCCCCGCAGAAAACACTCGACGCAGTAACTGGTACGACACTCAAGAAACGAGGGTTGGTAAATGCGTTGAATGACGTTATGAGCAATTACTGGCCGTTGATTATGTGGAGCGACCCGATGGAGTTGTTGGCGTGAACGGCTTCGGCCAACCCTAAACCATGAACCCTACCCGATGAACTGGATGTGCGCGGCGTTGTCCAGCTCCATGAGGCCGCCGGGGCACGACCGCGTCCGCCGCAGCGCCCGCGCTTTTCGCAGGTTGGCGTCGGTTTTCATGAACGACTCTTCGCCGGAGACCTTCCCCGGGGCAGGCTGGTGTTGTGCGCGAAATGCACATTTGCCAAGCGCGGGGCGATGGGTGTGCGTGGTGAAGTAGGCTAGCGAAGGCGACTTGGGTGATTTCGGCGAGGTGACTTGGCTGTTTTGGGCGGATGAGCTTGCGGCGATGCGGAGATTGGGCAACGGGCGCTTGGGCGGGTTCCGGGCGCGGTCGGAGTCCGATCCAGAGCCCGTGGTGGAGACGAAGCGGTTGGCGATGGCGCTGCGCGCGCGGAGACCGGACCACCCTCCAGGGCCTGGAATCTGTTGCTCGTCACGTTAAAGGATGACGTTAAAGTCAAGAAGCATGGGTGCAAAAAGCGTGTCGATGACGTGGCGGGCATTAACTCAAGAGGCGTGGGTGCAAAATGCGTGTCGATGACGTGGCGGGCGTTATGTGCGTGTCCCTGCCAGCCCGCATTGAGAGTGCTGACACTACCGACCCGCGGCGCGACAGTGCCAGTGCCAGCTGGCAGCGCCCCGGACGCCTCCAACCCCACCTCCACCGCCGCGAGGATACGCTTGGTTACGTTTTCGACCGCACCGTTCGAAGCACCTCTGTTCCCAGACTCATCAATGTCGCCCAGCGCACCCGCGGGTTCCTCGGTGGAGCCCCGGCGCCCGCCTCCGAGGCGCGAGGTCTTCCGAGGCGAGTTTTTCAAGACCCCACTCCAAACCCCGCTGCCACCGCCGCCGCCGCCCCCGCCCCGGCCGCCTCCGCCCCGCCCGCCCCCGCCCCCACCTCCACCCCTGCCCTTGCCGCCGCCACTGCCTCCGCCTCCTGCGTCCTCGCTGCCACCGCCGCCGCCGCTGTTCTGATTCTTGTTCACCGACACGATCTCCGCCAGTTTCATGAGGTCGGGAGCGGAGTCCAGCCGCATCATGTGCCCGCGCAGACCCCCGCTGCCCCCTCGATGCAGGTGCCCACCCATGCCCCCGCCCCCTGATTTGCCAAGACCGCCACCCCCGCCGTCCACCGACCGCCGCCGGTGCTCATGGTCTCGGTCCAGATGGCTGCCGCCATTGAAGGCCGACCCACCCGCGTTCGGTCGGATGGATGCCCACGCCGCGCGACAGAGCCTGGCAGAAATTGCTCAAAACGTCCTTGAAAAACGTTTTTTGACCCTCGTTTCTTGACTCAAATGCCACCCTGTGATGTTTTGAGCATTTTCTGGCGGGCCCCGCCGAGAGCCCCGCGGGCAGCAAGCCCCGCCCACGCGCGTCCACCACAAGCGTCGCAAACTGTTCATCCGCGTCCGGCACGTCGAGGCACATTTCCTTGAGTCCCGTGGCGACGCGCGCGAAGCCTTTGGCGAACTGCGTGCCGTTGACCAGGCCGGTGATGTTCAGGTACCCGAGTAACTCCATGATGCGCTTGGGGCACTGCGTGTTCAGCCGCGCCGTGCAAGAAGGACATTGAGAACAAGCACACGACCGACGTTGTGTTGTGTTCCAACGAACTGAGTCCGCGCGTCTGTATGAGCGTTCACCGTGAATGTAGGTCATGCGGGCACGTCCGATCTCGGTTCGAATGATATTTCTCAATGACCCCCCTGCCTGGTCTATGGCTAATGAGAGCGCACGCTTGACAAACTCGTGGTGGTAAAAGGGCACGGCGAGAGCGTTCAGGCGGCGGCTGGCCTCGCAGCAGGGTCATTGAGAACAAGCAATCGAACCGAGATTGGAGCAAGATTTATGTTCCGGGTGAAACCTCATACAGACGCGCAGACTCGGTTGGTCAGAACACAAAGTCGAGCTGAGTGCTTGTGCTGAATGACCCCCGTGCCTCGCGAGCATCGCGGCTGCTCACGAACTCTTCAAGCAAGTCATCCATCTCACGCCGCGCGGCGACGGCAGTGGTGCCCTCCGCGCCCCCCCACGCGTGGAGCACATGCGCGGTGCCGCCGGGTAGGGCCCGGCAATTTCTCGCAACGTCATCGACCGCCGAAACGCATGTTTCGAACCTCTTTTCTCGATTTAAATGGCATCCCATGACGTGGCAAGCAATGTCTGCCAGGCCGATGGCTTGCAGCGCCATCGACACGCATTTTGAACCCTCGTTCCTTGAGTTGAATGGCATTCTATGATGTGGCGAGCGAGCGCCACATCGAGTGGGCCGTACCGCCGGGCGCGGTGATGGCGGCGCGCGCGCTGGCCGCCACGCGGCGCGCCGCGGGGTCCAGGCCCGCGCCGTCCGCCGAGTCGTCCAGGTAGTCCTGCGACACCACCCCGTCAATCACCGCGCGTGCCAAGAACGTGGTCAACTCGTCCGAAGCAATCGGAACGTCGATGGCGAGGCTCTCCACGTCCTGGGGGTAAGGCGTGGCAGACATCGACACGCCACGTCATCGACGCGATACGTCATCGACACGCATTTCGAACCCTCACTCTTGTTTAAGTGGCGTCCTGTGACGTGGCAAGCAATTGCAGGGCCCTACCTGTAGGATTAGGTCGAAGCCCGCCTCCGCCTAGAGCCCGGCAGATATGGCTCGCCACGTCATAGGGTGTCATTGAACTCAAGAGACGAGGGTGCGAAGGGCGTGGAATGACGAGGCGAGCACCATGTGGCAGGCCCTGCCTCCGCCCGGGGCTGGTTGAGGACGCGGTTTACGGACAGCTGGCGCAGCAGCTGTGCCGCCATCTCGGGCCTCGAATGCGTTCCCTTTAATGTTTGCTCATGGTGTGTAACAGTGTACCCCATACACACGTACCGTCTCTCCCTCCCTGGCTCACACTCGTCCCCTCTGCAGGTGTCACGTGAGCAGCTTTGAGGTGTTCCGTGGGACAACTGCTACAGTGCCGGAGGTTTCTGGACAAGACGACCTGAGGAGTTGATTAGTTGAGGTGAAAAGGGGACGTGGAGAGAGCCATGCCGCCATCTCGCGCTCGCGGCTTCCGCGGTCCAGCGCCGCTGTCACCGTGCGCTTCACCACCAGCGGCTGCAGCCTGCTGCGCGCGTCGCCGTCCCCTATGAACTGCTGCGCTGCAGTGGCCCCTAGCGCAGGCCATCGGTGAAGGCCTGGCAGAAATTTTAATATTGCTCTCCAGTCCCACGCGTTTTGAACCTTCGTTTCTCGGGTTCAACGGCATCCTGTGACGTGGCGAGCAGATTCTGCCAGGCCCGTGGCCCGCCGCGTCATTCGCCACCACACGCATGCTGAACCCTCGTCTCTTGAGGTCAGCGGCCTCCTATGACGTGGCGAGCGGCATCTGCCAGGCCCTGCCAGCTGTCTTGGTGATTCCACTGAGCTTGCCCCAACAGCTCCGACAGGCTGTCCTCCACGTCGGCCAGCGAGCCGTGCGTGAAGTACTGGCGGATGAGGCCCTCGGCCGCGGCCTTGAAGTCGCTCTCGGAGGAGCCCAGCACATTGCCCAGCGAGTTGGACGCCATCGCGTCAACTATCAACGCAACCTCTGCAACTGCAAGGCGAAAGTTTATAATCTTTGTTACTTTGCTCTGCGTGCAGCGACCCAACAACGGCCTGTCGCTTGGCGCTCACGCCCCGGGGCCGAGGCCGGCAGCTGGTAACATATTCCTTTAAACTTCTACAACCTGGAACGTGCCTGCGCAGCGCAACGACGCAATGCCGGCGTGCCCCCCGGCAACCCGTGAACGTGAATGCTGACTGGACCGAACTGACCGATATTTTACCGATTTTCGTTATAGACGCGCTACGCGCTATCAGCTACGAAGTGTACCGCCGCCTTGGTGCTCAGTAGCGCACAACGTTGTCGTCGCCGCCGCGATGGGTATCTTCGACGGTGTCGCCGGCGTGTCCGACGATGGCGGCCTCTTTAGCACCAAGAGTGCGTTCCACCAGAAAGCCTCCATCATCACTGCGCCGCCGCCCGCTACGGCACACGTCGTGGCGCTCAAGAAACAAAATGCGAAAGGCAAGCCCGAAAGGCACGCCGCGAAGGCGATGGAGGGCGACTCCGACTCGGACAGCGATAGCGACAGCGATTCATCGTTCGAGGAGGGCAAGAAGGCCAAGAAGGGTGGGAAGAAGGCGAAGAAGACGAAGCAGCCCAAGAAGGCAGAGAAGGATGGGATTGAGGAGGCAGGGAACGGTCATGTATAGAAATAGAATGCCTCAAACCGCGTCTTTGCGGCGGCGGCGGGACACTTTGCGGCGGCGGGCTTCGATACGGTGCTGTGCGAGAGAGCGAGAGCGCGAGCGACGAGCAGCAGCACGAATTGATTCCATCCACGCCGCACTGTGCCGCGGAGGCGGCGGAGGAGACGCTCGACGAAGGGTATCGTTCGCGTCGCTGGCCGAGTCAGCCACTGAAACTGACTGACTGAAGCTCGCGCGACGTGAGGAGTGTTGTGTTCGTAACAGTGCGACGTTAACGACGTGTGCAACGTGCGCGTGCTCGGCCCTCATTGGAGGCGTATGAAGCAGCGGCGAAGGTGATGGCGGATGGCGACACGCTGGCGGAGAAGACCGCGAAGGGCGCGAAGGGGAAGGTGGTGAGCGACTTGGGTAAAGCCGCGAAGAAGCGCAAGGCCGCGGAGGACTCCGACGATTCCGAATCAGAATCAGACGGTGGCGACGACGACGACGATAGTGACGATGATAGCGATAGCGCTGACGCCGCCCCCGCGCCCGTCGTGGACGCGAAAGCGAAGGCCGCCGTCCCGAAGACCAGCGACAAGAAAAGCGCCGGCACGGACGCAAAGGATGAGAAGTCGCGCGAGGAGGACGCGCTGCCCCGCACTCTCTTCATCGGCAACCTCGCCGTCACCGTCAAGCCCAAGGCAGGGGGGCTATTGACAACAAGCGCTTTACTCGATGATGAATCTCTATCTCCTGCGCCGCGAGGGCATGGTCTGTATGAGCACTCACCCTGGAGGTATGTCATGCGGGCATACCCGATGTCGGTTCGAGTGCTTGTTCTCAATGGACACGTCCGATGTAGGTTCGAGTGCTTGTTCTGAACGACCCTCCTGCAAGGCCATCAAGGCGCTGTTCGCCAAATACGGCGACGTGCAGTCCGTGCGGCTGCGCAGCGTGCCGGTGGACGGCGAGGGCAAGATGCCGCGCGGGGGGAAGGTCATCACCGGGAAGCTGGTGGCGGACCGCAACAGCACTAACGCGTACGTGGTGTTCGCCACGGAGGCAGGGGCTTACACTCGTCCGCATTTCAGCTCAACCTGAGCCGTTTCTGACACAAAATGCAACCTACACACCCCATAATTCCCCTTAACACCCCCTGAACAACCCCTGAATGCACCCCTATCCCACTCAAAGCGCTCACGTTGAGCCGAAAAGTGGACGAGTGTGAGCCCCTGCACGGAGGCGGCGGCGGTGAAGGCCGTGGTGATGAACATGAAGGAGGTGGAGGGCCGCCACATGCGCGTGGACCGCGCGGCGGCGCCCAGCTCGCACGCCAACGAGGCAGGGCCTGCCGCACCATCCCCTGTCTGTTGTTCACAGTGAACGTGTACACAAATGCCTGACGCCGCCACGCCCTGCATGCTGCCGCCGTCCAGGGCCTGACGCCGCGTCCCCTTTTCAGCTCAACTTCCGGCCGTCACAGCTACGATAGCTGTGGTTTAGTGACTGAAACTACAGGCATTTGTGCCATCTGAACGCCTCGAGGATGCGCAACTTAACCTACAAAGAGGACGCCATGCCTGGCCCTGCCAGGAGGCGACGGCCGCCGCCGCCGCCGCCGCCGGGGGCTCCTTCGCCGCCACAGGGGGCGAGGTGGCGTACGACCACACCCGCAGCGTGTTCCTCGGGAACCTGGCGTACAACGTCGACGAGGAGGACATCATCAAGCTCTTCCACCGCAGCAAGGAGTACCCCGAGTTGAACGGGGCCGTGGAGGCGGTGCGTGTGGTGCGGGACCGCAAGATAGGGCCTGCCAGATATTGCCCGCCACGTCATAAGTTGCCGTGTAACTCAAGCCGAAACGAGGGTTCAAAACATATTGGATGACGTGGCGTGCAATGTATGCCAGGCCCTACTGCAAGACTAACCTGGGCAAGGGCATCGCGTTTGTGCTGTTCAAGAAGGGCGGGGATGCGCGCACCGCGCTGCTCCTGGACGGGCGCAAGCTGAAGGAGCGCAGCGTGCGGATAACGCGGGCGAGCAAGAACCGCTCCGCGGCGGCCAAGAAGCCGGCGCCCGTGGACGAGTCCAAGCCGCACGGGGCGTCGCGGCGCCTGAAACTGGAGGTAGGGCCTGCTTAATACTGCCCACCACGTCATGGGATGCTGGTTTAAGTCAAGGAACGAGGGTTTCAAGGGCGTCGGATGACGTTGCGAGCAACATCTGGCAGGCCGTGGCTGGAGGACGAGGAGAAGCCCGGCGGCGGCGGCGGGGGCGGCAAGGGGGGTGATGGGTGGGAGGGGGAGCGGTCGCGGCCGGGCGGCAAGCGGCAAAAAACGGCGTTCGGTAAGGTCACCCAAAGTTTCCCCACCACATCGTCGACACGCATTTCGACCCCTCATATCTTGTTCTTGAGGGTTAAACAGCATCCTATGACGTAGCAAGCGATATCTGCCAGTACCATTGCCCGCTATGTCATCCCACGCATTTGGAAGCCTCGATTATGGATCTATATGGCGTCATATGACGTTACGAGCAATATCAAGCAGGCCCTAGCATTGGGGGCGCCGGATCGGGGGCCTCCGGGGGCGGGGTCGGGGGCGGGCGGGCGGGGGGGCGGGCCGCCCACCAGCTTCGGGAGGAAGAAGGAGCCGCGCGGCAGCAAGCGCCCGGCGGTGGCGGCAGGGCCTGCCGCTTGTTGCTCGCCACGTCATGAGATGCCATGCAACACTTGGAACGAGGATTCAAAATGCGTTGGATGACGTAGCCTGGCAGGCGTTGCTTGCCACGTCATGGGATGCCGTTTGAATAAAGAAATAAGGGTTTAACATGCGAGTTGATGACGTGGAAGGCAGTAAATGCGCGTCCCTAGATGGCGGCGCGCAAGGCCAAATCTCTCAAGTCGAGCAGTGGCGGGGAGAAGAGGAAGGGGCACCGTGAGTGAGCGCGCGGCGGCGGCGGGCAGCGGGGGGAGGGGGGCGAATAGAGAACAAGCGCAACTGGCGGCGGAGGCACGCGGGGCCAGGAGTGAGTGTCAGGTCAGGGAGCAGGACGCGGCGACTGTGTACGAGTACACTGGTACACAGTGCGCAGGAATTGGGCGCGAGTAGGCATGGAACGTTATGAACCGCGCTATGCACGCGCCATGCCGCTGACATGAAACTCTTCACATGCATTGCCTCTTTTAATACCAGTTGCAACCGCTGCGCGCGCCTAAGTCAAGCCTCCGCTCGCCGCTTTACTCCGGCGTTTTTTTCACCTCCGTGGGCTCGACCACCTCCACCACAGGCTTGGCCGCCTCCTCCGCGGCCGGCGCCGCGGCCGCCGGCGCCGCTGCCGCCTCCGCCGCCTCCGCCGCCTCCTTCTCCTCCGCCTCCTTCCCCTCCTTCAGCTCCTCAGAGAACTCCTGCGGGATGCGCTAGGAGTTGGCAAAGTGAGAAACCGCAAGCAGAAACATATGATGTAAACCAACGTTCATCGAGCCTCAACACGCTTCCGGTGAGCATTCACCAGCCGCACCTGACATAAATGATCCGGAGACATGATTGGGGTCGATCCAACACCGCAGCAAACACCGTTGAAGAGGCGCCATCGTTTGTTGTGAGTGTGGGTATCAAGTCTCGAAGGAACTCTCGGCCGTGTGCCGTGGCAGTGGCAAGCTCGGTCGCGCGCATCAAGACGAAGCAAAGAGAACACGGCGCCGCGCCGCGCCGAAACCGGCGCGACGCACAGGTGGATTGATCGGGTAACCACGAACGTTGTCCGTCGTCGCCCGGGCTATCTATGTTGCACCACTTCACCCAACCCTAGTTGACGAGGTAACGTTCCGGAGAAAATGGTGGAAAATGGTGCTGGGTTAATTATCGCCGGGGGCATCTGTGAGCTGCGGCAGCACGCACCGTCGCCGCGGACTGGAAGCTCTTCACCGTCTTCCCCAGGGTCTTTCCGAGCTCGGGCAGCTTGGCGGGCCCGAACAGCAGCGCCGCGACGCCGCCGATGACCACCAGCTCCGGCAACCCCAGCCCGAACAGCCCCATCGTGGCCACGCCGCGGCTCCGAGCGCCGCTGCCGCTGCCGGCGGACGCGAGGCCGGCGCTCAGCTGCGCCGGGCGCGTAGGCAGGAAGGCCGGCGCCGCGGATGAAGTGGCGGTGCGGAGGCCGGACATGGCGGCGGCGGCGGGAGCGGCAGGCTTCGCCGTAGACGCCGGACGCACCGGCCGGACCCCGACAGAGAGAGAGGAGACGGCTGAAGCCATTTGGGCTATGTTGGTTTACTGTTGTGTCCAACGGAACAAGCGCTTGAGCAGCACGCGCACGGGCGGAGGCGCAAACCTCGGACGCGTGGGGAGACGGCGACGAAGGCCCTGTCGCGTGTCGTGCGTTGTGAGAGGCCGCCTACGTTCGTGTCGCCGTCCGTAGGTATAAAACAGTCCACGATGCTGTCGTGGCAAGTGACGTGGCGAGATCGTTGAAAGCCAATCCGAGCCTGGGAAATACCAGAGATAGGCGCGTACCGGCATCGCATGGGTCTCGTGGACAGGTAACTTCCGACTTTGACTCATTGTCAAGAACTCAAGTCACGCAGTATGAGGCCCCAGGGGCTTGCTGACTTCGACGTCGCGTGAGACGTCAGTTCCAGAAGCCTTGAACCCACGTTGCATCGTTCGTCGTGCGACGCAATCGCTTGCGTGGTCAAGCGAATTTCTCAACTTCGCACTGTTGTTGACAACCTCATAAAAATACAAAGCATTGCTGTGACTCTTCTGACAAGACCACTCGCCGCCTACTCGTCCTCGTCAACCTTTTTCCGGATGTTCCGCGAGTTGCCACGTGCGCCCCCCCCCCCCCCCGTCAAC
>Ga0307488_10004327_pt1 | contig 11838 bp, 6 predicted proteins | sample SB02metaG_FD_202248 | JGI IMG/M metagenome (GOLD analysis project Ga0307488, IMG submission 202248) | Sea-ice brine microbial communities from Beaufort Sea near Barrow, Alaska, United States - SB 0.2 | ecosystem: Environmental > Aquatic > Marine > Coastal | place: USA: Alaska | collected 2017-05-06
TATATATATATATATATTAACGGGTACAGTTAACTGTACCTGTTAGAAAATTTTCTAACGGGTACAGTTATTTTCGAAAAATATTTTCCTCCTAGGTATTTCTCAAAATCACAGAAATCTTGGTCACGTCCCCTTGAAATTTAAAAAAAATATCTAAGTTTCACGGGATTTGATATGTAATTTCAAATCGAATCAGATTCAAATTGAATTGAATTAAATTTAAATTAATTTGAATTTGATTCAAATTCAAATCAAATCGAATCAAATTCAAACCAAAACATACAATAGCATTACTTCGAAAGCCACCCCCCTAGCGGTTTGTTTTTGGGTATACACCAGTCGAAGGGAAAAACATGGGTGAAAACATATATTAACTACACAGCAATCTGGAAATTAGAGAAGGTGGGTGTGTATAGACATGAAAATCACAAATGGATCTTTACTGAACATTGTAGCATTGTTTTTTGTAATATGTATTGAACACTCTAAACCACTTCCCTGGGACAGCCCGCAACAGAACGATGACTTTTTACGGTTATTAGTTGACAATCCCCCGGTGGGCATCAACATCTTCTCGCATTTCGACGCCGCCACTATGAAGGTCCCCGACGCACGGGGGTGGGATTACGACGTGGAAGTAACAGGCACTGCACCGGAGGTAGAGACGGGCCTAGAGGATGTGAGCACAAATTCAGCGAACATCGTCTCGTCGCTCTACGGACGTACAACAACCGAACTATATTGGCCTTCAAGGCTGGAGGATACATTCACTGTCTGCTGGGCCACACGCTACCACAATGCGTCGTCTACAAATCAAAGAATATTGGAGTGTGTGAATCAAAACTGCATTTTCTCACATCGATATGGACGAACTGGCTTCATGTACATGGACAGATATTACAGCAAAGGAGGAAACGACCCTGGTGGTGTGGAACTGGGCGATACCGAAAGTAGTTTATATTGGGCTATCGCATGCTTCAATGGCCTTGCAGGTCCCGAAAATTATGTCGTTGACCAGACGAACACAGGTATATCCGAGGGGAACGCTGTTTCCAATGACGACAGACTTGGGGTTAACAACGGGGAGCTATCCACTGGCAGAGGCGACTTCAACATCCACTCGGTCTATGTATGGAACACGCGTCTCAGCAACACCGAGATGAAGATAGTGACGCGCGCGTTACGCAAGGAGATCGGTGGCATCCCCTTCGCCGGAAAAACGGTCGCTGACCACACCGGAAACCCAGCTGTCGTCCCGATCAGCGACCTCCGCGCCTACAACCTCCGGTGGATCATTGCGCTCAGACCGCCTCAGAGCATCAATATTTTTGCAGACTTCGACTTCGATACGGACACCGTACCCGACCGCATAGGTGTGTTAGGTCCTGTTGAGGTAACACCCAGTTATGGCAGTCGGAGCTCAACAGAAGGATCCTCACACGGTGCCAATAACGATATCACCTTTCTGTCAGGCGGTATCAGTACAAAACTCTTGTGGCCTGAACAAAGTGTGCCGAGGACAATGACCATGTGTTTTATTACGCGTTTGACGGGGGTCGCGGGACGTATTTTGAATACGAAAAATTCCCCCCCAATTGAGAGCGAAGAGTATAATTCCTTCTATGGACATCACAGAGTAGGACGTGGTGTATGTAACATGGGGGGGTGGGCTACATACATGGCTGCTTCATTTGATGTGGAACTGACCGATTGGCTTGTTATGTGCGTGAACACTGCAAAAGAAATACCGGATAGCATCATCACCGATCAGCAAGGTATTGCAATTTCTCACATTAAACCCAGTCAGATCGGTCGACTCAATGTCAACTACTGGACAAATCATGCTTCAAATTGGGAAGTGCACTCGGTGTATATTTGGGACGTAGAGCTTGGCAATGTGCAAATGAAACAAGTTACATCCGCGCTCCGTGCGCAGATCGGGGGTACACCAGACGGAGACAACCAGGAAGCCGTGGACCCGATGGTCCCGGCACCCACGGCGTATGAGCAGATGTGCCAGAAGAGATATCATCATGATGTTACTACAGGTGACTGTATACCGTGGTTGCCATGGAAAAGCGCACAACAGAACGACGACTTCTTAGAGTTTTTACTTGAGAAACCCCCGGTCGGTATCAATATCTTCTCGCATTACGAAGCCTCTACGGGAAAGGTCCCGGACGCGCGGGGGTTCGATCACGACGTGCTAGTAACAGGAACAATCTTCACAGAGACGGGCGGAGATTTCAATGCGGTAAACGAAGTCGTATCACTGAATGCTCCTGTAGGCACGACCTGGGATTTTCCTGCAATCACTGACCGGTCCGCAACCTGCTGGCTAGCACGAAGTGACGGAGATTGGGTGAGTATGTGTTCCACAACCTATGAAGCAGGCCCAGGCTATATCAGGACGTTTTACGTGCGCGACCAGATCTCTTTTGCTGATGCCATACCTATAATTGATACAAATAATGCCAACTGGGTGCACTCAAGATACCACTGGAACGAAGAGTTTGGTGATATTGCATCTATGATGTTGGTGACACGGGCGCTACGTAAGGAGATAGGTGGCACACCATATGATGGGACAGAGGCAGTTGTTCCAATTAGCGACCTCCGCGCCTACCATCTCCGGTTTCTCATCGCCCTCCGGTCGCCCCAGAGCATTAATATTTTTGCGGACCTGGTCGGAAGTGGAGTAGGCGCCACAGTTCGCAACCGCGTGGGGCCCGGCTTTGAGGTTCAAGTTACCCAAGTTGGTGGTGGATTCTCTGTAGTTACAGGGACAGGATATGGCGCCGCTAACGAGATCAGCTCGCTGCGGGGTACTTCCAGCACAAGACTACTATGGCCCATAAACAGTGTACCTGCGACCATGACAATTTGCAGTGTTTCGCGATACACTGGAGGACACAAGGGGCGTATCTTGGGTGCCAGCAATTCACCGGACCAGCCAAGTGCGTTTGATCATGGGCATAATCATGACGGCTGGAGAGGCACAGCCAATTACGGGAGCTGGGAGTCGAAGTTTGCCACAGACAATGCCTATGCCATGAGAGCAGGTGACAAGATGTGGGAATGGGTCATAATGTGTGGTGGTTCCACTGACACTGCAATACCGGGAAATGTGGTGATTGATAATACTGATATTGGAACGGCCAATTCGAATATTGACCGTGAGCCATGTCAATTGAGTGTCAATTATTGGTCGACTGATGACGTCAATGCGAATTTCGAACTTCATTCTGTGTACATATGGGACCAAGAAATTAACAACGCTCAGATGCACCAGGTGACGGCCGCGCTACGCGCACAACTTGGCGGAAAACCAGAGTTTGAAAGCGATCCCGTGGTCGCGATGGTCCCGGCACCCACGGCGTATGAGCAGATGTGCCCGGGTGCTACTTCTCCTCATGCTACTACGGGTGATTGTGAATTATGTGCAGTGGACACATACAAGGCAATAATTGGACACACTACTGGTTGCTTGCCGTGCCCTCTAAACACGGTTTCGGACCAAGGAAGTACGCAATTGTCACAATGTATTTGCCTGGCGGGGTTCATCCAGAACGAGGATGGGTTTGCGTGTGTGGCGTGCGAACCGGGTACATTCAAGTACACAACAATGTCGTCTGAGGAATGTAAACCGTGTCCTCTAAACACGGTTTCAGAGCAAGCAAGTTCGCAATTGTCACAATGTATTTGCCAGGTAGGGTTCACTCATAACGAGGATGGGGTTGCGTGTGAGGCGTGCGAAAAGGGCACATTCAAGGACATAACAGGGGCGGTGCAATGTACACCGTGTCCGCTAAACACGGTTTCGGACCAAGCAAGTTCGCAATTGTCACAATGTATTTGCCCGGTAGGGTTCATTCATAACGAGGATGGGGACTGTGCGGTCTGTCCGGAAGGCACATGGCCCTTACACGACCAATCTGGGTGTTATGGGCTTCCATGGAACAGCACACAGCAAAACGACGACTTCTTACGGCTGTTGCTTGATAAGCCCCCTGTCGGTATCAACATCTTCTCGCATTACGACGCAACCACGGGGAAGGTCCCCGACGCGCGAGGGTGGGATTACAACGTTACCACTGAACCCAAACAATTTCCACCGGTAGATGCAATGCTGGTTGAATTTGAAAATCACGACCAGGTGTCGGCTAAAATGACAATAACAGGGGCGCAACAAGGAAATGGCGATTCATATCTGGAATGGTCACCGTCACTTAGAAGTGACGCACTGTGGTCACCAAGCGAGATTTTGAACCCGGATCCGGACAAAAGTGGTGTAGGTGGTTGGTGGTACCCGTCGAAATATGAAGATGATGAAGGATCATCTTCATATGGGCAGTACCAGGGAGACGACTCTCTAGACGGTACATACTTGGGAGATTGGTTTACGTTTACATGCCCTGTGTGTTTTAGCATGACGTCTTCGAATTTTGTTACACGTGCAAATAATCCTGGGGGTGAACCTGGTAAATACAGAATCTACGCTGTCAACACTGATGGTGTCTGGACAGTAGTGCATGAACAGACCACAAAGGAAATTGGTACTATCAACTTGAAGCCGATGCCCTGCTACCGGAAATATGGGTTCGTTGCGAATGAGTTGTATGGCTCTCAAGGTGCTATGAATTTTTTGACGTGGACCATCATGGGTGTCTACGGGGGCGTCGTAACAGAGCCAGGTGGAAATTTCAACGCGGGAAATCCAGTGAAGTCACTCTACAGCGCCGTAGGCACGACATGGGATTTCCCTTCAACCACTAGCCCGACTTTTACAACCTGCTGGTTAGCAAGACACGACGAGGTTGACAATAGCGATTGGAACAGTGTATGCTCTACGTCCGATGGAGCCTATGTGCGTGACCAGCAATCTGTTGATGTTGTCACACCTATGATTAGTACCAGTACTGCTAACTGGGTGCACTCAAGATACCACTGGAACGAAGTGTTGAGTCGAGATGATATGATAATTGTGACACGGGCGCTACGTAAGGAGATAGGCGGTAAACCATTTCTAGAGCAATCAGCAGTTGTTCCTATTAGTGACCTCCGTGCCTACCACCTCCGCTTGCTCATTGCGCTCAGACCGCCCCAGAGCATCAACATCTTTGCAGACTTTGAAGATACAACGGTGCCAGACCGCATAGGTTTGTTTCCTGTTGAGGTAACGGGGGACGGTGCCGCCGCCACGTTGGTCAACTCAACGTCATATTCCGATGGTGCCTCCAACCCCATCACTTCAATGGCAGGCACCTACGGTACAGGGCTTTTATGGCCCAAAAATAGTATTCCGCAAAGCAACACCATTTGCAGTGTATCGCGTTATACATCTACTTTACGAAAACGTATTTTACAGTGTTCAAATGGACCAAATGGTGAACAATCCCCTGTATGGTTGCATGGGCATCACAGTGAAAAGAGAGGGGTTGCATATTATTTTGACGGTTGGAAAACACCGGAGAATTCCGTGGGTAGTGAAATAACAGACTGGCTCGTTATGTGTGGCACGTCGGGTGGTGAAGTCCCAGGAAATATAATAGTCGACCAGCTTGGGATAGGGACCGCGGTGGGTGGTAACGGTCATACAGCACAGCTAAATGTGAACTATCACCAGACGGAACAATCAGATTTCCAGCTTCACTCTCTTTACATCTGGGACGTTGTGTTGAACCCTGCGCAGATGAAGCACGTCACGTCTGCACTTCGCGCGCAGATCGGGGGCACACCTGACGGAGACAACCAGGAAGCCGTGGACGCGATGGTCCACGCACCCACGGCGTACGAGCAGATGTGCCCGGTTTTTACTTATACGAATACTAATACGGGCGATTGTATTTGTAAACCGGGATATACTAGCTGGACATATTATGGATGTACAAAATGTGCCGGTGGTACGTACAAGACAACCGGTGGAAACCACCCATGTACAGAGTGTCCTGTAAACACGATTTCTGTCGCAGGTAGTACGCAATTGTCACAATGCCTTTGTAATATCGGCTACACTCATATTGAGGATGGACTGGCATGTGCGGAGTGCGAGGAGGGCACGTTCAAGAACATAACGGGGGCGGTGCAATGTACTATATGCCCTTATCATATGAAATCTTCTGTAGCGAGTGTATCAGAGAGTGATTGTAAGTGCATTGATGGTTATTACGGGGAGTCGTGTATACCTTGCCCTAGAGGCACAACTTCCCAAATTGGTGCGGAGACAAAAGACGATTGTTTATGTATGCCAGGGTGGGTTCTTTTTGATGGAGAATGCACACCGTGTCCATCGGGCTCATACAAATGGGAGATTGGAGACGGTACTTGCACACCGTGTACATAGATTAATGTATGAACTCATTGTAAAATTATATCATATTTAAAGGACATACCCGCAGAATAACAAGATCGCTTCGAGTTCGAGTTACGAAGTACAAAATGAGTGATGACGAACCAGATCCAGACGAAGCCGGGATAGAAGAGCGCGATGAAGTGTTCATGGGCAATGTCAGGGATTTATGCTTTGTTCGCGGAAATCTGAAAAGAATCAAAGAACGTTTCAAACAATTCAAAACACGGCATGCTGAAAATTTCAGGATCAATACTACTGATAAAACATGTGAAGACCTAAGCCTTTTGGGCTGGGTAGCCTCGCTGGGTCAACTCGAATACATTGAATATTTATTTCAAAACAAAGCCAGCCCGTACATTGAAGATTCATTCTCACTGAACCCACTTCACTTTGCTATAGCAGGAAACGTGACATACAATATGGGTTACGATCCAGATCAAACGCCCGACACGGCTATGGCGGCCGTGGCAATGATAATACAACACGCTGAATTATGTGAAAGAAAACAAGCCAATGTAGTTGCACAACTACCCGAAACTAAACGAAACAGAATACCCAAGCCACTTCCTAAACTATGGAACAGAACGGATTGTTGGAAGAGAACGCCGTTGGACTATTGTGTTATGAAACATCAAACTGGAGTACTCAAATTCTTAATTTTGAAAGGAGCTAAGATCAACGGACCGCTGTTTACCAGCCAATATGGGGAGATATTGGATGGACGACGAGGAACGAACAACCCGGATCACAAACCGGATCACAAACCGGATACCATGGATGCTTTCAACGGTCGAAGCGATGAAATTCTATATACTCGATTCGGGACTTCGCTGTTACACCAGGCAATTGAATTTCACAATCATAAAGCAGTGGATCTACTGATAAAGGACGGTGCTCATAGACACGTGTACAATTCTAAGGGTGAAACACCTCTTATATGTGCGGTTAATTGTACGAATGTTGAGGCTGTGAGAATGTTGACAGAAAGTGAAAATTTCGACGCATCACAGACGTATGGCAGAGTGTTCAACTTTCTGAGAGAGGTTGGTTCGGAAAATCAGTTAGTGTGTCAATCGGAACGTCGACCCGAAGACTCCCGGGATGGTTGGAATGCTTTGCATTGTTTGGCATCAAACAGTGAAGACACTGACGAGGATAATGAAATCATGAGGTTGCTATTATATACACATATGGATGTCCGTGTACAGACAGCGGCTAGAGAGACAGCATTGGAAATTGCGAGGAGAAGGGGTGTGGCTTCACTGGTTGACGAATTGATTGTATGGGAACACGAGTCAGCGTGGAGCCCAGAAGAATTAAAAAAAAGACGCGATGCCCTCACGATGTCACAATATAACATTCATGATAACAATGATGATAACAATGATGATAACAATCATCGTTCGAACAGTTCCATCTATGATTTTCCACCCGAATTGTTCGGACTTATTCTAAACCGTGAGGATTTACAGACAAATCCAAACGCAACATGAGCAGATCACGGCAGATGACGTGGTTTGACCACAGCGGGTTGTGTTTGACAATACGTATTGACAACCTATGCAGTTATTAAAGTCTCGTTCAACGAGTATAAGAACTCTCAAACCATACACAAAATATGAAAGTGCACAAATGTAAGCAATGTATTGCGACTTTCACCTTTCCTAACCACCTGACTAAACACATGCGCACACACACGGACGCGAAGCCGTATGTTTGTAAGGAATGTGGAATGAATTTCACACAATTCGGCAGCTTGACTAAGCACATGCGGACGCATATATGTTCGTATTCATGTAATCATTGCGAAATGAAGTTCATGACGTCCAACGAGATGGCAGTGCACAAGTCGACCCATCCGCGGTGTGAAACTCACGAATGTCAGACGTGCGCGGAGGCGTTCACGACGTGCAGCCATCTGGTTGCACACATGCGGACGCATACGGGGGACAAACCCTATTCCTGTAAGATTTGTAGGCAGGCATTCTCAATGCCTCACATCCTTGTCAAGCACATGGATATACACTCGAGTGACGCACTTCGAGAGCTTGCACGATCTGATAACCGTACGGAAACGTCAGAAGCGGTGCAGTGTTCAAAATAATAGAGATAGTGTGTGTGGATGTGCGTGGATGTGTGTGGATGTGTGTGCATGTGCGTGGGTGTGTGTGGATGTGTGTGTTGTGTGAATACAGTGTGCATGTGTGTGAAGCGGTTTTATTTTTTTCACACCCACCCACACAACCCACCCACACACCCACCGAACACACCCACCCGCCGATTTCTTCATCAGAAATCAGGTTTTATACCACAACTTCTCAATGCGGTCCGCATTTTTTGGATTCGTTTCTCTTCAGCATCTAAAGGCTTCGGTAATTTCGCGCGTACTTTTTTCATATCAAATGCATCTTGATCCGCCTTTTGTTTTGCTATTTGAGAAGCCTGTCTCGCCTCACGCTGTTCTTGAACAACCCGGACATTCTCACACTCGATGATTCTGGCATTTACGACTGCTTCATCGACTGTCTGGTCTGTCATCGATACAGATTGTCAAGTCGAAGCTGTCATGTGTGTATAAGATAGTATATTTATTTTTATATTTATACAAGCGATTTTCTGTTTTTGTAATACATATATTTAAGACAGTGTGCTATTTACATGGCATCCATCAAAATGTCGAATCGCACAGAAGCATTCCAACGTCTCACTTGGGTAGAATGGTCCACAATCGCCTTGATCCAGTCATGCAACGGGTTCGTATTCTGGTCCTTCGTATTGCCATTGTACGTCAATGATGGTATGGCCATCTGGTTGATGAGTGTCTCTTTCATCGTGAACTTTCTGCTGCAGCTGTCCATATCACCCTTGAAGAACCAGAACTTCGCCGCGTGCAGATTTCCAATAATGTTGGCCATCGTATACTTCTATGGGTCTTATCATCAGAAGCCGCAGCACAACCCAACGGATAGCAACTCGAAAAACTCAAGGCTCGGGGCTTTGAAGACAGCCTTCCCGTTCATACTGCACTACAGGCACCCGACAACGCAGCACGAGGTCTTGTGCACGGTTTCCATCGTTCATCGATGCTATTGGATGAACACCATGGGTTTTGGTGGTGATTTAAATGCCCCTAAAGTCTTGTTGCAGTCAGCGAGATCACTCTCGAACCCCGTTCAATCAGAAGAAGGGAACCTTCTTACCGGATTGCACGACAAACTATCCCCTTTGATTCCCAATGAAGATAATGTGCACAGGGCTGATTATGATGGCAACTACCAACGCATATTTTTGGGTATGGTTTTCGGTTGGTTTTATGCGTGGTTTGCTCTAGTGTGTTACTCCGCGGCCATAAAAGTGTTGGACGCCCCCCCGGCATCGGCTGCGGTTAAAGGGAAACCAGCAACCAGTACAAAACAAGCCGTCCCACCTGTTGCCAAAGTTGAGGCAACTTATCTGACCAACGTGTTGTACGAAGAACTTTGCAGGCCGTGTGGATGGAGTTGCCGCAACCGCACCCATGCCCTTTTCACCACATCTTTCGTAGCACACAAGTTCATGGTGCAGTGTTGGTCGACTTTTGACATGATGATCTTCCCCATTCCAGCGGATCGTATCTTTAACTTCACTAACAAGGGCTGTTGGATGTACCAGCTATGGTACCCGATCTTGGCAGACCCCTGGATGATGTTTTGGATATTGCAGATTATTTACAACCCGAAGTTCTTCAGCATCAGTGCCTGGATGAGTTGGAAAGAATGGTTTTGCTGGGACGACGACACAAATGACGACGTGCAGACGCAAGCGGAAGGACCGGACGAGGTGCAGGCTTATGCATGGGTGGTGCAGGGTCATCCAATCGAACAGGGCACGGCAGAGGGGACCAGGGTGACCACCAGGAGTGAGGACCGCGGTAGCGTTCGCACCCGGAGCAGGTCCAATAGGGCTTCCTCCCGCAGCAGGCGCACTCGTTAATTGAGATACTGTTATGTTTTATGTGAACCCAACCCCCCCCCCTCCGGGGGGGGGGTATTCAATATATCAAACAAAAAAAAACTCGTTTGTACACACAGATTCGTAAAATTCAATGCATATCCATATTTAGCAATAGACCATCCTAAACACTAAACCCTAAATGGAACTTTTGGGATCTTTAGTGGCCGCTAGCCCATGCCCCCCACTGCCATTGCAAGTAATGCGCCCCGATACCAAAACCGGTAAAGAAATTGTTGGTTTTGCGAACACGCATCACATTCTCATGCAGGCTTACGTCCATGCTATGCGACGTGATTGTGCCAAAGATAATGTGCAGCGAGAGAAAACACAGACCTCCCTGACCAATGTATTATTGGCTGAATTTTGCGACGAATCCAATAATTCTGAGCAACTTTATAATGCATGCACCACCTTCACGCGTGCATATATTCATGCATTCATGCCCCTGAGGCCCATAGTTGATGCACGATTTGCGCCGTACGACGAAATCGCCAGTGATACATACAGCAAAAATTCAATTATTCGTAGCGCATGTGAACACCTTGCTGGCCTGATTTATTATGATGAGAATGGGGAGAGAAATTATGATGAGATTCTTGAGCCTTTGAAAATAATGAGTTTCTCGCAAGTTCTGGCGAAGTACGCGGCGGTTCACACTGCAAGATCTGTAGGACCAACTTTAACGGATATAACAGATGAGTAAATTTGGAAACACGAGCCAATAAATCTCTGGAATGTGTGCATTTGAAGAAATTACGTTTTAACGATACGCGTATTTAACGAACGATACTGTTTTATCCGAGAGACACCCTCATGATGAATCAAGATGATTGTGATCTACATAGCCCAGTGGTCATGAATGATATTGAAGTCGTGCGTCAGATGTTGCCATATGGGGATGTAAGCGTTGGGCGTGTAAACGCGGAGCGTGTGAACGTGCAGCTAATTTCATACGGGCATGAGACTACACTTCTTCTAGTCGCTATCCAATTTAATAACGTGGCCATGGTAGAACTGCTCCTGCAATATGGTGCAAACCCTAACAAGTCGAACTACATGGGGTGGCCACCGTTGCATCTGGCGTTGTATAGTTCTCAAAGCGCAGCACTCGTGTTGCTCTTGCTTCAGTACGGTGCGAACATAGAGTCAACCGTGACAGGAGTCGTGCCAGGAGCTATAACTCCTCTGTGCATTGCTACATTGCAACAATCTGTTGAATGTACACGAATTCTACTTGAACACGGTGCAGACGTTAACGCCACCAACACCAATGGAAATACACCGCTGATAAACGCTGTAAGAATGAATCATACGGAGATCTTCCACGTACTATTGGAGTTCGGAGCAAATATCTTCATGCGTAATTCGCGTGATTTTACCGCAGAGACATGTGCATATGCAACCCGTCAGACCGAATTTGCATTGGAACAGCAAAGGCTACGTGCCCCTATGGCAACCATCCTTCGTGAATTGCGAGAGAATATAGAACATAA
>Ga0307488_10004329_pt1 | contig 11835 bp, 12 predicted proteins | sample SB02metaG_FD_202248 | JGI IMG/M metagenome (GOLD analysis project Ga0307488, IMG submission 202248) | Sea-ice brine microbial communities from Beaufort Sea near Barrow, Alaska, United States - SB 0.2 | ecosystem: Environmental > Aquatic > Marine > Coastal | place: USA: Alaska | collected...
TCCTTTTCCTTGTAATAAGAAGGAATTCTAACATTTAAATCTAAGTTTTTACTGTTCAAAGATTTAATTTCTATCGTTACTTTTTTGGTAGGCAATTGTAAAACTGCTTTTCCGTAACCAGTCATAGATTGAATCATAAAATAATCATTTTGAATAAGTTGCAAATATAACTTTAATTCCCTGATTTTTGTACTTGTTTGGTTACTAAATAAACACCTAGAAATATGAGTAAAGTGGCGCTAATCTTCACTAAATTTAAAGAATCGCTGCCAACAGTTAAGGCATAAATAGTAGCAATTACGGGTTGTAAATAAATAAAAACACTAACTGTTGTTGGTTTTAATTTAGACAATCCATATAAGTTAAAGGCATAGGTAACACAGGTTGTAAAGATGATTACAAAGCCAATATTCCAATAGATATTTGAAGGGATTTCTTGCCAATCAACTTCCATTAATTCGCCATAGCCAAAAGGAATCACAAAAACGAGTCCAAATAGATAGATCCATTTTACAAAGACAATTGGATGGTATTTAACAATTAAATTTTTTGCCAACACCAAATACAAACCATAAGAAGCAGCATTTACAAAGACTAAAAAATTACCCCAGTTGCTGTTTGTGGTATTTCCATCAGAGGAACTCCCTAAAGTGATTAGTAAAAGCGCTCCAATTAATCCAATAAATACTCCTAAAATTCGCTGTTTTCCGATTACTTTTCTAATTAATAAACTCGAAAAAAGGAGCACCATAATTGGTGAAGTAACCATCATTACAGAGGCGCTAATGGGTGTTGTTAAGCTGAGTCCTTTAAAAAAAGAAAGCATGTTTAAAGTAATTCCAAAAAAGGAAGCTAGTACTATTTTCTTATAGTCAGATTTTTCTATTTTTTGCTTTTTTATAAATAAACCGAATGTCCAAAAAACGAGGGTACCTCCAAAAACTCTTAATAAAATAAAAGCATAGGGCTTTAGATATACGGGCATAACATCTTTAGCAATTGTAAAGGTTAACCCGTAAATTAACGTAGCTATGGAGACTGCAATTAGCGCTAATGTTCTTTGATTCATTAGAATATTTAATGGTTAAAATTGAAGTGCGAAGTTGATGATAAATTTTAAATTGCGACCAGAAAAAAAGACTTTCCATTAATTCCTTAAAATACTTTTATGTATGTGATTAACAGGTTTTTAGGTTGCTACAAGTACTATAGTTAACACTATGCTAAGCATAGAAACTCCGTTTTAAATTTAAAACGGAGTTTTCTTTTTCGTAAATTTGGTTAAACTTTCATAAAAATGCAAATACATTATATTTCTGAGAAGAACTCTATTTTAAATAAATTTATAGCAGAAATTAGAGACGTTGCGGTTCAAAAAGATTCTTTACGTTTTAGAAGAAATATTGAACGAATTGGAGAGGTTTTAGCCTATGAATTAAGCAAGAAACTTTCTTATAAAACGGTGGATGTTGTTACTCCTTTGGGAATAAAAGCCATAGAAAAATCGATTAATGATATTGTTTTGTGCTCAATTTTAAGAGCAGGTTTACCGCTACACCAGGGTTTGTTAAATTATTTTGATGATGCAGAAAACGCATTTATTTCTGCGTACAGACGCCACCCCAATAATGCTGCTGCATTTGAAATTGTTGTAGAATATTTTGCTGCACCATCCATAGAAAATAAAACGTTACTAATAGCAGACCCAATGTTGGCTACAGGGCAAAGTCTAGTTGCTGTTTATGAAGCAATTAAAAAGTATGGCGTACCAAAAGAATTGCACGTTGTTGTGGTAATTGCCTCTCAAGAAGGTATCGACTTTATAAAAGATCATTTTCCAAAAAACACACACTTATGGGTTGCTGCAGTAGATGATACATTAAATGAGAAAGGATACATTATTCCTGGTTTAGGAGATGCTGGTGATTTAGCTTTTGGTAGTAAATTATAGCAAAAATGGAAAAACAATTGCACTCGCTAAAAGCATAATTATAAAAACATTCTTTATTAAATTATTTTGAACGCTTTCTAGTCCGTTTGCAATAATAACAGATGCAGGAAAAAGGATAAATAAGAATTCCATTCCGTTTTTATTTGGAATAAATAATGCTAAAAATAATGCTATTGTGAGGTTAGCTGTTAAGAGAATCCAACTTTTTTTAAATGAATTATTGATCGAAAAAGCTTTTGGAGATTTCAAAAATAGCGCGACTACAGAAATAGCGATGATAAATACAGATACCCAATAAAAATTATTTTTTGAGAAAAAAATCCTGTTGTGAAATGTCTCAAAGTAAAAAAGATTGGTAAAAAGATATAATTTGTCAAACCAAAAGCAATAGGTGAAGTAGATCATTAGTGGTGTTAAAAAACCAATTATTGGAACAATTAAGTTGTTAATTATTGGTTTTTGATGTAAAAAAATTGCGGCATAAATTAAGATAAAAAACACTGCAGAGTAGGGCTCTAAAATAAATAAAATGCCCAACCAAAAGCCGCTATCAAAAAGTTTTTGCAAGATTTTTTTAGGAGATTTTAAACTGTATATTTTTCTTAATAAAAGAATATATAAAAGTAATATAATCAGTATTTTAAAGGTGGTTATTGTTGATAAAAAATAACTTAATAACACGGTAAAAATAAAGAAGGCATAAGAATTGTCTAAGGTTAAATTGTTTTTAGAGACGATAAAGTTAGAGAAGAAAAAAACAATCAAATAAAAAGCGATAGAGCTTGCAATTTTGAATAAGAAAGAGAACTCAAAACGATCATTATAAAAAAGGGAAAAAGAAGTAAATAGAAACAAGCCAATAAATAGACTTAAAAGAATTATGAAATTGATTGGTTTAGATTTCCCTAAAAAATTGGCTAGCATTGTTTCTTTTGTTATTTTTGCAACGTAAAGATAATTAAGTTATGATAGCAAGCAATATTTTTAGATGGATTGGTAGTTTATTTACAGATCTTTTATTCCTTCCTTTTAACTGGTTGCGCACAAGTGTTGCGAAATCAGATTTTGGGTGGTGGATTTCTAACGCAGTAAATTGGTTTTTTCTAGGAGTGCTTTTAGTTTTATTTGCATATTGGATGAGAGAATCTCGTCGTTTTGTAAAAGAAGGAACAGAAGACAAAGCTTAATTTTATATTTTGGGAAGCAAAAATAAATTGAAACGTTTCAAAGAAAATGAAACGTTTAATAATGTCATTCAGCCAACAAGAGAAGAGGTAGTAACAGACTTTTCTCAAAAAGGTAAATGGCATTCTTTTTTTGGAAATAACAATCCTATAGTTGTAGAACTTGGTTGCGGTAAAGGCGAATATACAATTGCTTTAGCGAGAAAAAATCCAAATAAAAATTACGTTGGTATCGATATTAAAGGTGCGCGTTTTTGGCGTGGAGCGAAAACAGCAATTGAAGAAAACTTACCAAACGTTGCTTTTGTAAGAACTCAAATAGAATTAGTTGATTTTATTTTCGCAGAAAATGAAGTTTCTGAAATCTGGATTACTTTCCCAGATCCACAGATAAAATACCAGCGGACAAAACACAGAATGACAAATACTGTTTTTCTAAAAAAGTACCACCAGATCTTAAATGACTCTGGAATTGTAAATTTAAAAACCGATAGCGAATTTATGCACGGTTATACGCTAGGTTTACTGCACGGTGCAGGACACGAAGTGTTATATGCAAACCACACGGTTTATAAAAATGAAGGTGCACCAGAAGAAGTTACAGAAACGCAAACTTTTTACGAAAATCAGTACTTAGAAGTTGGTAAACCAATTACTTATATTCAATTTCGTTTAAAGTATTAATTTTTTTAGGTTCTGTTAAAGTTTTTTTTAGACGCTTGTTGCTTTTTTTTTGATACTTAATTTTTTGACTACACGATTTTTTTGAAAGGATACGTTATCTTTTTTTTATAAAATTTGCTATCTTCACAAAGTGAAAGACGCTGATAATTTTTATGATAAAGTATACAAAACTGCACGCTTAATCCCTTTTGGTAGCGTTACAAGTTATGGTGCTCTTGCCAAATATTTAGGCGCTGCACGATCTGCAAGAATGGTGGGTTGGGCAATGAATAATTCACATCATCAAACGGAAGAAGTTCCTGCACACAGAGTTGTCAATAGAAAAGGTTTACTTACAGGAAAACATCATTTTGATGGCACAAATTTGATGCAACAATTGTTAGAAAATGAAGGAATTGTTGTGATTGACAATCAAATTCAAGATTTTGAGCTTGTTTTCTGGGATCCTACAAAAGAGTTGCCTTAAGATGCGTTAATTCTCTAAAAATCACGCAATATAATTTCCAGCTATTAGTCCATAAATAATCATAATCTACAAGCCTTATTTTCTGAATAGTAAGCTGTATCTTTGCAATTAAGATTAAATAAAAATAAGACGTGAGTTTTAAAAAAGAAGATATATACAAGGCATTAGAAACCATTACGGCTCCTGGAGAAGGAAAAAGTTTGGTAGAAAATAACAATATAACAAATGTAGTTGCTTTTGGGAACGAGGTAGAAATAGACGTAACTATAAGCAATCCTACGCTGCAAGCAAAAAAGAAAGTAGAATCTGAAATTGCAAAGGCTATTAAAACCAATGTTTCAGAGGATATAGACGTAAAGATTAATGTAAAAGTAGAAAAGCCGGCGGCGGCTAAGGAGAATCCAAATCAAATTCGTGGAAAAGAAATTCCTAATATTAAAAATATTATTGCAATTGCTTCTGGTAAAGGAGGTGTTGGTAAATCTACCATTACAGCAAATACCGCCATTTCTTTAGCAAAAATGGGTTTTAATGTAGGTGTCTTAGATGCAGATGTGTATGGACCTTCACAGCACATTATGTTTGATGTTGAAAGGAAAAAACCACTTTCAGTAAATGTAAATGGACGCTCAAAGATGAAGCCCGTAGAAAATTATGGTGTAAAATTATTGTCTTTAGGGTTTTTTACAGATCCAGGTCAGGCAGTAATTTGGCGAGGACCGATGGCTTCAAAAGCATTAAATCAATTAATTTTTGATGCAGATTGGGGTGAATTAGATTTCTTACTAATCGACTTGCCTCCAGGAACAGGAGATGTGCATTTATCAATTGTGCAAGCATTGCCAATTAGCGGTGCAGTGATTGTAAGTACGCCTCAAAATATTGCTTTGGCAGATGCCAAAAAAGGAGTAGCAATGTTTCAACAAGAGAGTATCAATGTTCCTGTTTTAGGAATCATAGAAAATATGGCATATTTTACACCAGATGAATTGCCAAATAATAAATATTATATCTTTGGTCAAGATGGTGCAAAAAATTTAGCAGAAGATATTAATACTAAGTTTTTAGGTGAAATTCCTTTGGTTCAAAGTATCCGTGAATCTGGAGATATTGGGCGTCCTGTAGCTTTACAAAAAGGCACTGTTTTAGAAAACTCTTTTAATGAGATTTCGAGAGAAATGGTAGCAGAATTATTAAAAAGAAACAAAAATCTACCACCAACAGAAGTTGTTAGAATTACAACAATGAGTGGTTGTAGCGCAGTAAAAAAATAAATTATGACAGCACAAGAAACATTAGATAATGTAGAAAAAGCCTTAGATGAGATTCGTCCATTTTTAATGAGTGATGGAGGTAATATTAAACTTTTATCAATAGAGGATGCTGTTGTGAAAGTACAACTAGAAGGCGCATGCACTGGTTGTTCTGTGAACCAAATGACCTTGAAAAACGGAGTGGAAGCAACTATTAAAAAGTATGTGCCACAAATAGTAGAAGTAATAAACGTGGCTTAATTTCTTCTTTAAAAAAAATTCATATTTAACAAAATTATTAAATAAACGTCCTGGCGAGGAATGAAGTAATCTTATCGTAAAAAGAGCTTACTTTATTCCTCGTAATGGCGCCAAATAAAAATAATGATTACAACAGACATCTTAATTATTGGTGCAGGACCTACCGGTTTATTCACAGTTTTTGAAGCAGGGTTATTGAAATTGCGTTGTCATTTAATAGATGCATTACCGCAAACTGGTGGGCAATGTTCAGAAATTTATCCAAAGAAACCTATTTATGACATTCCTGCATATCCAGAGATTTTAGCGGGCGACTTAACCGATAAACTAATGGAACAAATTAAACAATTTGAACCAGGATTTACTTTAGGAGAGCGTGCAGAAACTATAGAAGAACAAGAAGACGAAACGTTTATTGTTACCACAAATAAAGGGACAAAACACCAAGCAAAAGTGGTCGCTATAGCAGGCGGATTGGGTTCTTTTGAACCAAGAAAACCGCCAATTCCAAATATTGCAGATTTTGAAGATAAAGGGGTAGAATATATTATTAGAGATCCAGAATTTTACAGAGATCAGAAAGTAGTTATTTCTGGTGGTGGAGATTCTGCTTTAGATTGGGCAATATTCTTAACAGATGTGGCTTCATCCGTAACCTTAATTCACAGAAGAAACGAATTTAGAGGTGCTTTAGATTCCGTAGATAAAGTACAAGAATTAAAAGATACAGGTAAAATTACGATGATTACGCCTGCAGAGGTAAAAGGAATTATAGGTACAGATAAAGTAACAGGTGTTTCTGTAATTCAAAATGGTGGAGAAGAATTCACGATTGAAACAGATCACTTTATTCCGCTTTTTGGATTGTCTCCAAAACTAGGACCTATTGCAGATTGGGGATTAGAAATTGAGAAAAATGCGATTAAAGTAAATAATGCTTTAGATTATCAAACAAATATACCTGGAATTTATGCCATTGGGGATGTAAACACCTATCCTGGAAAATTAAAGTTAATTCTTTGTGGCTTTCACGAAGCAACTTTAATGTGTCAAAGCGCTTACAAACGTATTTTTCCAAATAAAAAATATGTCATGAAGTACACAACAGTTGGGGGTGTAGATGGTTTTGATGGTACAAGAAAAGAGGCACCTAAAGCGGTTGTTAAAAAGATTGAGTAGCCATTGCTGTTGGGTTTCAAAAACGGTATCGGTCTTTATAAAGTTTTAATAATTATCTGGAGCACTTTTAGGTTTTCAAAACTTAAAAGTGCTTTTTAATAATTTTTTTTTGCGTTACTTGTTTTTTTAGGTAAAATCTCCAAAAGTAATTTTAATCAAAATTAAAACATTCTACGGATCAAGCATCAGATATTTTATTACCTACAAAAAGGAATGATGTTGTCTTTCTAATGGCTTACAATTTGACTTCATTTAAAGTTTTAGTGTTTCTTTTAATTGTTGTCGTAATAGATACCTCATAGCATCAACTTCTTAGAGTGAAATGATTTATTTAATATTAGTTCAAAGTCAATAATAATTTTTTCTAAAAGACTTTTCTTACCTTTGTTCTAGTCACTAAATCGATTGAGATGTACTTAGACTTATTAACACATTTAAAGTTTTTAATGAAGCGTAATCCTGAATGAGGATTTAATGCACTGATTTTGAGAGTTAAAATGTCGCAATTCTATACGAACTAGAAAATGTTACGTTGTATTTATTAATTCATTAATTCATTAACAAAATGCCTTTTTATCATAAATTAGGGGAAATTCCACCCAAAAGACATACACAATTTCGTAAGAAAGACGGAAGTTTATATTACGAGCAATTGTTTGGTACAATTGGGTTTGACGGCATGTCTACCAATTCTTACCACGAATACAGACCAACTATGGTCAAAGAAATTCGTAAGCAATATTCTGTTAAACCAAAAATAGCGAAAGCAAATAATATTAAATCGTACCGGTTTAGAGGATTTCAAGTTCCTCCAGAAAATGATTATTTAGAAAGTAGAAAAGTTGTTTTAACAAATGCTGATTGTAATATTATATTAGCAGCTCCAAAAAAGTCTACAGAAGATTATTTTTATAAAAATACAGATGCAGACGAGGTTATCTTCATTCACAAGGGAACTGGGAAATTAAGAACACACCTTGGAAACATAGATTTTAAATACGGTGATTACTTAGTAATTCCTCGTGGAGTTATCTACAAACTAGATTTTGATGATGAGAATAATAGACTTTTTATCGTAGAATCATATTCGCCAATTTACACACCAAAACGCTATAGAAATCATTTCGGTCAACTATTAGAACATTCTCCTTTTTGCGAGCGAGATATAAGAAGGCCTTATGAATTAGAAACAAATTACGAAGTAGGAGATTTCTTAATTAAAGTAAAAAAACAAGGTGAAATTATAGAAATGATTTACGCTTCACATCCTTTTGATGTGATTGGTTATGATGGTTATAATTATCCGTATGCATTCTCAATTCACGATTTTGAACCAATAACAGGTCGCATTCATCAACCGCCACCAGTGCACCAAACCTTTGAAACCAATGCGTTTGTAATTTGCAGTTTTGTGCCACGGATGTATGATTATCATCCAGATTCGATTCCTGCACCCTACAGTCATAGTAACATCGATTCAGATGAGGTATTGTACTATGTAGATGGCGATTTTATGAGTAGAAATGACATTGATCAAGGGCATATTTCTTTGCATCCTTCAGGGATTCCTCACGGTCCACACCCCGGAACTGCGGAGAAAAGTATTGGAAAAACAAAAACAGAAGAATTAGCAGTGATGGTAGATACTTTTAAGCCTTTACAGCTTACTGAAGAAGCTATGAAAATTGCCGATGAAGAGTATTATAAATCTTGGTTAGAGTAGCATAATTATAAGAAGCTATTTCTTGCTTTTTACGATATTTCTTTGCGAAAAACAAAAAGGATGTTGTTTCAATCAGGGCCAAATTTGTATTGAAATATATAGCAACACAAAAAAGAAAGAGATTTTTAAAAGGATTTTAAGCCCTTTTAGAAATGAATTAAAAAAATACAATCAATAAACAAAACTTCAAAGGTTTTTGAAACCTGCGAGGCCTACAAAAAACAAACATGAGTAAAAAAGAAATAGAATCAGTAAACTACGGTCTTGAAAAAATATTCGAAGGCGCACAAGATTTCCTACCATTATTAGGTACCGATTATGTAGAATTTTATGTGGGTAATGCAAAGCAAGCAGCACATTTTTATAAAACAGCATTTGGTTTTCAGTCATATGCTTATCGCGGTTTAGAAACGGGATCTAAAGATTCTGTAAGTTATGTATTAACGCAAGATAAAATCAAACTAGTTTTAACAACCCCATTAAATAGTAAATCACCAATAAATGATCATATTGTAAAACACGGTGATGGTGTAAAAGTGGTTGCACTTTGGGTAGAAGACGCGAGAAAAGCATATGAAGAAACTACGTCTAGAGGCGCAAAATCTTTTATGGAACCAACGGTAGAGTCAGATGAGCACGGTGAAGTTGTTAGAGCAGGAATTTACACATACGGAGAGACTGTTCACATGTTTGTAGAGCGAAAAAACTATAATGGAGCGTTTTTACCAGGTTTTCAAAAATGGGAATCGGCATACAATCCGCCAAGTGCAGGATTAAAATATATTGATCATATGGTTGGTAATGTTGGGTGGAATCAAATGGATGTTTGGGTAAAATGGTACGAAGACGTAATGGGATTTGAAAACTTTTTATCTTTTGATGACAAGCAAATTCATACAGAATACTCAGCATTAATGAGTAAAGTAATGTCTAACGGAAATGGTAGAATTAAATTTCCAATAAACGAACCAGCAAAAGCTGCAAAACGTTCTCAGATAGAAGAATACTTAGACTTCTATGAAGGTGCAGGTGTGCAACATATAGCTGTAGCAACAGATGATATTATTAAAACTGTTTCTCAATTAAAAGCCAACGGAGTAGAATTTTTATCAACGCCACCAGAAGCATATTATAAATCAGTTCCTGCAAGATTGCAAGAGTTTAGTCATGAATTAGCAGAAGATATCGAAAAGTTAATGGCTTTAGGTATTATGATAGATGCGGATGAAGAAGGCTACTTATTGCAAATTTTTACAAAACCAATAGAGGACAGACCCACCTTGTTTTTCGAGGTTATTCAAAGAATGGGTGCTAGAGGTTTTGGCGCAGGAAACTTTAAAGCATTGTTCGAATCTATAGAAAGAGAACAAGCTAAAAGAGGAACTTTGTAAATAGGGTTCATACAAAGAAGAAGGATGTAGTACTCTTTTTTAAAGTGAAAGTTATTTTATTTAATTCGCAAGAATAAAAAAAATTAAGAACAAAGAGAAACTATTTTATCTTTGTTCTTTTTTTATACCATAAAATCAATCAATGAATAAAGACGAAATTTTAAAAGCAATAGAAGAAAAGTACGATAAACTTGGGGTTCCCTTGGATGCAATGTTAGAAGGAGTTCTTTGGAGTACTCCAATTACATATTGGGATTATATTCAGACAGATGCACTTTTAGGTTTGCAAATTCCAAGAACAACCCAACCAGATGAAATGGTTTTTATAATGTATCATCAAGTAAATGAGTTGTTGTTTAAAATGATTTTGTGGGAAATAGACCAAGTGGCAAAAGCAACCGATGTTTCTGCCGATAAATTTACGATGCATTTAAATAGAATTAGCCGATATTTTGACATGTTGTGTAGTTCTTTTGATGTGATGGCAGATGGAATGGAAAAAGAACAATATCTAAAATTTAGAAACACATTAACTCCAGCAAGTGGTTTTCAATCGGCACAATATCGTAAAATTGAATTCGCTTCTACAGAATTGATTAATTTAATTGATGCTCGTTTTAGAGAAGATATTGATAGAAATTCCTCTTTTAAAAATGCATACAATCACTTGTATTGGCAAGCAGCAGGTGTGAATCATAAAACAGGAGATAAATCAATTTTAATAAAATTATTCGATAAAAAATACATTGGTGTTTTTATCGATTTTATGGAAGACTATAATGATTGCAATCTGTCTTTAAAGTTTAAAAATTTACCAAAAGAAGATCAGAAAAATGAGGACTTAATCAAAGCTATGCGTCATTATGATTATACTGTAAATGTAAAATGGGTGATGGCACACTACAATGCCGCGGGCAAATACTTAGGCGGAAAAGATAAAGATTTAGAGGCAACTGGCGGAAGTAGCTGGCGTAAATACATGCATCCAAAATACCAACGAAGAATTTTTTACCCGTATTTATGGAGCGAAGAAGAATTAAAAAATTGGGGGACTTTCTAAGTAAAAAACAATTTTAAAAATTACGCATAAATTATATCCAAGGTACATTTTCTTTTTCGGCGTGGTAATTGTCAAAACTTTTTTATAAGTTTGATAATTATGAAAACATACGTACTAGCACTATTTGCTTTTTTTTTAATTTTTGAGTCTTTTTCACAAGAAAAAACAGCAGCTTTTAAGGACGGTGAATGGTTGCGTTATAAAATGAGTTACAGTGGTTTTTTAAGAGCTGGGACCGCAATATTAGAGGTTGAAGAAACCGTTTTAAACGGCAATAAAGTTTTTCACACAAAAGGCTCTGGGTGGACATCTGGTTTGATAAAATGGTTTTTTAAAGTAGAGGACGTCTACGAAAGTTATTTTGACAAAGACACTATAAAACCATATGTTTTTAAAAGAAAAATTGACGAAGGTGGTTATAAAAAGCATAGAATAACCAATTTCGATTACATCGCTAATAAAGCGTATGTTCAAGATTTTTTAAAACAGAAAGATACTACGATTCCTTTTTCTAATGTTCAAGACATACTTTCCTCTTTTTACTATTTAAGAAATCAAGATGTCAAAGGATTAAAAAGGGGAGACGAAATAGCGATTGACATGTTTATGGATTCTCAAGTGTATCCTTTTAAACTTCGTTTTTTAGGGAAAGAAGTTATAAATACCAAATTTGGAAAAATTAA
>Ga0307488_10004332_pt1 | contig 11833 bp, 7 predicted proteins | sample SB02metaG_FD_202248 | JGI IMG/M metagenome (GOLD analysis project Ga0307488, IMG submission 202248) | Sea-ice brine microbial communities from Beaufort Sea near Barrow, Alaska, United States - SB 0.2 | ecosystem: Environmental > Aquatic > Marine > Coastal | place: USA: Alaska | collected 2017-05-06
CTTTACTAAAAAAGAATGAAGAGGCTTTAAAGATTATAGATGATTTTATGCTTGAAGGTATTGACTTTACCCTTAATCAATTTGAAATAAAGTTTAGAGGTCGAAAACCTTCTAAGGTTACAGTGTCAGAATTCTGGAAAGAAAAAATATCAGACTTAAATAGAGCAGGAAGAACTGGTAATGCAAGAGCATACAAAGATGTTTATAATTCGTTTTTAAAGTTTTACCCAAACAAGAGTTTAGTATTCAGAGAAATTACACCTACTTTATTAGATAAGTACGAGACTTACTTAAGAAGTAACAAGAATACAGATGGTGGTATTGGAGTGAAAATGCGTGAGCTGAGAGCCTTGTTTAATGATGCAATTAAGAAAGGTGTAGTTGATGAAAAGTATTACCCGTTTAAGATTTATAAAGTATCTAGGTTAAAAGGAAAAGGGATTAAAAAAGCGTTAACCAGGAGTGAAATGAAGTTAATGGAGTCGATTGATACAGATAAGTACCCTCATTTATTAGATACAAAAAACTATATGATATTTAGTTATTACATGGGGGGAATGAACTTTGTAGATATGATGAAATTAAGATGGCAGAATGTTCAAAGAGATAGAATCTCATATATCCGCTCTAAAACCAAAGGTAGGTTTAATGTTAAAATGTTAGAGCCAGTAAAGCAAATCATATCGTATTATAAAGCTCAAAATAGACATACAAACTATGTGTTCCCAATCTTATTAAAAGAGAACCTCACTCCAATGCAAATTGAAAACAGGAAACACAAAACTTTAAGTAAATTTAACAAGCAGCTTCAAGAGATCGCTAAAATTCAAGGTATAGAGCAGAATGTTACCTCTTATGTTATTCGACATTCTTTTGCTACCAACTTAAAGTTTGCAGGTATTTCTACAGACTTAATTGGCGAGTCAATGGGACACAATGATGTTAGCGTTACACAAGCCTATCTTAAGGAGTTTAAAGATGATACTATTGATGATGCAATGAGTAAACTATTAGAAGAACCCATGCTGAAATATGCCTCTTAAAACACCTTTAAAGACTCTCATTAATGAGGGTCTTTTTCATTATAAACTGAATCTATTTAGATTCAACTTAAAACTAATTCAACTAAATATTAACCTTCAAAACATATAATTATGGAACTGAGAAAATCAGAAAGAAAACAAGCAAAAATTAAAATGGCGCTGCAAGGAAGCAGTGGCTGTGGAAAGAGTTTAAGCTCTCTTCTACTTGCTAAAGGATTATCTAATGATAATCTCTCTAAAGTAGCTGTAATAGATACAGAAAATGGCTCAGCAGACCTTTATGCTCATCTAGGTAACTACAATGTTTTACAATTACAACCACCTTTTACTCCAGAGAAATATATAGAGGCAATAGAGGTTTGTGAAAAGGCAGGAATGGAAGTCATTATACTAGACTCAATATCACAAGTATGGGATGAGTTGTTAGATTACCATTCTAAATTACCTGGAAATTCTTTTGCAAATTGGGGTAAGGTTACTCCAAGGCAAAAAGCATTTATAAACAAGATTTTACAATGTGACGCTCATGTTATAGCAACTATGAGAACAAAACAAGATTATGTACTACAACAAAAAGAGGGTAAGTATGTGCCTGAAAAAGTTGGTTTAAAAGCTGTACAAAGAGACGATGTTTCTTATGAGTTTACCATTGTATTTGATATTGATATCAAGCACTTTGCAAAGGCAAGTAAAGACAGAACCAATCTATTTTCTGGTAAGCCAGAATTTATAGTAAATACAGCAACAGGAAAACGCATTTTAAATTGGTGTACTTCACCTGTAAAAGAGCAAGATGTAAAACAGAAAATAGAAGAATGTTTAACAGTAAGTCAGTTGATGGTATTGTATAAAGAACACCCTAGTTTTCAGTTACCCTTAAAAGCTTTGTATAAAGCTAAAAAAGACCAGTTAGAACAATTAGTTAAACCAGAAAATTTTTCACAAAATGGAAATCATACCAGTAGTAGAGTATCGTAAAGAAAGTAAAAGAGTATTTAATTTTCCTCCAGGTCCGTTGCAAGTTACACCTCATTTGGAAGTACCTAGAGAAAATAAAGTATATCAGCAGAACCCTTTTATGGAGGCGAACACGAAAGATGTTAGCCTTTCTACTTTAAATAATGATTGCATCATTCCTGTATTCTCAAAAGATAACGAAAAGACTTTAGCACATCAAGAGTTCATCGAAATTGCACAGAATTGTGTTAATAAAGTATTTTCACATCACACTATAGAGGCGCCAGAGGTAAGAGTTTCTCATCAAATTAAAGGAAGAACTGCTGCTGCAATTTACAAGCCTGTAAAAGAGCTTTTAGACCATGAAAAGACACAGTATTTTGAGAGAATGGCATTCATCATTAGAATTCCATCTATAACAGAAAACATTAATGGTAATGACGTAGCATTAACTGTTGGTGGGGTTAGAGCTTACAACCAAGAAAACCTCTATAACAGAAAAACGTATGAGAAGTTTAAGTTTTTTATAGGTTTTCAAAATATGGTGTGTTGTAACCTATGTATTTCTACAGACGGTTATCAAGATGAAATGAGAGTTGGTAACTATGCTGAATTAGAGTCTAAAATTATAGATTTAATACAGAATTATAATGCCCAATCTCATTTGCAAGAAATGAAGCAGTTAGCACAACAGAATTTAACTGAACATCAATTTGCGCAGCTTATAGGTAGGGCAAGGTTGTATAACTTTTTACCTAAAGAAGATAAAACTCAAATTCCAGAGTTGTTACTCAATGACGGACAAATTTCTACAGTAGCTAAAGACTATTATTTAGATGATAGCTTTTGTAGAAATAATAATGGAGACATTAACCTTTGGAATGTATACAACCTCTTCACAGGAGCTAATAAGAGCTCGTATATAGACTCTTTTCTGTCAAGAAACGTCAATGCTTTTGATTTTTCAAAGGGGCTGGCAAATGCTGTCAATGGTGATTCTAACTACCATTGGTTTTTGAGTTGAGTGTTGCCCAATCTCTATTTATATAGAGGTTGGGTTTTTTTAAATTTGTTCCAATAAAAAACCCAGAGCAAGTCTGGGTTTTTGTTTTTCAATATTTTTGAGTGCAGCGCCAATGCATAATGATTGGGTGGGCACTAGGTTACAAATATACAATATTTTAAACAAATAGAACAAATTTCATGCCTAGTTATAATTATAGCCAATCTTATTGAGGATAATATTTTTTAATATTTCATTGCCTTTATGTTCCTCAAATAAAGAGTCTATCTCTGATTCTATTTTATCATGTCTACTATTGGAAATACTTTTTAAAAAGTATAGTATTGTTTTTATTGAAGAGTCTAAGCAGTGTCTATTGTTATTATTAAACTTAATTAAAGGTGTTGTGCTTATTTCCTTTGGAGTATTAGAGTCAAACAATAAGTCGCTATGAGCACAAATATTTCTGACAAATAAAGTTGTAAGTAAAAAATTTTCAAAAACCTTTATACTTTTTAAGTTATATTGATTGGCGATTTGCTCTTTAAGGGCTCTATTGGACAGAGAAATATACATTGTAATGACACTACCAAAAGTTAAGAACTCCAACGTTTTCCAAGCTGGAGCATAAATATCATTAGGATGTTTAGTATGATGTTTTTTTATAGGGCTATTTTGAGCCTTAAACTTTTCATTATAATACTTTGGAAAGTCTTCAACATACTTTCTGGTAACTATATTTTTATTTGCAAACCAAGTAGGGTTATCATGATATTTTAAAGAAGCAAAATATATTAATTGGGTTTTAAAATTGATTTCAATTCTATTAATAGCTTTGTTAAGTATATTCTTAAGGTCAACGTCAATGTAATAAAGTTTTACAACATTAGAAAACAAGGTGCCAGGTTCTAAATTATGATTATCATCTATCTCAAAAGGGTTCCAATAAAAACCTAAACGATAATAGCCAATATCTAGTAATACTTCTTTAGCTTTATCTTCCCCTAAATCCATAGTCATACCTCTATCAGTAAGTTTTTGGATTTGCGCCTCTACAGTTGTTGCTTTTTTACCCATTATTATACTTTTTCAAATTTATTTACTAAATTTTGAAGACTAGAGGTCTTATCAACTTGGTCATGGGGAATTAATAAATAACGCCAAGTTTTACCTTCATTTTTACTAGTAAATTCATTAGCATACTGACAGTACTTTAATGCTGCTTTCATTTTTAACTGAACTTCTTCGGTTTCTACTTCTTTGGCTTTTTTAGGTTCACACATAAAAATAGATTCTTCTGTTTCAACAATGAAATCAGGCTCATATTTACTAGAGTTTTTTCCCCAGTATATTCTGAACTGATTTGAGGCAGGTCTTAACCACTTTAAAACTGATGCATCATTTTCTATGACAAATGAAAAATCTTTTTCTGTATTAGAATCAAATTTATACTCTGGGTGACAAGATTTCTCAAAACCACGATACACGTATTTTGTAACTAAACTCAAAGGTGTAATAATGTCAGTATAGTGTTTATAACCGTTCTCCTTTGGTACTGTAAAGTTCCAATCTTCAATCTTTACAAAAGGTAAAATAGTTGGAGGAACATAATCTGGATTGCTCATCTTAAAATGAGTTTTCAGTTGGTCATAAATTTTACCAGCAATAACTTTTCTGTACTGTCTAATTAGAACAGGGAGTTGCTTTTCATCGGATAAGTTTTCTGATAATTTTTCTAAACCTTGAGTAACTAATTTATGTAAAAGGTCTGCACTCTCATCATAATCAATTTCTGGAAAATTTATGAGTTCCGCTATAACTTGATTTATAGGGGTCTCATTTACAAAGGCTCCTTGTCTTACCCCAAGAGTATCTATGTTAGATTGGTCCTTTAAATCCATTCTAAGAATTTCCTCTTGCATGATATTTAAATCAAAGCCTTTATTGATATCTAAATCAAAATCTTCAAACCAAGTTTCTACCTCTTCTAAAACCAAGGCAATTCTAGGTATTTCAATAATTTGACTTTTAAAATTAGCTACTACTGTATCGTATTGAGCTTCAGCTTCTGCAACTATTTGAGGCATAAAAATATTTTGCTGACCTCTGGATAAAGTATCTTTTATCTTTTGTATCGCTTTTTTCTTTACCTCTGGCTTAGATAAGTCATTAACACTATTAACACCTTCACTAGATGAAAAAGTAGGGATAGCACTCACAATAGCTTTTTTAGCCTCTAATGCATGTGTTAATTCTATTTTTCTCTCGGGATTAACAACAGCATTTATTTTAGCTTGTTCTCTTCTTATTTCTGCATTAATCTTAGTTTCAGAAATAACAACTGTAGATTCTGTTTTTAAATCATCTTGATCTAACTCTATAAAGGTTATTTTATTTAATACAGAATCTGGATTTTTAGCCTCTTGTATAACTCTGTTAAAATTGTCATGGGCTAAAACTGTTAGTTTATCAACTTTATCAACTCCTGTTCTTTTTCCATTATAAGGCAACCTTAAACCTCTACCAATGGTTTGCTCAATTAGTACTGAAGCATTAGCTGCTCTTAACGGCACTATGGTATAAAGATTTGTAACATCCCAACCTTCTTTAAGCATGCTTACATGTATTACAATTTCAATTTGGTTGTCTGGACTTTCTAATGATAGAAATTGTGGAGCAATAAATTCATCCTTTTTTGTTGAAGAATCTATTTGTAAAACTCTGCCTTCGAATTTTCCATTATAAAATGCATTAGAACTTATGTATTCAAAAACTTCTGAAGCATGATTGATGTCTTTACATACTACTAATATAAATGGTTTTACTAATGGTACATTGTTATTTCTAGCATAGAGTTCTAATTCATTTTTAGTATCCTCATGCACAGAAATTGCATCCTCTAATTTAAACTGTTCAACTTCTTTAGGTGTTAAGTTTTTCTTGTCAAAATCTTTTCGTGTAGCAATTGCAGGAGCTTTTACATACTTTCCATCTTCTAAGGCTTGGGCTAAATTGTATTCATAAACTACATTTTTAAAGGCCTTTCCTTTTTCGTCAAAAGGTGTAGCAGTAAGCTCTAAACCTAAAATAGGTTTTAGTTCATTAATTGCATTTTTAGAAGCATCTGCATAATACCTGTGAGCTTCATCCATTAAAATGACTAAATCATCTAGTCCTGCAAGATAGTCCCAGTAGGACTGACCTAAATACTCTGATAATCTTTTCATTTTTGGAGGTTTGCCTTTGTCTGCTTTTCCTCTTCCTACTTTGTTATCTGAATTGAATTTAGAGATATTAAAAATGTTGATTCTAACTTCTTGGTCTCCAAAAAGATTTCCTTTTTCTGCATAATTGTCTCCATTTATGATAACAGGTCTGTTAGTTACAAACTCACTGATGCCTTTAAAAACGTATTTCTTATAATTAGGATTACCAAAGTCCTCTATCAACTTTTCATAGATAGTTAGGTTAGGTGCTAAAATGAAAAAATTACGAACCCCTTTTTTTAGGTATAAATAGGTGATAAAAGCACCCATTAATCTTGTTTTACCAACACCTGTGGCAATAGAAAAACAAAGGGAAACAAAATCTCTTTCAAAGTCTTTACAGCTTGGGTAATGTTGTTTTACTTTTTCTAATTCAGCTACTAAATCTACTTCTTTCTTGAGCTCTAACTCTTCAGCTAAATAAGCCACTAGTTTTAAAGAATCTCTTAAAGGGTCTCTTAAAGATAGCCTGTTGTTTATTCTATTAACAACAGTATCTACACTAGGGTTAGCTTGCTCTAAAATATAATCTCTAGTACTATTATTCATCTCCTAATTCTTCTTCAGTTAATATTGGTGGATTGATAATGTTTAAGCTATAATCATCTTTACCAAACTCACATTTGCCTAATAACATTTTAGGTATCTTTTTAAGTACAATGTTTTTAAACTTGTTATGGCATTCTGGTTGAAACTTTTTAGCACAGATAAGCAAACTTTCTCCTTCTAATAATTGGTCTTGTAACTGGTCTAATAGTTTTACAGTAACAAATTGGGTAGTTGTGAAAATAAAGTCCTGTTCTGCACTATAGCCGTGCTTCCAGTATGTCTCTTTGCTGGGCGCATACCTAAACCCTTCTTGTTTTGCCATTGCAGCAGCTAACATATCTGGGTTGTAGTCTTTACTAATAACCCAATTATCATATTTGTCTTTGTTTAATACACTCGGTGCTAACTCATAAAATTTAAAACCACCACCACCTAGCCAGTTTACTGCTTTTGTAATACCACCTTCATCTTCACCATCTGTAACCAATTTTTGTCTTGGATAACAATGAGTATATGCATGGTCTCCCATTTCTATACCAATATATTTTCTACCCATTTTTTGAGCTACAGCAGATGTGGTTCCAGAACCTAAGAATGAATCAAGTACAATATCCCCCTCATCACTTGCTATAGTTAGAATGCGTTCAATTAATTCTTCAGGTTTGGGAGTTCCAAATTTATCATTAGGGAATAATTTCTTAATATGTGTATTTGCATCTCTAGTTGTTCCTACTTCTTTGCCAAACCAAATAGTTTCAGGAACTCTTCCATTTTGGTCTTTTAAATAGATTTTTCTAATGATTCTTGTTTCATCTTCAGAAAAAGATATTTTACCTGAAAGAAGTTCTTTTTTAAAAGTTTCTTCAGAAAAACGCCAACCATTAGGAGGATGGGAGATTGTTTTTCCTGAAGGAGTATGAATATTATACATTAAATTAGGTCTGTACAAAGCATTTCTTACATCTCCAGACCTCCATCTACCATTAGGGTCATTATCAGAGTTTTTATAGTTTTTATTATGTTCCTCTGATCTAGGTAAGTTATCTAACTTATGTGAGTCACTTTTCCTATAAAATAAAGTATGATTGTGATGGAGTGAGAATTTACCAGAATAACCTTTCCCTTGTAAACTATGTTGCCATATTATGTTAGCACAAAAATTTCTTCTCCCAAATATTTCATCACATAAAATTTTACAATAATGTGTCTCATTATCATCAAGGGTAATCCAAATGGACCCATCTTCTGATAGTAAATTTCTTAAAATAGTAAGACGTTGAAACATTAAATCAAGCCAAATAGAGTGTTCTAGGCCATCATCATAATGCTCAAAAGCATGCCCCGTATTATAAGGTGGGTCTATATAAATACATTTCACTTTCCCTGTATAATCTTGCTCTAAAGCTTTTAATGCTAAAAGGTTATCCCCATGAATTAATATATTTTCTGTATTAGGGTCTCCATAGCTATATTCTGGGTTTTCTATTAATATTCTTGGTTCTAGAGTTGGTTCTTCTCCTTTGCCAATCCAAGTTAATTCTAGTTTTTGTTGTTTTTTGCTTGCCATAATTTTATATCAATTCCCACTCAATGGTAAATAATTCTTTTTCTTCTATGCGTTGTGCTAAACGCTCTTCTATGTTACTTAAAACATCATCTTTTTTCTCATCTATTTGGTCTTGTGCTTCAAATAAATGTTTTCTTTTTTCATTTCGCTTTTTTTCTAATTCTTTAATAGCACGTTGCTCTTTTACTTTTGTTTGTAAATCTAGCTTTTTTCTAGCTTCAGCTTTACGTAATTTTATTTCTGCATCAATATCTTTTATTTCTCTTTCTAGGCTAATCTTCATGTCATCTGCCCACTTATCTAACTTATCATACTCTTGGTCAAAGAATTCTGAATTACGCTGTAAATTGTCTTCTAAAACCTCTTGTTTTTGAGCTTTAAAGAGCTCTTTTAGGGCAGTATCTATTTCTTTTGAATAAGTAATATTATGGCTTGTTTTAGCAGGTAAGCTAAACATTTTTTGAGCTATTTCGCTATCAATAGTATTGCCACTTTCATCTATAGCTTGTATTAGCAAGTAGTCTTCATCTTCAAGAGATAAGATGCTTAATTGGTTAACCCTTAAAGTACCTTTACTGCCAATATAGTCTTCTAGTGCAGCTATATTTTTCGGGAAATTAGAATAATCAAAAATTACTTTTTGAAGTTCTAAATCTTTCGTTTTACAAGCTTCTACTATTTGTTTAGCAAGTGGGTGCCCTATTCTATATAAATTGGCATCACTATCTAATTCTTGCTGAGATTTCTTAATTGTATCTCCACTTTTTAATAATTGATAAGGACCTTCATTAATTTTAATTTGAGGAAATGGATTCTTTTTTAGTCTGAAAATATCTCTTTTAAAATCAAACTCTGCATAACCATTTAGGTAATGCTGAGTAACAGCCCATAACCAGTTTTCGTATTGATTTAAGTAACTTTTCCCTTTCTCTAGGTTTACCTTAAGTTTTTGATGTACTTCATCATCAAAATGCTCTAATAACTGCTCTCTGGTTTCATCAATCCTAGTATTAATGCTTTCATCCATTTCATGCTGCAGTGCATCAAAAGCATTTTTTATTTCTGAAGGTTGTCTGCATTCTTGATAAATTTGTGCAATTCTTTTTTCAAAATCTACACCAGAACTAATACTACCTAAAACTTCGTCAGAAGCACCAAAAACACCATTAAATAATTGAAATTTTTGGTCTAGTAATTCATAGACTCTTTGGTCTGCTTCATTAGATTTATTTAAAAAATTAATTACTACAACATCATGTTTTTGTCCATATCTATGGATTCTGCCAATACGTTGTTCTATTCTTTGTGGGTTCCAAGGCATATCATAGTTTACCAACAAGGAGCAGAATTGTAGATTGATACCTTCAGCAGCAGCTTCAGTAGCAATTAATATAGTAGCTGTGTCTTTAAAATAGTCTACAATAGCTTGTCTCATATCGGCAGCTCTAGCACCAGAAACTCTATCTGTACCTTTATGCTCTTCTATCCAATCTTTATAAACTTGTTTTGATTTAGCATCTGTATTAGAGCCATTAAACAATATGATTTTATCTTTATAGCCATTATTAGATAAGTGATCTAATAAATATTGTTGTGTTCTTCTAGATTCTGTAAATAGGATTGCTTTTTGGTTAGCGCCTAATTCTTCAAGTTTTTCAAAACCTTTGGCTAAAGCAGTAAGTAATTTTTCTCCTTTTGCATTTTTCTTAATAGAAATAGCTAACTCTTTAAATGTAGAAACATTCTCTAATTCGACTTGTACTTCATCTAGCTCTTCTTGTGATAGTAATTCAAAAGAATTACAATCTTCATCTCCCCATTCTTCTTCAAGCTCATCAATGGTTTCAAATTCAATACCTAATTCTACTTTTTTATTAAGGTGTTTTTGGTCTTTTAATATTGCTTTTAACTTTTTTTCTAAAGCTTCTAGAGTAAATGAAATAGCATAAGTTGATGAGGCTAATAATTTCCTTAAAATTAAGGTCATTAACTGTCTTTGACTATTTGGTAAAGCATATAATTTAGGAGTTTGTAAATACTCTGAAACCATATCATACAGAATCATTTCATCTTGGAAAGGAAAGTACTCTTCAACAATAGCAATTCTATTGGTGTAGTTTATATATTCTAAAACTTGTCTTCTTAAAGTTCTTTTACATACAGGTTTTAAGCGTTCTTTTAAGTCCAGAAAAGACTCTTCAGTGGTTATTTTACCAAACTGTGTTTTAAAACTTTTTAAATCTCCAAATGCATATTCATCAATAAAACTAACTAGCCCATACAGTTCTAAAATAGAATTTTGTAATGGTGTTGCAGTAAGAAGAATTTTAGGAGCATGTTGTATAGCTGATTTTACAGCATTAGCTATTTTGTTTTTAGGTTTGTAAACGTTTCTTAGTCTATGTGCTTCATCTATAATTACTAAATCCCAATCTATCATTCTCACAAACTCCTCTTTAGACCTTATAAATTGAAATGAAGCTAAAATTATTTGTTCTTGATCAAAGGGGTTTCTTTTTCCTTGTTTTTTTAACTTGTTAAAAGACTTTGATTCTAATACTGTTGAAGGAATAAAGAACTTATCAGATAGCTCTTGATTCCATTGCTTCCTTAAGTTAGCAGGGCAAATAATAAGTAGTTTCCTTTTTCTTTCAGCCCATTTTTGAGAGATGATAATACCAGCCTCAATAGTTTTCCCTAAACCAACTTCATCAGCTAAAAGAGCACCTTTAGATAATGGCGATTGAAAAGCGAATAATGCAGCTTCTACTTGATGAGGGTTCATGTCTACTTGTGCATCTTGCAGAGAGGCAGTAAACTTACCTATGTCATTTGCAGGAAGCCTTCTTGTTAATTCGTGTGCGAAGTATTTAGCTTGGTAATCTGTAATCATTTACTCTTTTTCTATTTTAAGCCTTTTTAAAGCTAATTTGATAGCATCTAAAGCTACAACCTCTCCCTTTCTAAATCTTCATAGGCTTCTTCACTAAGCCAAAGCGTTAAAAATTGATTGTGCTTAAGATCAAGAGCAGAAGCTAATTTTTTAATTTGGTCTTTAGTTGGTTTTCTACTCCCTTTTTCAATTTTACTTATTAAAGCATTGTCTACCTTAATCATATAGTCCACTTCTCTAGGTAGTAATTTTTCTTTTCTCGTTTTAATTTGTTAACACAGAAATTAAAATAATATCTTGTTTAAAGAAGTATAAATTTAAATAGAATTTTTGGTAAAAAATATTTTTTTAGATGCTTTGTGAGAATGCAGGTTACCCTAGCTCAAAACCCCCACTAATTTCTGGAGATAAAACTCCCCTTACCACTTTATATAGAAAAGAAGTTTTACAGGCAGAATATTAAACTCAAGGTGATAGTTGAGTTTTACAAGCTGTAGTTTAACTATTTTTCTATGTGGTTATTTATAACTCAAAAACTCAAAACAATGGTTAGAA
>Ga0307488_10004333_pt1 | contig 11832 bp, 13 predicted proteins | sample SB02metaG_FD_202248 | JGI IMG/M metagenome (GOLD analysis project Ga0307488, IMG submission 202248) | Sea-ice brine microbial communities from Beaufort Sea near Barrow, Alaska, United States - SB 0.2 | ecosystem: Environmental > Aquatic > Marine > Coastal | place: USA: Alaska | collected...
AGAAATGGCAACTGCTCTTCAATCTGTAGCTGGATTTATTGCATATCCGTTATCTAATACAGTTAACCAAGCTGGTGGATCTTTATATCCAATCGGTGCAATTGCTGGGGTAACAATCTATGTAGATCCTAACAGAGCTTTTAACGACTATACAATTGCTATAGGACGTAAAGGTGATGGTAATTCTCCTGGACTAGTATTTATGCCTTACTTAATGGCTGAATCAGTAGAAACAATCGCAGAAGGAACTATGGCTCCTAAGATCGCGGTTAAATCTAGATTCGCTTTAGTAGACGCTGGATTCAATCCTGAATTAATGTATTACACAATGAACTTTACGTTCACTGGTTGTTCACTTATCTAATAAGTAACAATAATATAATACTTTATATAGAAAGCCACTCTTCGGAGTGGCTTTTTTGTTCTTATAGCTTAAATATATAAAACAATTAAAAACAAAAATAGATCATGGCAAAATTAAAAACATATACTGAGTTTTTAAATGAAGGAATAATGGATGTACTAAAAAGTCCTATTAAATATGTAAAGATTAGGAATAATGCTAAAAAGCTAGTGAAAGCTAAAGTAGCAGTTGCTCTTAATGATGTTAATTTTGAAAAAAAGAAACAAAAATCAACAATAAAGGATCCAGATAAGAATGCTGTATTAACAAAGGCTAATGCTGCAAAGAATAGTGCACTCAAAGATACTGCTAAAGGTGTGAGTGATAGAATGGATGATTTAGCTACATCACCTATATTAAAAAAGGTTTCATCTCTTGCAAAAACAAAGGCTGCTGTTGCCGCTAATAAAACTATACTTAAGTCTGCAACTGGTGAAGAAGCTAAACAATTAAAAGTAAGACAAACGGAGTTAAATAAAAAGGTAACTAAATTAGCTGGTGGGATAAAAGATTTTGAATCTACTGCTGCTAAAAAAGAAGATACTAAGCCTGCTCCTACTGCTAAAGAAACTACAACAGATACAGAAACTCCGAAGACAAAATTATCGGCTGCTGATAAAAAGAAAGCTGATATGAAACAAGAGTTAGGTAATAAAATTGGGGATGCAATGGTAGCTATACGAAGAGCTAAAGCCGAAGGTAAAGCCGAAGAAGCTGAAAAGGCAAAAGCAATAGAAAAATTAAATTCTGTTAAGGGTACTGAAGAAGAAGGTGCTGCAAATAAAGCAGTGGCTGCATTTACAGATGCTAAAAAATCTAGAGAAGAAGCAATTAAAGAGTTAAAGAATAATATAAAAGATTTACAACAACAACAAAAAGATTTAAATGAATCTGTAGAATCTTTTGAATATGTAGCAGAATCTGTATCTGAGAAATTTGCAAGATTAAGAAAAACAATATAACTGTTAAATTAGAACTCTATGTATAAAGTTCGTAAAATAAACTTTGGATGGTATAAAAGGCGGTATGGTATTCTTCTAGAAAACCTGCCGCCTTTGAAGCAAAAATTGCTTTTAAATAATCGCCACATGAAATGGTTAGATTCTGATACTCAAGCTTTTGAAGTTATCTTTAAAGTAGAAGATATGAATGGCCATGAAAAGAATGTTAATAAAGCTATATGGAATCCTTTTAGAGAAACCTTTACTACTCTTAAACAAATAGAAAAGGATGCAGATCTTATTGCATGGAATTGTGGAATATGCAAAGTTCCTATTAAATCTAGAATGGATTCAAAGAAAGTAGAAAATTTTGTATGTAGCAAATGTTCTAAAGCCCACAACTCACGGAACGGAAGTGTAGATGGTAGAATTATAGATACATCTGTTAGGTTTACTAAACACTGTAAACACCTCCTTAAGAAAGAACAGAGGGAGTTTATGACTTATGCTAAGCGATCATCTAAAGCTTAGTGCCTGCTCTAATGTAATTTTAGGAAATACATTTAATTTACTATGAGGAGAAGCATTTAATATTTCTATTCCTTTATTTCTTATTTCTGAATATAGTTGTTTAAATCCTGGTAAAAATTTGTCTTGGTACATCTTATCACCTGCAGCTCTTGTAGGATAGCCGTCATGAAAATGTGTTTGTGTCCCATCATTAAACATATCAAACCCTAATAATATAATTCTTCCTGCTCCTAAATGATATGCTAAATTAATTGCAGCATACCCACTATTAAAACCATGAGCTAATATTTCTGGATCTTCTTCTATACCGTGAGCCTTTCCTTTTCTTAATATCTTAATATCATGCGTATATTGACTACCTGGCTTAAGTGCAAACTTTAATCCTTTAAAATTGTCTACTTCATTTTTAAACCAAGTATAAAATCTACCGTCAGTCCAATAAAGAATATCGGCAGTTGGGTGGTATATTACTGCTTTATTAATAGCAATAGTTTTTTTACCTATTAATGTTTTAAAGTTAAAATTCTTTAATGATGGGCCACCTCCAATAATATAAATAGTTTCTTGAGGAAATAGTTTAGGTACAGTGGAGTATTTAACCTTAGAGGGAGAAGGTTCTGCTGAATTCCTCAATTGCATATTTTTAGAGATATTGATCGCAATTGCTTGATTATTAGTAGTTCTTACAATTTTACTACTTTGGTTTCTTCGCTGTATATTAGTTTTATTTATAACTGCATTTGGCTCTTGCATAATTTTTCTAACATTACGTCTTCTTTGCATAATACTCATATTTTAATATTTATTCTAGGTGTAAACAATCTTATTTTTTTACATATAAAAATAAACAAATTCAAACAAATTCATGAGGAACATACAAAATATTTTACTTACAGAGAAATATCGACCAAAAGCATTAGAGGATTTAATCACACCTAAAAGAGTAGGTGAGAAATTAAGTAAAGGAGTTTATCAACACTTATTATTACATGGTAGTCCAGGAACAGGAAAAACATCAGCTGCTAAAGTATTAGTTAAACATTTTAAACACCCCTATCTTTATATTAATGCCTCTACCGACACCTCAGTAGATATCGTAAGAAATAGAATAACTGACTTTTGTGCTAATCGCTCAATTATGGATGAACCAGGAAAACTAAAAGTTATTATTCTTGATGAGATTGATGGAGTATCAGATCAATTCTTTAAAGCATTAAGAGCTACAATGGATCAGTTTGCTGTAAATGCTAGATTTGTAGCAACGTGTAATTATATTAATAAAGTGCCAGATCCAATTCAGTCACGATTTGAAATGATTGATTTTGATTTTTCTAAAGAAGAAGAAACTGAAATAATGAAAAGTTACATTATGAGGATTCTTAAAATATGTAAAGATGAAAGTATTGATATTGATAAGCATGCAGCAGTTGAATTAGTAAAAAGAAAATTTCCAGATTTAAGAAATATGTTAAATCAATTGCAAGGTTTTCAATCTCAAGGAAAAGATAAAATAACAGTTAAAGACATAAAGCAGTTTAGTTCGGTATATAGAGATATTTATGATTTAGTTATAGACGGTGAAGATCCTGTAAAAAATTATCAGTATATGTTATCAAATTATGCGAATAGATCTGATGATGTTCTTTCTTCATTAGGAGCTGAATTTATTGATTTTATTCAACAGGAAAGAGAATCATATATTCAATTTATTCCACAGGTTATTATAACAGTAGCTAAATATCAATCACAAAGACAACAAGTAATTGATCCTGCAGTATCAATGCTTGCTTGTATTTATGAACTGCAATCAATATTAAACGGAGTATGAGAGCACAATTCTTAGAAGCATTAATTAAAAAGTATCCTAATCATTATCAATTAGGAGCAGCAGTTAGTAGGTATTATCACCTTAGGCAAGAAAAACTAACAAAAGAAGAATGCGAAGAAAAAACATTAAAATCTACTTTCAGTAATAACTAAAATTTGTTATTATTATATTAAATACAATAATATGAGAAAAACAGGAAGACATACATTCGTAATAGACGGTAATTATTTTCTTTTTAGAACACTATACGTTTTACCTAGAAAATCAAAAAAATCAGAAATGCTCGGTACTGATGAAGATGCAACAGTCTTTATGAGAAAGCTTGCAACAGATTTTGCATATCAGATTAGATTATTCGAAGGTCTTATAGATAAAGTTGTATGGACTATTGATTCAAGATCATGGAGAAAAGATTTTTATCCAGACGCAGAATACAAAGGTAATCGTAAACAAGACACTTCAATTAACTGGGCAAACTTTTCAAAGGTTACTGAAGAGTTTACTCAATTACTTATTAAGCAAGGAGTTATTTATTCTAAAGTAAATGGTGCAGAAGGCGATGATTTAATGTATGCTTGGAATACCGAATCATTAGCTAATGATAAATCTGTTATTATGTTTACCGGAGATAAAGATTTAGTTCAATTAGTAAATAAGAGTCAAAATAATAATACTCATACAATATTATTTTCACCAGCTCATAAAAAACTATATACATATCAAGGTTTTTCTGAATGGTTAACAACTGAAGAAAAAGAAACTTCTACAGATTTATTTGATGTACTTAAAACATCATCATCACCAGAGTCTCAATCAAAAAAACTACTTTCATCTATTATTTCTAAAAAGAAAGTATCAGTTATAGAAGTAGACCCTGAGGATTTCCGATTCCGTAAGGTTTTAACTGGCGACTCTGGTGATAATGTACCACCTGCATATTGGCATATATCAGCACCTAATGGCGGTAAGCCTAGAAGGTACGGTATTAGTGAAGCTAAAGCAACGGCTATTATTGCAGAATTTAAAGAAAAGCATGGATCATTATCTCATATGTATCTTTATGAAGACGGTTATATTACTGATTTAGCAAATATACTTATTAGACATATGAAAGCTAAACATATGAGTAGAGAACAGATTATATCTAATTTAAAATCTAATGTTAATCTAATGGTATTAAGTTCTCATACTATCCCAGAAGGTATTTTGGATGATATGTTTAAATTAGTAGAATCTCAAATAAACATAAATGAATTATCATTACCTAATGTTTCAACTATGAAAAAGATTGTGGAAGGAACTAAACATGACGGCGATGATAATTCTGCATTTAAAGCTAGCTTTTTTAAAGGGGATGCTGATGATTCAGATGATATGTCATTTATAAAAAATAAAACAACTAAAGGTAAAATTTTCTAATAACAGAAAACAAACCTATTCACAAGTCATATAAATAATAAAAGGTAATGAAATTATTTGATTACATAAAGGTCTTGTTTGGTCGAGACCAGCAATGGAATAAATTAAAAGGGTATGATAAATCTAAGAATTCATTTATGACAAATAGATTTATGAGTATTAAGTTTCCTATACAAGCAAATATGTTTAATGCATTGAAGATTGATCCAGTAGGTCAAGCCGAAGCGTGGAGAATGGTTGCATCAAAATTTAATAGAGTACCTGGTTTTATTTATACTAAAACCAAAGCCTCTAAAAAAATAAAAAAATGGGATCCTAATCCAGCTGCATTAGAAATGTATCTAAAGATTAATGAAATAGGAGAACGTGATTTTAAAGAAGCAATTAAGCATCAGCCATCTGAAATTAAAAATGCAATAAACGTATTAGAAAAACAGATGAGCAATGATGTTAATTGATAACCAGTTTGAATTAGAAATACCAACACATATAGCATTTACTTTATATAAGAATGATTACATTGATAATTTAATCATATCAAAAGTAAAAAAAGAGTGTAGAAATGAATCTGATAAAAAGAATGAATTTATTATTTCTTTGGATGAGTTTCAGTATGCAATACAAAAATCTGCATTCTTAAGAGCGGAATTAAAGAAAACTTTAGATCAGGATATGTTACCAAATCCTAACTTTAAACCTAATTCTATTTTCTTTTTACAATCTATCATTAATAGATTACCTAATTTATCTATGATAACATTTAAGATATCAGATGAAAAGGTATTTTCACGTTTAATAAAGGTTGAGGGTGGTAGACAAATTGTAAGTTTTCATTTTAATATTATAGAAGGTACTTTTGATCTTACGAAAATTTTAAGTAGAGAACAATTAGATACATTTAATAAAAGATTTATGGATGTAGGTATTATGAAAAATAAATACCTAGAAAGAGTTTCATATTTTTATATTAAGGCTACTGTATTATTTGATATACTTTCAGAAATGGATGAAGCTCAAGTTTTAGATGCCTTTGATATTATAACTTCAGTTGATCCAAAGATAGAAGAAGATGATCCAATACTTTTAGTTAAGACTGACTATACACCGTATTAGAACATGAATATATAAACAAATAATGTTTGTATATGAAAAAAATCATTAATTGGGTAAGCGGCCTTTTGCGAGATGAAAAGGGTACCCCTTCGTCAAAGAGATTTATCGGTATTACTGCCGGTTTATCTTTATGTGCTGCTCTTTTTATTAACCTATACACAGAACACCCAGTTGAACCTTCTATTGTAAATGCAGTAGCAGCAATTTGTATTGGTGGTTTAGGATTAGCTTCTGCTGATAAAATATGGGCAAAGAAAGCAGAGAAGAAGCAAGATCAACAAATAAATTCATAAAATGGCAGTAACTGGATCAAGTACAGATGCTAATGGCGATCAGTTATTAGTTAGTCTTAAAACACCTTATGAAAATGTAGTAGAAGTTACAGGATTTACTGATTCTATTACAGGTGAATCTACCTCTTGTTATTATAACAAGGATTTTAGGTGGGGTATTGATGGTGTTACTTATTCTGATTGGGTTCAGCTTACCGATTCAAATTTAAAAGCGCTTATTTTAAATCCTGCTAATAAATTTTGGATTCAATACAGATATACACAAGTAGGTGATTGCACATTAACATTTAATTCTATTGCTTTAGAAATTGTAACTGATGGTGGTGTAATATGTAAAATACCTCAAATCGATTGTGGTGGTGCTGATGGCTGTAGTGGTGCATTAAATCTAGCATTTGATTGTTGTGGTGATACATGGAATCCTTATGATATATCTAGAGCTGGTCAAATGTATACGCAATTATCTGCAATGGCAAGTAACTTATTTGGTTTTTGTGTAGATTATTATAAGACAAAAGCAGACCAAAGAAGTAGAGATGTTATTTTAAAAGAATATTCATTATTTGATGTTATAAAGGAAGGTGAAATTAAAATCATGGTTCCTGATAATGAATTGCCTACTAGAGATATAAACTTTAATCCATTAATGATGGATTTTCCAGTGCAGTTTGAAATTCATATTGTTAAATCGGCATTTGAAGCAGTCTTTGGTATTGGTTCTAAACCTCAAATGAGAGACTATTTATATTTTAAACAATTTATGAATAGGATGTATGAAGTTGATGCAATTGCAGAAGCTGATGATTTTATGTATACTGGATCTTATTGGAGAGTAAGTCTTGTTACTTATCAGCAAAGAACAAATGTAGGTTTTGAAAATACAGTTGAAGGTGATGCAGCAGAAGCATCTACTGAAGCATTAGTTTCTAATGTAGAAGAAAAGTTTAGAGTTGAAAGAGAAAATGAATTTAAAGATGTTAGAAAACCTAATGAATACAATACTATAGGTAGCCAAGCAAATGATTATGTAAGGAGAGCATTAAATAAGAAAATGACAATCACTGAGGAGAATGTTTATAATCAGTGGACTATTATTTCTAAATATCATTACGCACTAGGTACATTAGCTGATAAAACAGTAGGAGTTAAATATCGTTATAAAAATGGTTGGTCTGTAACTGATAACAGAGCATTTACTTTTTGGTTTAGACCACAGTATAAAAAACCTATAGGTAAAAATGTTTTAATAACACAAATAAGTAATAATGCAGGAAATCCTATGATAACTACACCAGGGTTGCCTATAGGCATAGATGCTATAAATGCAGGTGATTGGCTTGCAATAAGAGGAACTAATTCATATAATGGTATTCAACCTGTTGCATCTGTTGATGCTGCAACAAACACAATTACTTTAGGTATTCCGTATATTGATAGTATTATAACTAATACAGCAAAATTTAATAAAGAAGTAAGTAATACTTTTATACAATATGATAATGATGTTGTGGCTCCTACATCGTATGTAGAATTTACATACACAACAAACTGGTTTATAATTAAATTTAATGATACTTATTATAAATATGATTTATCTAAATCATCTGTAAGCTTTTTAAAAGGAGAATGGTATGCAGCTGTTATTAACCTAAATCAATTAGCTAAACAGTTATCACTCTTTTTATATAATACACCAGAATTAACTGGTGCTATAAATCCTGATAAAACAGCAGATTTAACAAATATTTATATAAATACACAAACCGTGCCAGCTATTTCTGTACCTGATGACCATACTTGGAAATTGTTAGGTTGTGAATCTGATTTAACAAATATAAGAATATGGAGCCAACCTATTGAAGAAGATTTACAAGAATTAATTTTAAGCCAATATGTTGTAAAAGATTCTCACTTAGCTTTATTATTAGATAATGCTTCTCCTGAATTATTATTACCAACAGTTAGTAACCCAAGATAACTTGGAATATATATTATAAATTTAAGGCAAAATGAAAGAATCATCGAAAGGAAAATTTCGTGACAGTTTAGGAGATTTGTTAAATGATCTACCAGATGAAGTGGAAGGTTTAAGTAATAATTCTGAAGTACTCCAACCAGTAAGAATAGAAAGCAATCAAGGTGCGCAATTAGTTAAAGCTAAAAACAAAGCCGAAAAGGTAATGAATAGCTTATTAACTTTTTATTTAAGTGAAGAGATAATTGCTGAACATGAATATATTAGGGCTAAGGCTCAATTAGATGAATCTGCACTATCTATGCTAATAAGACAAATGCAAAATAGTGAAACTGCTATTACTTTATTAATGGAGACTATTCATGAGGGTGATGTATCCCCAAGAATGTTTGAGGTACTTAGTGATTTACAAAGAACTCTATTAGATATTATTAAAAGCCAAACAATGTATATGGTCGCAATCGAGGAGAATGCTAAAAAAATCTCTCGTGATGTAGACGTTTATCATAATAATGAAAGTTCAACATCCAATAAACAAAGTGGTATTAAATCTAGGGGAACAAAGGATTTAATGAGAGCTTTACAAGATACAATTAAAGAAGAAGATATACAAGATGTCGATGGAAATGAAAATGAAGAATGATTACTTGTTAATTCAAGAAATTGAACAACAGGAAACTAAAACAGAGTCAGGGCTTATAATACCGATAGAAAAGCATAATCGCCAAGCAAAGATTATTAATGCTGGTAATACCGAGTATTTAAAAGATGGTGATGTTATATTAAAAAATATGGGCAAAGGTACAATGTTAACTTTAAATGATATTGAATTTGAAGTAATACACATTAATCAAATAATTGCTATAATAGAAGACAATGGCTAAACCGCAAGCAGAATCAGCAGGATTTGAACTTAAGATATCGAAAGGTGCTGAGTCTTTTGCATGGACTTCTAAGAAAGTTGAACAATTAATGCTAGCAATTGATGAAGGTTATAAACCAAAGTCTACACCTTTTTATGAAGGTAATCCTAATTTAAGAAAGGGTAATATTGTATTTAATTATTCTGATGAAGAAATAAGAGAAATTAAAAAGTGTGCAAAAGATATTGTATACTTTGCAAATACTTATTGTACTGTAATGACTGATGAAGGTTTACAGACAATTAATTTAAGACCTTATCAAGAAAATATGTTAAGGCAATTTCAAGCAGAAAGATTTAATATATGTTTAGCAAGTAGGCAGGTTGGTAAAACAATATGTTCTTCTATTTTTATTGCGTGGTATTCTGTATTTAACTTTGATAAAAATTCGCTAATACTTTCAAATAAGGGTGCTACAACAAGAGAAATTATTGATAAAGGTAAAACTATATTAGAACACTTACCGTTCTTTATCAAGCCCGGTACTCTTAAATGGGATGTGTTTAATTCAAAGTTTGATAACGGTTGTAGAATAATTGGCCAGACAACTACAAAGAAAGCAGCTATTGGTTTTACTATTCATTTATTATTTATGGATGAGTTTGCGCATATACCTGCAAATTTTGTAAATACCTTTTATGAAAATGTATACCCAACAGTATCTGCATCAGCAAACTCTAAAGTAATTATAACAAGTACGCCTAATGGCTTTAATAAATTCTATGACATATATAATGCTGCTGATAAAGGTTTGAGCGAATATATTCCATTTCGAGTTGATTGGTGGGATGTACCAGGCCGAGATGATAAGTGGATGAGACAAGAGGTTGCAAACCTAGGAAGTGATGAAGCTTTTAATAGACAATACGGAAACCAATTTATAGCAGGTTCTTCATTACTATTAGGCGCAGCTAGTTTACAAAAGCTTACTGAAAATCAAATAGAATTTAAACACAAGGAAATACCGGAATTTGATGATGCCGAAATAGATTATTCTGGTTTATTATGGCAGCCGGGATTTAATTTAGATGAGATAGAAGAAGATTATAATTATTGGGTATTTTCTGTGGATATTGCTGAAGGCGTAGGTGGAGACTATTCTGTTATTAATATTTTTCAGATTAAGATGCTAGATGAAAAGGATTGGAAGGGCGTAACAACACCAGGTAGTTTTGTTGACTTTTTCGGTATTAGGCAAGTTGGAAGATTTAGGAGCAATTCTCATACTATAGAGGAATTCGCAAAAACACTATACATTTTAGCATTTGATCTATTTCATTCAGAAAATGTAAAACTAATTATAGAATGGAATATGTTTGGTGGCGAATTAATAAAAAGAATGGAAACAGTATTTCCACAGAGGAATGAATTTGATGAAGAAAGTATAGTTAAATTTAAACACCGTGTTGATGCCAAGACTAAACAATTTGGTCTTAAGGTGAAAAAAGACAACAAGCCAATCTTTTGCCAAAACTTTAAAAAATATATTTCACAAAACAAAATTAGTATATTTGATAAAGATACAGTAAAAGAATCTTCCACCTTTGGTAAACTTCCAAATGGATCATATGCAGGCCAATTAGGTAATGATGATTTGATTATGACTTGTATAAATAGTTCTGAGTTCTTTACTACTTTAGATTTTTCTGATTTTGTCGAAGAGATATATGATGAGATAGATCCTTCAATTCAAAATAAGATAGAAGAAATTTTAGAAAAAGATTCAAAGGGTGGGAATCTAAATTTTGATATCTATGACTTAGTATAAAAAGTAGTTACTTGGTAGATATATAAAAAAACTAATAAACAAAAAAAATATAATATAAGATGGCACTAGATCCAAAAATAGCTTCTCTTAAGGCTGCAGGAACGTATAGGTTTGAATTTGATAAAAGTCAAGTCGTAAGTATTCCTGCTAATCAAACTCGATTGGTGGTCGGTTTTTCTAAGACAGGCCCATTCAATACACCCGTCTTTGTTCCCGATACAGGCTTCTTTAAGCAAGTATACGGTGATATAGATAGAAACTTAGAAAGAAAAGATTCTTTTTTCCATAGAAGCTGTTTATCGGCATTGGAAAGAGGACCTATTCTTGCTCTTAATTTACTTAGCTTAGATGCTGACGATAAAGTTAATGCAGTTAGGTTTGGTACATCATCAACACCAGACGTGCAAGCAAATGCAGGGGTAGACTATGAATACGCAAAATTTTATAACAGAGATAAATTTTGGTTTCCATCAACTGACGACTTTTTAACTAATGTTGGAGCCAATACAAATGTATTAGGTACAGCTAAAGTTAATGATTTATTAGACGTTGTTAACTTAGGACAAAATCCTATATCTGTAATTGCTAAAAAATCTGCTGCAGGAAATGTATTACCTTACCAAGTAACAGTTGAAGAA
>Ga0307488_10004334_pt1 | contig 11829 bp, 13 predicted proteins | sample SB02metaG_FD_202248 | JGI IMG/M metagenome (GOLD analysis project Ga0307488, IMG submission 202248) | Sea-ice brine microbial communities from Beaufort Sea near Barrow, Alaska, United States - SB 0.2 | ecosystem: Environmental > Aquatic > Marine > Coastal | place: USA: Alaska | collected...
TTTTCCTATATACTTTACCTAAGTAGTCAGGCTTGTCTCTCTCACCATAAATATACGCAATCTCGTTAGCCCTGTGTCCTGCGACATGCTTCCAGAACTTAACGAACTTACCTTTACGCATTTGCTTGACCATCCACACTGCCCAGACATGGTAGCCCCTGACATGTGTTGGCGTTAGGTAATCTCTAGTAAATCTGTAATCTAATAGGACGTGCTTCCTGTCCAGTATTCCCTGACGCATAAGCTCATTGCATATAACTCGACCTCCCAATGCACCGCCTAATATTGTTCCTACAGTGCCACCGATTGGGCCGAATATTGCTGATCCTAAATATTTACCTATACCTGAACCTACGGCTCTTTTTGCGGCTTGCTTAGGTTTCTCACCTGCCAGTAAAGATGCGCCAAATACGCCAAGACCTACTCCAAAAGCAGTGGGTGTACCGCCTTCGCCCACAAAGATATTGCCACCAGACTTTGTTCCTGCTCCCTGTGTGTTTAAACCAAGATTTTTATATTCTGGATCTGTCATAGCTTTTGATGCCGCACTACCACCCCTAATAAGACCAGATTCTTCTGCTCCATCCAGTCCTAGAAATTTATTTGCTAAATTAGATTGGCTTCTACTTGCAGGATTTTTTAATATATCACGAAAACTTGATGAATAAGAATCTCCCTCTAAATAACCTTTTGGCTTCCCATCAAACTTAAACATATCACTAACAGCACCTGAAGTTTTATCAAGGAAACCACCAGATTGACTCCCATAAGAATCTAGGAAAGTCTTAGCTACTAAAGGTGCGCCCACACTTACGGCTGTACTAGCAAGAACACTGCCCCAACTCGGCACATTAGCATTAGGATTATTCGCGTTAGCCTGTTGAGCCATTTGCTCGTATTGATCAACTAATGCCTGTTGATTTGGGTCTGTACTGTCAAACGTGACTTCCCCTGTCTGCACCATCTTAACAAACTCAAAGGGATCAGAACCTGCCATTCCGTAATTCATAAGATTACCTGTATAGTCTTGCGACTGTAACTGACCAACGGGAACTGTTGTTGTTACGTTTTCAAGTGCTGGCATGTTAATCTCCTAACTTATCTCTAATATACTAGCCACAACGTGTAGCCTATTTGCGGTTGCCGCAGTTACTTTTAATATTTCACCCTCTGTTACAACTAGAGGTGCAGTTAATAATTCGATTGTCGTGTTAGCCGCTACAGCCTTAACTTTAAATAAACTAAACACTGCGGCACTTTCATTTGTTATAGTAACCGTGATCGTATCTGCGTTGCCTGTATCCTCACTTACCAAAATACTCTTCACAATACTAGTGGTAGCATCAGGAGCAGTATATAAAGTTGTAGCACTCGTAGCCGTAAGATCTAATTTTGCGTTTACATAATTATTTGCCATTACGCTATAAACCACCCTGACGCTTCAGCTTTTTCAGCCGCGTCTTCAATACCAACACTCTGAGCAAAGTAAGCCGCCTGACGCTCTAGCTCTATAGTGTTTATTAATCTTCCCATGTAGCTTGAATTATATTCATTAGGAGCTTGAGGTAATCTCATCAGTTGTGGAGGTGCGCTCATCTTAAACTATCCAATTTTGCGTTAAATCTAAATGTACCCATAGACCAATCATCTGTGGTTCCAGTGCTGTAAAATTTCATTGCTATCTGACGGCCCCTAGCCCTAGTCGAAACTTTCTCTGTTGAACTTGTTATTGTGAACGGCCCCTTCGTGACTTCTGGGGCATTAGGGTATTTTCGAGTGTTAAGGTCTACATACAGGCTTGTATCTGAAGTCATAGTAACGTCAGGCACTATCTTATCAACCATATATAAATTTTCACCATCTTGAGTTATTTCACGCGGAGAAGATTCAACATACGCACTCATCGCAGAGCCATCCGCAGAAGTTCCAGTCTCTTGATTGTAGAGATACCCATCAGAATCAAATGCAAATGGAACTTTCCTAAACCCAAAGCTGTCTAGCCAAGCTGTCCTGTCCATTGTTCCGATAGACCAAGCATTCTCTAAATAATTAAATGTCACATAAGAATCTGGCTCTGGGTTTAAAGTTCCTGCTGAATTATCATTACTTACATAAAACCAAGTAACTTCCTTAAACTTTTTATTGTGAGCGACAATTGTCTTATCAATAAAATCTCGCTGTAGTCTATCAAATACAAAATATTGAACTGAACATGGTATTTCTTTTACGACACCATCATAGGTAAAGAAGTTAGTCCTACCCATCCAGAACACATTACCATCAATATTAATCATTGTGTTAATGCCTGCCGCACCAGAATTTGTAGCCAGTAGTCTGAAGCTAAATATAAATGGAGGGCCGACAAACGTCATGCCATAAATAGCTTCATCTGTAGATATAATAGTCTCTTCACGGGATGAAACCATAGTAACAACTTTTGTACCAATCTGTAGCCTCTGGTCGCCTGCCGTATTTAACGCAGTCGGACCCCACTTGGTAAAATCTTCTTGAGTAGACCACCTGACAAGCATCGGATCAAAAGTTGGTGAGCTATATGAAGTAGAACCAGCCGCAATAAAGTGTCTGTCAGGGAAGCTGACTGTCGTAATTCTAACTTGTGCTGGGACATTTGTAGCCCCACTTTCCTCAGAAATCAGACTTGCCCTAGTGGTATTTCCTGATGAAGTATCCCAATAATACATAGCCTGACCACGAACAGTGGCTATAAGGTCTTCACCCCAAAGATCTAAATCCCAAGATGAGTTGTCTAGTGATATGTCAGCCTCAGATAAAGCTCTGGGAGTTCCCCATGTGGATTCACCCCAACCACCAGCACCCCAACCAAGGGCAGGAGTTGCCGATTGATAGCCTAATCCAGCCGCGTTCCCAATAAGATAATTAATAACAACTGTATTTCCACCACCAGCAGACACAGTAGATGTAGCTTCTGTCGGAGACGTTATTGTGTAAGTGTTTACATTTGGAATCGTAGCTATTTGGTATCCTGCTTTTCGGTTTAGGTTTTCAGCACTTACGCCACCTGTTGCGGCCGCACCGCTGAATACTACGAAATCTCCTACGACAGCACCATGCCCACTATCTGTAACTGTTATTACTGTGCTTTCATCTGCCGTGGCAATTGGAGCAATAAGAACCTGTGTAACTGCCGCCCCACTGTCATGCGCGGCCGCTGATGTAGAGTTAGTTCCTCTAGTACAACCAGTTAAAGTCAGAGAATTTATTCCTGTATATGTAATAATTTCAGAGCCAATAATAATAACTCCAGCAGTTTTAAAGCCAGACACACTTAGCAAGTCAATTGCAGTCTCGCTGTCATCTAATGCCTCAGTTGTTGTCGTTGCCGCATTTGTACTGTCTCTTAGGGGAGTGATATCATAAAGTGCATTATTCTCTACAATATAAAGGTGGTTATGAGTGCCAACGGCAATTCTATCTTCACCATCCGTAATTGATCTCCAGTAAACCATTTTTCGAGCTATACCTTGGACTGTTGTCTCAGTAGAGGTAATCGTCCCAGCAGAATCTAAAGAATTTATAACATCTTTTGCCCAACCGCCTATTTTAGTTGGGTAGCCATTCTGAAAACGAATTAAATTACTGTCCACCCAGAACGGCCCGTTTTTACCTGCGGAATATTCAGTAATGTCTTTTACAACTCCTGGTTTAAACTGTAGTAACTGTAACGGCATAATTTAATCCATCATTTCTAATGCGGCTTCTAGTGTCTCTTTGTTTCTTCGTGACCAACCTCGGCCAAACGTATCGAATGTACTTAACCCTTCGTAAAACGCCTGTCTCGCATGATACATCTTCTCAATTAAATTTTCCGCAGAATTATTGCTGACTAATGCAAGTGTGGCAGGGCCAATAGCTCCGTCTGCATCCGCACCAACAATTGTCTGTAAAGCCTTCGCTGACCTACCTGATCCTGAATTTACAGCCCAATCAAAAACAGCAAAGTCTAATCCAGAATCAAGAGAGTTACATTTACACCTATCCCAGTAATTGCTCTTGTAGATTGGAGCTACATCTTCTTTTGTAAGGTCACGCATTTCCTGTTCAGACACTTCTCTCTCAACCCAATCCTCGTAAACACGTTTTGTAACACCTAAGTTTGTAATGCCGCCAGGATCTTTAGGATGATTAACAAAACCTCCTTCGTGCTTCAGTAACATCTCTAGGCAGTGTTCATAATTCTTATTCATTTTACTCTCCTCGCCTTATCTATTGCCCTTGAGCCAAACCAGAAAGACAATATAGCCGCAAAGATACCTTTGGTTTCATCATCCCACAAGACGTTTATGGCTTCAGAGAAATTAGTGCCAGCTTTTAATGCTTCCATTAATAACGTGATTTCTATTGTAGCAAACAAAAGAAAGAACGCATACGTTATAACTGGCCTTACTGATTTCTGTAGACCTGATATAAAACCAACACCTTGATTAATACTTATATCGTGCTGAATAAGGCGATCATGCTCATTATCAGCACCCATCGTTTCGTACATTCTTACGTCATGGTCATAGCCTGCGGCTCTTAATTCAGCCATTGTTCGCATTTTCTCTAATTCAAATTTATTATCTTGTTTTTTAGCGAACGCATCTGTGATGGCTGGAACAGCAGAACTTGCAAAACCTAGAACCGAACCTAATAGTGCAAACATCTTACTCTCCTATTTCATTTTTGTTTTAGATAGTGCCGAACCTGTTATATATGCCGCAACTATTCCAGTATTAGCAATTAAGAATGTAGACAGTACAGGCGACACAGATTCCATTCTGTCTAAAGAAATTATGGGAAGTAACATCAACGCCACCGCTACAATAGAAACAAGCATAGAAATTAAAGCCATCATCCGTTGGGTGTCGGCCTGCTTGTCTTCGTTTTCAAGTCTAATCCAAGTAGAATGCCGATCCATTTCTGCATCTGTGACGATCCCATCTCCGTCAGCATCCGCCACTGCGTATTTGCTATCTGACTGAAATTTCTTTGTCATTTACATTCTCCAGAGCATTGTAGCGAAAAGAACAATCATAGTACCTGCACTGCCGATAAGTATAGCCTCAATTCTCTTTATTCGCAAAATTGTTTCTTTCCACCTCTCTTCAAGTTGGACTTCCACAACTGTAACTCTCTTATCTAACTCTGCCGCTTTCATTTTTAAGATTCCACCCAATTTCTACTAGATTCATCCCACTCATAAATTTTACCGTCACTAGGATAAGCAACAGGCGCACCCCATAAATATGTAGTTCCATCTAGCAACCAAGAAGCATAGGGTTTTGGTGAATAGAAGACATCATTGTCGCTGTCGTAAGTATAACCAGTTCCAGCATAGTTTGCTCTTAAAGGTGTCCCAGAATCTTCATTACCATCTTGCCCATAGTGTTTACCACCTCTTGTATTGTAAGAAGTTTGAACCCACGTTTCACCTGCTCCTGCACCAAGGTGGCTCAGAACATCTTGCTCTGCGACTACTACCTGTAGTACTATTCCGTCTTTAACTTTTGCATAATGTGCCATTTTATTTTTCCTTATAGTCTATGCAGTGTATGAACCGCTGGCTGTAAATTTCATTATAGTGTCATCTCCTGATGTACTGACTGTTGGAGAACCTGTTGTTGTTCCTGTGTAATTTGTCGTTAAAACACGAAGTACAACAATACCTGAGCCACCAGTACCACCAGCGTATCTTGCGCCATCATCAAATTCAGAGCCACCGCCTCCACCGCCACCAGTATTAGCTGTACCATTTGATCCTGCGGCATCTCCTGTAGCACCATTACCGCCACCGCCAGTGCCTGCCCCTGCGGTTGCACCACCGCTACCGCCACCGCCTCCAGCGTATGCTAGATTACTTCCTGTAATATCATTAGCAGTACCTGTACCACCAGCACCACCTGTACCTGAGTTAGTAGAACCCCCTGTGCCGTTTGCTCCAACACCGCCAGAGCCACCACCACCTCCAGAGCCTGTGTTTCTGCTAGTATTATTAACCTGTGCTGTAGCACTACCACCAACATTTCCTTGTCCTGCTGTACCAGCCGCACCACTTGTAACACTTCCTGCCCTTGTTCCAGCACCACCGCCAGAGCCGCCAATAACTGGGTTATAATTATAAGAACCACCAGCACCACCACCAACTGCTGTTAAGCCGTTAAATACAGAATTTGCACCGTTATTTCCTACAGTGGAATCATCACTGCCACCAGTACCGCCTGCGCCTACAGTTACTGTGTATTGTGTTCCGGGAACAACTACAGAATCTGTGCCTGCAAGTAGACCACCAGCACCACCGCCACCGCCTAAAATAAATGAACTAAGACCAACACCGCCACCACCGCCTCCAGCAATAACTAAATATCTAGCGTAATACCCATATGTTAACGTACCAGAAGCAGTAAAACTATGTATAATGTTACTGCCTGATGTAGTTACAGTACCGCCAACCCATCTTTGAGGGGAAGCATATGATGCAATAACGATACCTGAACCGCCAGCACCGCCAGTACCAGCTCCTCCATCATTATAGCCTCCGCCTCCTCCACTACCAGTGTTTGAAGTTCCAGCTACTCCAGTAGGATATGCGCCAGCACCGCCTCCACCAGCTCCGCCAGCACCTACGGTAACAGCTTGGCCTCCGCCTCCGCCTCCACCAGAGTATGTTACAGAAGAACCTGTTATTGAACTAGCTACTCCTGCTCCTCCTGCGCCACTTGCGCTAAGACTACCATTAACTCCAACGGCTGAAGCTCCTCCGCCTCCGCCAGTACCCCAGTTTGTATTATTATCTGTAGCAGAACCACCAGCAAAACCTTCACCATCTATTCCAGCACCACCAGCTTTTCCCGTACCTGATGCGGCACTTGCACCACCACCACCAGAACCACCAGCACTAGGTGTTGAAGATGCCGCACCACCGCCACCACCACCACCAGATGTACTAAATCCTAAAGTTCCTGCAACAGAAGAATCTCCACCATCACTGCCTTTTGCACCACCAGCACCTGAACCACCAGCACCAGCCGCACCAACGGTAACTGTGTAGTTACGATTACCAAGCCACTTAGAGGTATTAGTAAGTAAACCACCAGCACCTCCGCCACCAGCTCTAGAACCACCACCACCAGCTCCACCAGATGCTACTAAAATACTAGCTTCTTCTGCTGGGAGTAAACTTCCTGAAGATGTAAATGTATGAATTATATTTCCGCCAGACGTAGTAATAGTTCCGCCTGTAAATTGTTGAGGGGATGCGTATGATATTATTACTATACCAGAGCCACCAGCTCCGCCATTACCATTACCAACGCCACTACGGCCTCCGCCTCCACCGCCACCGCCACCTGTATTAACTGTAGCGGCTGTACCATTCCATCCGGGTGAGCTAGATCCTTCACCACCAGCACCACCGCCACCGTTACCACCTGCGCCTTTATTACCTGAACTTTGATTACTAGAACCACCTCCGCCACCACCAGAATAAAAAACTGATGAGCCTGTTATTGAATTGGCCAAGCCAACACCACCAGCACCACCATTAGTAGACCCACCAGCCACACCAACAGCACCAGCTCCGCCACCACCACCAGCTCCAGAACCACCAGCAGTACCTCCAGCACCACCATCATTACCTTGACCCGCAGTTGCCGCGCCACCAGGAGATACAGCGGCACCTCCAGTACCACTACTACCACTACCTCCACCTCCAGAACCACCAACATTACCAGTACCTGATGCAGCACCACCACCGCCACCAATAGAAGTTAATCCATTAAATACAGAATTTGCTCCGTTAGTACCATTAGTTCCATCTGCACTACTACCAGCACCACCAGCACCAACAGTTATTGCAAAGGTTGTTCCTGTATCTAAAGATGCAGTACTAGTTATAAAACCACCAGCACCGCCACCGCCAGAGTTAGCGTGTGCGCCACCACCGCCACCAGCAATGATTAAGAATGTAGCGTCTACTCCACGGGAGGCAAATGCCCCAAAACCACTTATGTTATAACCAAAACCAGTCATTGTTAATCCTTATGCATCGTTTGCCGCATCAGTTGTAAAGAATACTTTAATTCCTAATAATCTTGCATCTCCAGATTGGCTGTCTGCCGAAACATCTCTGCTAACTTGGAAGAAACACATATCATTTGCCGCTGGGCTACCAGCAATCGTTACCGCGCCACTTTCAACACTGACCATTAGGTCGTTGGATGTTCCGCTAAAGGCTAATGCAGTACATACCACTGTAGTTCCAAATGCGGTATTAATACTTCCATCACTAGGTACTGAAATTCCGCTTAATCCCCATGCAACTGTTCCAGTATTAGTTCCTGTCACTGTCCAGAAGGGTTGAAAGGTTACAGTTCCTTCATTCCAAGACTTAGGAAAAGCTATAGAAAACTGTGAAAATTCGTCTGATCCCGTTGCAAAATCTAAAGCCATTAAATCTGGACGTAATGCAGTTGTTTCTACTTGAGCTAACGATGCACATCCGTTTGTTGATGAGGGATACATAGCTGTCGCTGGAACGTAAATACTTTCTTTGCCTGCTACTTTAACCGATGCACCACTTACAAGCAAAGCATCTGCGCTTTCATCCCATAGCATATACTTACCTGAAGTAGCACCAAAGAATTTTACATCGTGGCCTGTATCATCAACACCAACTGTAATTGTTCCCGTTTGCTGTAAGTCAGAAACTGCGACAACTCCGTCTGCACTTTCATCCCACAACCAATATTTACCAGAAGTAGCACCAAAAAGTTTTACATCAAACCCAGTATCATCAACTCCAACAGTGACTGTGCCTTGATTTGATGTAGATCCTGTTACAATTAAACTATCCGCAGATTCATCCCAAAGAAGGTTTTTACCAGAAGTCGCACCAAAGAATTGAACATCATACCCAGTATCATTAACACCTACCGTTACAGTGCCTTGATTGGATAAAGCTCCTGCATTGGTCAGAGCCGCTGTTTTAGTTGTTCCAGCTAAGTTAACCGCAGTAAGAAGATCGTGGACAACACCGCCAGAACCTAGACCGTCTGTCGCAATAACCTTTGTTTCACCTGCAAGAATTGCTACGTTAGCCCCACTGCCACATGTAAATGTTAAAGTGTAGCTGGTTGCATTATACATGAACCATGTTTTTGAACTTGTGTTAGGGAGAAGAGTTACTGTACACGCCTGACCGCCACCTGTGAGTTTCAAGCCAAGGCATCTATCTGCGTCTAACGCACCGTCTGCAATCGTGATGTTGTCAGTAGAAGCATTTGCAATCGCTCGTGTTCCCCAAGCAACAGCTTGACCAATAATCTCTAAATTTGTATTTGTTACTGTACCCCATGACCCAGACGCATCGCCAGTAGCCATCTCGTTAAGTCTGAGGTTATTTACATAGGTACTAGCCATATTAATCGATCCTTATTATTGCCGCTGTCCCTGCCGCTGGAAAAACGATTTGAAATGTACCGCCTGCGACAGTGAAATCACCACCGAAAGCTAATACGGCAATTGCCTTATCGCTGTTTGTGTCATTGTAGATCAATGCACCATTTGCTGTGAATGATGCGGAAGTCCAACTCGGATCAGCCGAATCAAAGTAAGCTGTAGTGCCGCTTGTGTCGACTGTTTTAGAGCTTAATGCAACACCACCAGCCGTATAACCAGATCCACTTATTTCATTTGTTGTTGAGTAAGCTGTTGTACCTGCCCCTAAACTAGCAGAACTAGTGTAGAGAGCGATTTTTATTGTATCTGCGACAAGGTCGTGCTGTTCATCTAAAATTTCAGCCTTGAAACTTGTACACATTGCTTGTGAAATAGCCATTTATATTCCTCCATTGTATTCAGCCGCGTAATCTCTGAGCATCTCTTGCTGGAATAACTGAACTGATTCATCGAATTGCTGTTTATATAAGGTTAACGTATTTGCGTCTTTTAGGAAAGCAGAAGTTTCATAAAGGCAAGCCGCCAATAAAAGGTTCTCTGCATGATCACCTAACCACGTTGTCGTGTTGCTAGATGTTAAGCCTGCCGCTGGAGCGACATACTCAGCACTGTAAGCAAGAATTGCATCAGGCGTTGGAGCAAGAGTTATAACAGTTCCTGCTGTACCTGCTGAACTCGTACTGTACATTATTGGCGTTCCTTGAGTTGTCGAGTTCGGCCAATAATCTCTTAGGTAGGAATCTATCCTGTGATCTAAAAAACTAACAACATTGCTAGATGTAATAGATAAATTCCTAATCATTCTTGCACTTGCGATTGTGTATTGGGAAGTTCCTGCGACAAGATTTGCCGCTGAGGATGTAAACCTAAAACATGGCAAGTTTGGCAATCTTTGGAAGATCATTTCTTCAGCTTGGCTAATGATTTGATCTATAGATGCCGTTAACTCAGAGGAATCATCCTCTGTAAAATTTTGTATATTTGAGACTAAAGTTGAATAATTCATCTAATCACCCCATGTTCCTTCACCCCAAGTTGAGTTACCCCAACCCTGTAAGTTAACTGCCTCTGTTCCTATTGCGCCCGTACCTGCTACGCCAGATTCAGTTATAGACAATTGCAAGTTAGCTCCGTCAGTTTCGCCAAAGCCTCCGATTGCACCTGTGCCTGCTACTCCTGTCTCAGTAATTGACAATGAGAACGATACAGTGCCGATTGCTCCTGTACCTGCTACGCCAGTTTCTAAGGCTCCGAATGCAATTGATCCAATTGCACCTGTTCCTGCCACTCCTGTCTCAGTAAGATTTAATTCTCCTACAGAAGTGCCTATTGCGCCTGTGCCTGCCACACCTGATGGTGTTGCTATAACATTTACTTGTATTTCTGCGAATGTTCCATTGCCAACTGCACCTATACCATTCATTCCAATGCCAGGAAGATCTCTAGGGTCTATTGTCCAGTCCTGAGTATACCCAACAAAGAAAGTCACATTATCAGGATCGTTATCTGGTCGAGGTTTAAATAACGCTGTAGCGTCTATTACATTTTTTACAGGTGTTAACTGTGGCTGTTTAGGGTCAAACTCTTCAGGCTCAACACGCAAGTTATCCCAAGTCGTTTTAAGGTTTTTATATTTAACCTTAAAGCCACTTATGTCGCTCATCGCATTTGATTTTTTACCTGATGCGTATCTTGCCATTATCCAAAATTCAATCCTGTAGGGTAAATTCTTAAACTAACACCATCATTATCAGCCGAAGCCGCTAGGTCAAATGATTTTTGATAAACACCTTCAAGAAGTTGAAATTTATCAGGTGCATATTTTAAAGATAATTTACTTGCTAAACCTGCACATATACAATCAGACCACCGATATGGAACATCCGCATCCTGAAACGATGCTGTTACATCTTCCAATTGGTTTACTGCCCAGTAACTTAAACTGTATGTTGTAACGTCAGGTATTTGCCAAACGTAAATTTGAGGTGTGTATTGTTTGTTTATCATGTATTGACTTGGTTTTCCCGAACTTGTTTTATTCGGAAGTTGATTATAATCTGAAATTGACACTCTATCTATAGCTTGATCTGACGTATCAGTTCCTGAACTATCCCTGACAACAACATCAATAAGGTCTACTGTTCCAACTGGTAAAGTATATGGCGTGGTCTGATCTTTAACCAATGTTATACTTGCGTTTGTAACTGTCCAGTAGTTTATACCACGATTAGACCATTCAGAAAATAACAAGTTCAAACTTCTCCTTGCCGAAGAAGCCTGATCACCTGTCCTAGTCTGAGGATCTATACCGCAACGCTCATAGGCTTCTGCTATAATTTCCTCGACATCGGG
>Ga0307488_10004335_pt1 | contig 11829 bp, 3 predicted proteins | sample SB02metaG_FD_202248 | JGI IMG/M metagenome (GOLD analysis project Ga0307488, IMG submission 202248) | Sea-ice brine microbial communities from Beaufort Sea near Barrow, Alaska, United States - SB 0.2 | ecosystem: Environmental > Aquatic > Marine > Coastal | place: USA: Alaska | collected 2017-05-06
TCTGTACAGTCTGCCAATCAAGCAACTGGAACTATATTAAATGCTTTATTTACAAAGCTTAAAGTAAACGCGTTTAGAACTATTGACGGTTCTGCAACGGTAGAAGTAACGCATGTTAGCCACGGCATGAAGGTTGGCGATTCAATTACGCTTTCTGAGTGCGCTGCTGTTGGCAACATTTCTACTAGCAATCTTAATGGCGCTAGAACAATCACAGATATTGTTGATGACAATCGTTACACCTTTACTGCTGGCGGTTCTGCTAATGCATCTATAGATGGCGGAGGTTCTCCTAAGATAACATCGTCTGCTCCTACTACAGATTGGGCAGAGCAATCATATTCTAGTCTTAGAGGGTTTCCATCTGCCGTTACCTTTCATGAAAACAGATTGTGTTTTGCTGGAACACTAGCCCAACCTGATTCAATTTGGATGAGCAAGTCAGCATCTTATTATAACTTTGATACTGGCGATGCGGATGATTCTGATTCAATTCATCTTACTGCTAGTATTGGAGAGGTTCAGCAAATCAGGCATTTGGTTTCCAATAGAGACTTACAGGTCTTTACTGCATCTTCCGAAATGTACGTTCCTTCTTTCCAAGATAAGCCTATTACTCCTACTAACGCGCAGATCAAAAGGCAAACTCCTTTTGGCAGTGATCATATCCGCCCTCAAGTTCTTGATGGTGCTACTGTATTCATTCAAAGTGGTGGTGCTATTGTCCGCGAGTATTTGTTTACAGATACAGAGGAGGCATACACAGCAGTTCCTGTTTCATCTTTATCTTCGCATTTAATATCCACTCCTATAGAAATGAATACTTTCTATGGTGCTATAGATCGCTCTGAGAGTTATGTCTTTGTTATAAATTCTGCTGGCAATATGGCAGTGTTTAATTCCAATAGGGCAGAGCAACGCGCTGGCTGGGCTGAGTTTACTAGCCAAGGTAGCTTTCATTCTACAGCAACCATAGATGACAGGGTGTTTGCTAATGTTGCATTTCCCATGGGTGACGGAACAACTACAATTACTGTTACTGATTATGCAAACATTGCGGTTGGCACTACTTTAATACTAACTAAAGCAGATGGCACTACAGTTACCTTTACATCTGAGGCTTCTTCTGGCTCCTCTCCATCATCGTCCACAGGATTCCGACCAAACGAAAGCAACAATACTACTGCTGATAATATCTACACTGCTATTAATGCACATGCTGATTTTACTGTAGCAAATCCAGCCGCGAATATTGTTACAGTTCGCCAAACTGATTACAGTCACTTACAATCAATAGTAAGTTCAGACACTACTAGGTTGGCTACAACAAATGAAAGCAATACAAAGATTGTTCTGTGTGAGTTTGAAACTGGATTCAACACCGACATGTCTAAAACCTATACGGCTACCAGTACTAATAGCGGAATTTTTACAGTATCTTCTCAGTTTGCAAACGGTGCTATTGTTGACGTTATTAGTGGCAGCGATTACATTGGGCAGTTTACTGTCAGTGGGGGTAATGTTGATGTTAGTGCTGTTGAGTTATTAAACTCTGCTGAGATTGGTTATAAGTTTGATGTAAATCTTAAGACCAATCCTATAGATACCAACACACAAGCTGGTCCTGTTAGCGGTAAGGTTAGAAGTCTTGCTAGTGTTATTGTTGATCTTAACTCTACGCTATCAGTCAGTGTTAATAATACCAATTTGGTTATTCGCCAAGTTACAGATGACATGTCTGTGGATAGAGTTGCATTTACTGGACCCAAAGAGTTTAGACTAATGGGTTACGGTAGATCTCCACAGGTTACCATTAGTCAGTCAGCGCCGTTATCTTTACAGGTTAATGGCTTAATAGCGGAGTTAGTATTCTAATGTCTATTTTCCAATTAGTGTCATTAGGATTGAGTGTTTATAGTTCTGCTCGCTCTGGCAAGGCGCAGAAATCTGCGGCAGAAGCAAACGCTCAACAAATGGAACGTGACATGGAGTTGGCTAGAGTTGAGGCCGCCCAGAATGCACTTGCTAGAACCCAAGACTATGCACAGTCAGTGTCTTCTAATGAAGCTTTCTTTGCTTTTTCTGGTAGGGATGTAAGCGATAGAAGTGTTCGCGCCTTCATGCAAAGGCAAGAAGAAATTTACTCTACTGATATTTCTAGGCTGGCATCTGATACTGAAATGAGAGCCAAGAGTGCAGCGGCTAGGGTTGGTGCTGAAAGAAAACGCGGTCGTAATGCCCTTACTGCTGGTTATCTTGGCGCTGCTACAAGTTTTGGCGAGGGTATTTATGATTATAAACGCAGTAAAATACCTGTTAAATGAGAAGAGATTAATTAGATGGCTGTAATTCGTCAAAAGCAACAAGTTTTTACTAAGCCAATCGGCGTGACTCGCATGAATACGGGCGAGGCTGAGTTGTGGGAATCCGTTAGTCGTGGAGCAGGAGCAATACAATCCTTAGCCTTCAAGGAAAACTCTCGGCTTGCAGAGCAATTTGGAATTGATGAAGCAAAGAGAGCAAGTTTAAGTGCAATTAACCCTGTAACCAAACAGCCAGAATCTTTAGAAGTACCTGATGGATATGGGACTATTGCTCAAGAGGCTTATAAAAGGGTTATTGAAAAGCGTTATACAAATTCAATCCAAACCGAAATAGAAGAACAAGCAGCTTCACTGGCTATTAAATATCCAAACCCAAATTCATACGACACTCAAATGAGTAAGTATGTTCAGCAAATGTCTGAATCCAATCCTGAGTATGCAGGGTTTATTGAGGACAGTGGCGGTTTATATTTGGCTAGAACCAAAACTAGCTTAATGAAACAGGCGCATGTTAAAGCTAGGGCTAGGGCTGGCGCTCAAATCAGTAGTGACTTTGATGGCTTGCTGTCAAACGTTAATGAACTTGCTTCTTCTGGTAGCTTTGATGAAGCGTATGCAAAGATAATAGCAGGTGTGGAAGACGTTACTAACGGAGAAACCGCTGGTGTTGTTCCCGCTGGTACAGCAAGTAAGTCTATTCTTGCTGGCCGTACTGCTGTTGCTCAAGGTTACTTGACTCACATTTATAACAAAACTTCTGGCCCATTAGGTAAGTTGGATAGGGCTTTAATCAGCCAGTATTTAACAAGTAATGGCCAGACAGATATTTCAGATAAGTATAAAGCTGATCTTGATCGTTTGCTTGATGGAGACACACCACTTCTTGACTATATTAACGTCAGGAATGTTATGTCTATGACTGATGCTTTTGCGTCTGATATGTCTCAGGTTGAAACTGCTCAACAGGCGCGGCGCGATGCTAAGAATAAAAGGGATATAAGACGTAATTACTTAGATGCACAAAGCGATACAAACAGCCTTACCTCTTCATTTACTGTGTCACTTGGTGAGGCACTAAGCGCCGATGATATTGATGGCGTAGCTTCATCTATTTCTGTTACTGGTAGTAACTATGAAATATACAAAACTGATATACGCAATGATTTTGCTAGTGGCATATTAAACAAGGAAGACCTAAACCTCGTAGACGAAGCAAGAAAATCTATGTTGCGGCCACTTGTATCTGTTGGTGCGCTTCAAGGTAATGCTGAGTCATTTGCTGCTGCGTTAATAACGGGTGAGTCTAAGGATTTAGCGGGATTAAATAAAGCTCAGCAAACTATAGTTCAAAGCTATAGAAACAGTGGGCTATTTAATGGCGATGACGCAGCTTTCATTAAGCAAGTTGCATCTCAAAACAAAAATTCACTAAGAGAAGGCGTTGAGAAAGCAAAGGATGCTTACAAAACATTTACTATTGCTAATGAGTTTAGCGAAGTGGCTATTAATACAATTGTAACGCCAAATGAATTGCAAGCTGCGATTTCCCAAATAGAAAATCGTATTGGCAAATCAATCACTGCAACCCAAGCCCTTACTCATACCTCAAAAATGAGAAGGGCGACTGCTATTGGATATGTTAATAATGCAACTATAGGGCTAGATTCTATAGGTCTTATTAGACTCCAAAGATACATAGGTTCTGCTGGTAATAATGCCCTTGGGACTACCTCTACTGAACGTGCTGTAGGTGACGCTGTTCTTTCTGTTGTTGATTCAGATGAGGAGGTTCGTGCAATCGGAAGCCATCTATCTCAACTGACTTCGGACTTAACTGCTTTAGAGGCTGAGGAAGAGAAGGTAAAAAAAGAAGCTGTGCTTACTGAAAAGGTAATTAGCGGCAACGGCAATTCTTCTATAAAAAGCCACAGGACGGTTATGGATAAGCACTTAGCCACCTTGGAAATAGATTTGTCTAAACCTGATAGCATGACTAGGGAAGTTTACGATCTTATAGCTACAACCATTCCGCAGAGTTTGGTTGATTCGCTTTCAGCTATTGCTAATCTCCAAGATATTTTCAATGCAGAGGTTTACTTACAGCATTATGCAAGCCTTGCACAGTATCCAGTTATAGAAGGTGACGCTATTCGCATGGTAGATCGCATGATCCCAGCGTTAAAACCTGTTGTAAGAAATAAATTAGATACGATGATTGCTATAACAGGTAGAAGCGGAGCTACTTTTGCTGATGCTGCAAAGTTATTTACTGAAAGAGGTAGCGACGAAAGCAACCGCAGATTGACTTCATTGTTTGAGAAGGACAATGGGTATAGGGGCTATGTCTTAAAAAAGGTTAATGGCAATGTTAGTGTTGCAGAAGACCTTTACGATGTTGTTGAGCTTATGGCGCGTACCGGCTCTGATGTGAGTTATATAGATGACTACATAGATAATCAGTTAGATACTAAGTTCCATCCAAGCACTTTTATCTACGAGCTAAATTCTCCTGTTGAAAAAGGAAATGTTACTCAGTTTTCCCTTGAGAGTATTTTAAACAAAACAGGCGTTGCGTTTGAAGGCGAAAGTTCTGAGATTATTAATCTAATCAACAATCAACTTGGCGATGGCTTTTACTTAAATAAAACAAAGAAAGTTATGCCTACTATTTATAGAGATCAATTGAATCTTTATGTAACTAAAAAGGAAACGCCGCCAGAAGGTTTTGATATGAAAGCTCTAGTTGAAAAGGCGAAAGAAGAAATAGAACTTAACGAAGCACAAACTCCTGTTTACTTAGTTCCTCATAAGTACACTGGGACAGATGACCCTACTTTTTTTGCTCACGTTGTTTCTCCTAGAGGTGAGCTTATCCCTCACATATTGGAAATCAACGGTGAACCAGTGTGGCCTTCATTTAATCTTAATGAAGAGTTGGAGCCATATCGTGAGGCAATTGCAGATGAGGCGGCTGCATCGTTAGTGCAAGATAAAGTTGATTTAATTGAACAAGCAGACACAATAAAAAGAGATAGATTGTCTAAAAAAATACAGCGGAGGGCTGGTGAGGTTAAACCTCCTCCATTAAGTCAATTTCAAATGGAGTCTTTGCAATAATGAGAAATGGTATTTCAGCAATCGTTGACATAGCTGGCTCAGATGGAATTGACATTGTTGAGGATAGTCCAACACTTGGTGAAACCACGGCTGCTAATATGGCTTACAAGTATAATCCAATAATAGATTTTGCTCGTAATAGAATTAAATACGGCGTTGATCCAGAAGAAGGATACAAGGCTGTTGATAACATTCCAGAGGGCTATGAGTCTTTTGGTTCTACTCTTTTGTATGCAACTAATAATAACCACATGGCTGACTTAATTGGTCAGATTGATGCAAATTTTAATAACCGTAAGGTTATGGATCAGTCAGGTTTTGTGCTTAATACTCTTAGTGAGTTTGTTGATCCTATAAATTACATTCCAATCGTAGGTGCATCTTCTAAGGTGGTAAAGTCTGCGGTTACAGTTGGAGCTTCTACTGCTGCGGTTCAAACTGCCGCAGAGGTAATACGTCTTCCTTTTGATCCTCTTGGCACAGTTGAGGAAGCGGCAGTAAGTATTGGCGCGGCTACTGTATTTGGTGGCTTACTAGGCGGTGCTGTTTCTATTCCTATAGCTCGTCGTGTTAGGGCTATTAATGAGTCTGCTGATGAATTTAACACGCGCTTAGAGTCCCTTGCTGGATTAACTGCTGATGATGTTAAGAAGATGGGGCCACGAGAGCAAAGGGCATACGCTGCCTTAGATGATGAAACTCTTAATGCTGTTAGAGCTGATCTTGCTGGCAAGGAAAACAGTGAGGTAGCAATAAGGTCTATTGATTTAGAGCGTACATTAAGACGGTCGGAAGCTATTGATGTTGGTAAGATACCTGACGCAACTATAGCTAAGTCTCTTTTCACTGACTCATTTATTTATAAAGGCATTACTACCCCTATGAAGCGGCTGTTGCAGAATGAAAAAGTTCCTGACGCTGTTAAGTTTATTGCTCAAGGAATTGCTGGCGATAGCGGAATATTACTTAAGGCCCACCAGTACGGCGTGAAGATAGGCAACTCAGTATTCCAAAGCTCTAAACTTTTAGAAGGTGAATGGGTTAGAGAGTATGATACTTTAATTAACTTATGGGGCAAGTCTACTGAGAAGGGCGTTATTTCTCCTTTAGATTACAATGTTAGTAATTCTTTTGAAAAGGTTAAATCAACTGTTGGCTTAAAGAGCGATACGTTTGAGGCTTGGCTTACTGGTGTAGATCAGAAGTATATACGTCAGGACAAAAACCTAACTGATATTGAGGCTCAAGCGGTTCAAGTCTTTGATCGTTTCTATACTCAATGGGAAACTAGGCTGAATGAAACTGGACTGATTGGCTCTAAGGGTAGCTACGAAAAGCTTATTGAGCGCAGAACCAGAGATATTGATAAGGCTCAGAGCCGACTAGCGACTGCAAGAAACGGTGATTACATTCGTCGCTTAGAGTCTAACCTTGTTAAGTACAGAGCAGAACTTGCAGATGCTCAAACTATGGTTGAGGAATTATCTAGTCGTGGCAAGATATTACCTGCAAATGAAGGTGTGTTTCGCCCTCGTTACTGGGATAGAAAAGCAATCAAAAAGAATAGGGCTGGCTTTGAGGCGGTTCTAACCGAGTGGTTTATTAACAACCCTAATACAATTATTCGCAATAAGAGCGGCATCTTTGAGAAGGTAGACCTGTCTACTAACGAGGCTGCAATTAGTGGCCGGGTTAATAAAATGATAGATGATCTTCTTGGCCTGTCTGACGTTCTTGATGTTGACGCTGGTTACTTTGGCATGGGCAAGTCTAAGCATATGAAGCATAGGGTTGTAGATATACCTAATGAATTAGTCTTGGACTTCATTGAGAAAAATCCTGTTAAAGTAATGAAGGCTTATGTTTCTAGGGTTGGCCCTCGTTATGAGTTTGCTAAAAAGTTTGGGGGCAAGTCTTACGAAGATGTTGTTGATGACATTTACGATGAGGTGCTTAGTAATGGCGGCACTCAAGAGGAAGCATTTGCTGCAATTAAAGACATTACAGCTTTATATGACCGTGTTGTTGGCACTGCCTTGCGTAATCCTAATAGTTGGGATCAGAAAATTGCAGCAGGAATGCGTAATGCAGCACAGCTTAACTACTTAGGCTCTGCTGGGTTTTCTACTATGACTGAACCAGCTAAGATTATTATGGAACATGGGCTTGGACCTACTATGCGTGGCCTTTTTTCTGTAATGGAAGACAGCAAGTTAAAAATGGGAGCGCGTGAGAGTCGTATTGGCGGCGAGTCATTAGAAAACTTAGTTGGCAGCGCGCAAATGCGTGTGGTTGATGACGTTACTAATAACCCATTTGAGAATAATGTTTGGGATACAGCTAAAGATGCTTTCTATAAGTTAAACCTTCTAGGCCCTTTAACTAGGTTGTTAAAAGACTTTGACGGTATGATGCGTTCTCACACGCTAATAGATTACTCAGTCCGATGGGCTAACGGCAAAGCAACTAAGATGGAGCAAGAGTACCTTCTTCGCTACAATATAGACTTTGACGATGCAGTGAAAATTTCAAGCGCCCCTTGGCAGCAATCTAAGAGTGGCCTTTATATGGCAAACACAGATGCTTGGGTTAATGCTGTTGAGTTTCCTGCTACAATGGCAAATGTAGTTGTTGGTGATACTGGCAAGAGGGTTGGTGGCAATTACAGCCCAGCTTTCTTTAGAGCGTCTGACGGGCCTAACGGTACGATCTACATTGATGAAGATTACATTTCTTCTACTTTTGACAATAAGCCTTGGACCAACCCTAAAGTTAAAGGGGTTAATGCTTTACCAGATAATGCGTTTAAGACCCCGCAAGAGTACGTTACTTTTGTTAAGATGCACGAAGTTATGCACACGATTTACCCTTCAAAAAAACTTAATATTGATAAGCGCACTACTCAAGGCAAAGCTGACTATGAGAATGCAATTAATGATTTAGCTATGGCTGAAATTAAGAAGCAAAACAAAGTAGATGTAAGCACAAGAGATACATTCAGGACTGCTCTTAGCTCTGGCGTAATGAATACGATCCTTATGGGTACGCCAGCAGATAAGCCTATAATCACAGACGGTATTGTTTACATTCCAATGCGTGTAGCTGGTCAGTTTGGAATGAAGGAAGACAGTAAAGTTAAAGGATATGCTCGTATTGAGAATGGGCTTCTTGGCTTACCCTTCCAGTTCTATTCGTACTCGCTTGCGGCAGTAAACAAAATAAGTGCAGCTTATGCTCACAATCAAGTAAAGGGTCGTTATTCAGGTGCTCTGGCTGGCATGGGCCTTGGGTACATGTTACTTGAGATGAAGACGCCTGATTGGGTAATGGAAGAAATGTCATTCTCTGATAAGTTTGCTAGATCGTTTGATTACTCTGGCCTTGGTGTTTTATATTCTGATTTTCTTTACACTGGCATGGCTACAAGTATGGCATTAGGTGGGCCTAACATAACTGGGGGTGCAATTAATCCTAAGTTTCCACAGGAAAAGAATTACGTTGATGCAGCCACAGGGATTGCTGGCGCTGGAACTTCTGTAACTGCTGACTTAGCAATGGGTGTGCACGAAACACTTACTGGAAACGTAGGTGAGGGAATGAAGGAGATTATTAGGAATGCTCCATTCGCTCGTCTCTGGTTTTTAAAAGATGAAGTAAACCAATATACCCGCGGTTTGGGAAGATTTTAATTGTGCGTTGCTATGCCTTATATGTGCTGGTAGCAGGGCCGAAAGGAGTGCCACATGACTATTAACCTATCTGCCAACTCACCGAGGGTATCCTATACGGTGAGCGAAGGCGCAACAACAACATCATTTACAGTATCATTTGAGTTCTTTGCTGCTGCTGATTTAAACGTGTATGTTGATGGGGCTACAAAGGTCTTGGGTTCTGGCTCTGGTCAGTACGCTGTGTCTGGTGGGGATGGTTCAACTGGTGCTGTTGCTCTTTCAGTAACGGGCGCAACTGGTGGTAGTACAGTAGTTATAACTAGAGACATTGGTCTTGAGAGAACAACTGACTTTCCGTCTTCTGGTTCGTTTCAAATAGGAACTTTAAATACTGAGCTTGATCGTTTTGTTGCTATTGCTGCTGACTTAAAGGACAGCGGGGATCGTGCAATAACGATTAGTGATTTTGACCCTGCTGTTTCTTTGGTTATACCTGCTGTTGATACTCGTAAAGGCACTGTGCTTGGCTTTAATGCATCTACTGGCGCTGTTGAAGCTGGCCCAAATATAACTGCTGTTCAATCACTAGCTGATGTTACGACTGCTATTAATTTGTTGGGTACAAGTACTGTTGTTACTGACCTTGGCATTCTTGGTACGGCTGCAATTGTAGAAGACATGGCGCTTCTTGCTACTTCTGCCAATGTTACCGCAATGGGATTGCTTGGCAATTCAACAACTATTGCTGACCTTGCAATATTAGCAACCACCGATATTGTTGCCGATTTAAATCTTTTAGCCACCACTAGCATAGTTGCCGATATGGCTGCGCTGGCTGATGGAGGTCCTTTAAATATTACCGGCAACTTAACAGCGACAGGCGCAATCACTGGCGGTTCACTTGTCATTGGAAGTGCAAATATAGCTGAAACAGAATTAGAAATGATTGATGGTATAACTGCTGGTACGGTTGCCGCCTCTAAAGCTTTAGTTGTTGATAGCAACAAAAAGCTCAATGAATTAAAAGTTGATAATCTTGAGTTACAGCTAAATACAATTAGCTCAACAGATACTAATGGTCATATTTATCTAGCGCCTCATGGAACGGGCAATGTTTATGTATCATCCGATGAATTAGTAATTAGTGCTGCCGAGGGTGAGAACGCTATTTTGCGTCTTGCTGCGGATGAGGGGGATGACGATGGGGATGTATGGACTCTCCAACACAATGCCTCCAACAACACTTTGGCTATTGGGAGCGACATAAGTGGGTCTGCTGTCCAGCACATTTTGCTTACACCGAATGCCACGGCTGCAAATTCTACGGCTGCGTTTGCTGGAAAGATTACTGCTGGAAACGACATTACTACATCTGGTTCATTCATTATTGGTTCAGCTTCTATGAACGAAACGGATTTAGAAAAACTAGACGGAATAACAAATGGAACTGTGGAAGCTAGCAAAGCCGTAGTAGTTGACGCAAATAAGGACATTAGTTCGTTTCGCAACGTGACAATTAGTGGAAAAATAACATCTGATAGTAATGCTGACGTTACAATAGAGCCAAATGGTTCTGGCGATTTTGTAGTTGAAACAGATAGTTCTCATTTCCGAAACACTGATGCCGGTCAATTTGGCCCGAAGTTGTTTCTAGATCACGCTACTAGCTCACCCGCAACTAACGATTACAACGCGCAGGTTTATTTTAAGACTACAGATTTAGGCTCAAACATTATCTACCCACTTAGAATAGATGTGCTGTCACCTGATGTGACAGACAGCGCGGCAACTGGCAAAGCTTTGTTTAATATAAAGGAGGATGGCGCGAGTGATCCGATTGTGTATTTGGAGCTAGATGGAGATTCTGAGGAAATTATTCTTTGGAAAAATACGTCAATTTCTGGAGATGTAACTGCAACTGGTTCATTCATAAGCGGCGGCGCAATTGAACCAGCTTCTCTAAGCATCCACAATACCACTTCCGCAGCGTCTGTTTATTTGCAGCAGGACGCGAGTGGGCCGCAGCCATTAAGTAAATTTTTTATGATTATGAATGGTGGCCCTCAAAGTTATGCTAGTGATACGGCATATATTCATGTTGACGACGGAACTATAAATATTAGACCAGCCGATGGAGTATCAGGTGCATCTATATCTGTTGCTGGCGTGGTAGACATAACTAACAGCACAGACGCAACTGATGCAACTGGCGATACAGGAGCTTTGAGAACCGAAGGTGGGGCCTCAATTGCAAAGAAGCTGTACGTTGGTACTGACCTAGACGTTGCTGGTGATGCTGTAATTGATCTCACATGCCTAGTAACAGGCGTCCTGACCACCACGGCTGCGGCTGTGTTTAACGGTGGGTTTACGTCTAACGGTGATACGGTCACCTTTGCATCAGAGAATGCGGATGATCCTCTTGTAATTATTAAAAACACCGCCAACGACACTACTGGTCCCAGACTTCAGTTTACAAAAGATAAAGGTGCTGCTGGTGCTGACAATGATGTAGCAGGCATAATTGATTTTGTTGCCGATGATGATACACAAGCTCAAACTACTTTTGGACGAATAGTTTCAACAGTTAGAGATGCTTCAAACTCTTCTGAGGGTGGGAATCTTTACTTTCAAGTTGCATCTAACGATGGCGAATTATCAAATGGTTTAGTACTTAAAGACGGTAGTGCTGAAGATGAAGTAGATGTAACTATTGG
>Ga0307488_10004340_pt1 | contig 11821 bp, 20 predicted proteins | sample SB02metaG_FD_202248 | JGI IMG/M metagenome (GOLD analysis project Ga0307488, IMG submission 202248) | Sea-ice brine microbial communities from Beaufort Sea near Barrow, Alaska, United States - SB 0.2 | ecosystem: Environmental > Aquatic > Marine > Coastal | place: USA: Alaska | collected...
CAACTACAGACCAAAATGCCGCAATGTAGTTAGTGATGGTTAGCATTAAACGTCTCCTTCTTTCCTATTCTCAGAGTTATGGACATCGAACTCACCACCAGGATATCGTGCTTTCAGTTTCTCTACATTCATTTCAATCACCTCATCAAATGTGGTGTCCAGTGCCATACATGCCTGTGCCAGATACCAGCAGATATCACCCAGTTCACGTTTCATATGAAAGACATTATCTTCGTTGTAAGGTTTGCCTTGCAAGAAGATTTTCTTCACGACTTCAGTAAACTCACCTGCTTCTGCAGATAATCCAAGAGCAGCAGTCATAAGTTGTGGAACATTACAATCATGACTAACCTCAAGTTCACTGAGACGTGCCGCAAGAATAGGCCAATCAAGACTAGGATCACTAGTGACTCCTTTTACAAATTCAAGGTATTTTTCGGTATCAACTTTAGTCATGAAAATCAGGGATAAATGGTTCTTGACAATCTGGGGGGAGTTGTTGTGTAGGAAGTTTTTGTCCTTTTACTTCAATGTATTCCACCTCTTCCCAACTACCACCGACACCACCGTCCATATTGACAAAGATATCTTTAGTTGGAAGTTCGGGTCTTTCTAAAAGTTTGACATCAACTGTTTCGTAAATTGGTTTAAATTGGTAATAGTGTCCATCACCTCTTGTCCCAATAAGATTAACGGCATCTTTGATAGAACCACAGTCAGCAATCTTTTTACCAGTTGGATCAAATACAGAGTAGTATCCGTTCAAAACTTAAACCCCTCAAATGATTTCTTTGGTTTTTGTTCCTCATTATTATACTCCTCATCTTGTCCACTGTCAAGAATGTCATCCTGTGCTGATTGCTCACAATCATACAAACGCATCTTGGCACGATCAATACCAACTACAAAACGCTTAAATACAGTTGGATCATTATATCTATTCTTCAATTGCTTCACCATAATTTGTCCGAGTCCTTCGAGGTCATCTGTAGAAATAAGGGCAAACATAAGATCAGCAGTAGCAGGCAACCCAAAGGACTCACTTGTATCAGTAAGCTCCACATCAGAGCTACCATAACCAGAACGAGTGGTCTGCGTGGCAGAAACGATAGGGACGTTTGCTTCACAAGCCAATCCTCTAAGTTCTTCAGCAATTGCTTTGACAACAGTATATGAATTGACATTGCTACCTGCGCGATACCTTTCGGAAGCACATATATTAAGGTAATCAATGAAAATAATATCAGGTCTAAATGATTTCTTAAGTGCAAGTTCATTAAGAAGTGATCTAAAGTGTCCTGCATGAGCAGTCGCTGTTGGATACTCTTTAATAATTAGGGAACCTTGAGTTTTTTGAGAAAGTTTTGTCACCCTTTCCTCAAACATCACCTTAGGTAGATCTGTTAGTTCCTGAATAGGGACATTGAGGAGATTAGCATCAATTCTCTCCGCAATTTTTTCTTCAGCCATCTCAGCCGTGATGTATAAGACGTTTTTTCCGCTGAGGAGCGCGGAAGATGCGACATGGCACATGAACAAAGATTTACCGACACCAGTGCCAGCAAGAGCAATGTTAAGTGTCTTATTCGGGAGACCGCCTTTCGTAATCTTGTTAAAATATTCAAGATCGAATGGGATGAGATCTTCCTTGCGATGGTATGATTCATATCTTGCCTCATAATCAAGTAAGTAATCGTGCCCAACATGGGCGTCAAAAGAAACTGCTAATGCGTTAGAAAGAATTGATGGAATAGCATCCCTATCTTTTTCTTTATCCTTACCATCTGCAAGTGCAATGGATTCCATCAATGCCAAATAAATGGCACGATCACGACACCATTTCTCAGTGGTATCTACCAACCAATCATAATCTGTAGGGGCATCATCAAGATAACTAATGAGTTTTGTAATCTCAGTAAAAGTTGTATCATTAATATCTTGTCGTTTCTCTACTTCTATGCAGAGAACTTCTTTTGTTGCAGGTTGGTTGTACTGCTGAACAAATTTATCAATCTCCTCAAAGACAATTCTTTGATTGGGATCTTCATAATAATCAGGTTTAATAAACGGAATTACCTTACGAAGATATTCCTCATTATAAAGAAGATTTCTTAGAATTAGGATTTCAACTTTGTCCATGTGGTATATCAAATACGAAGGTTATACGTGTTTCATCACCGATATTAACGGTTCCATGAGGTAGTTTGTTATTGAACCAAAGAAGAGTTCCTGGTTCAACAATGACAGTTTCTTTGCCACAGAAATATTGATACCTTCCAAGTATTGAAAGGTGATATCTGTTTCTGCTCAGATAGTATGTTCCTTCATCAATATGTGCTCCAACCATACCATCTATAGGAAGTGAAAGAAATCCGCATCTATGAATGTCTGCATTCTTGAATTGCTTGCGTATGATCTTTCGGATCTCACTATGATGTGCGTGGGCTGGTGTTTTGATGTTGATCTCCGAGTCTCCAACAAAGTCTTCTTTGGTTTTGACTCCACCCATTATAAGTTGAAGTGCGCTAACTGGCAAGTCTGCAAATCCCCTATCAACTAAGGACTGAGAGTCCTTCAGATTTTTCTGATGGTCCCAGTCCTGTGGATACTTCTTTAGTTGTTCAACTACTTTGCTGACGTTGATTCCAGTTTTGAGAACTTTAATCATAATCTTGAGGGTAAATTATTATCAGTAATGATTCTACGTATTGTTGATAGCGCAACTCCAGTCATTCTTTTGATTGCTCTATACGAATGTCCTTCCAAGTAGAGTTTAACTACTTCTTTTTCTTTACTAATATCAAGTTTTGGTCTTCCACCAACACCATTTATTTGTCCTGCCTTTATACAACTAACAAAATTTTCTTTACTCCTTGTTCTTCTAATATTATGAATGAAGTTGTGATGTTCAAAACATAAAGTCAAAAAATTATGTTGATGATCGTCTCCACCTTGAGACTTAGGAATAATATGATGCTGTAAATCTTTATTTGTCCCACAAATAACACAGAATCTCAGTTTCATGACCCGTAACTAAACTCTTCACGAGCAATCTCGTCCAGTTTTTCCATCACTTCGGGAGTGAAGTATTGTTCTGGGTCTTTGTAGATTGCTTTGGCATAGACTTTCTTACCATCTATTTCATAACGTCCGGCAACGTTCTTCCAAAGTCCGCCAATCTCACCGAGTTCAAGAAGACCATAATATCGATCAAGACCACGCTCATCGTAATAAAGACGCACCGTAACATCTTTGTTCTCCTTACTCAAACGCGACTTTGCTGTCTTAGCTTTAATAAGATTTCCAATGACCTCTGTTCCATCCTTTTCTTTCTTTTTGCTGAGATAAATGATTGTAGACGCTGCATATTTGAGACCGCTGCCTCCGCCCATTTCTTTGGTGGGAACGTAGGATCCGATGACATCATAGGTATGATTGGTGACGATTAATGGAATGTTTGCTTGACCAAGTTTGAGGGTAAGCATACGGAATGCCCCCTTGACAAGTTGAGATTTGGTCATATCCCTAACTTGCTTATCGTCTAGAGCATCACGAATCTCCTTCTCGGTAGAAAGCATACCAAGAGAGTCTAACACAAACATACAGGGTTTGCGTTCTTCTTCAGATTTTTTTAGGTATATGTCTACTGCCTGCAGTGCCTTCTGTCTAAACTGTTCAATTGTAACAACATTGATGACAACCAATCGTTCTAAGTCAATGCCACGGCTTTTAAGAAGAGACTTATTAACTGCTGCTTCAGTGTCAAAGTACAAACAGTAACTACCAGGATTACTATCCAAAAAATTCTTAACCACAGCGAGACTAAAGAAAGTCTTGCCAGTAGAAGACTCACCAGCAATGGCAGTAATCTTATTCCCAGAACAACCACCAAATATACTACCTGATATGAGTCCGTTAAAAATGTACGAACCTGTGTCCACGTAAGTTTCTGTGTCGTCAATGTCTGATGCGAGTTGGGTATAGTCATCTCCAATCTCTTTTACTATTTCTTTTAAAAAATCCATAAGTCATTCAAAAATATAATTAGAATTTTGAGATTTAAATATCTCTACTTGATCTTTAGTTTTAAAAAACTTAAATAGTTTTGAGTTTGCAAACTCTTTAATATAGTAATTTACTTTAATCATTAGATAACAAATCCAAATTCTTCGCGGGCTACTTTTTTATATGTATCAGGGTGAGTTTCCCTAATCTTTTTAATCGTATTAATTTTTTGGTAGAGTGCAGCATCTCCACCAAGTCTCAATGCACTAACAATAGTATTGAGTTCTTTGTCGTTAATAGGTAGTTCCATTAGGAGAAAAATAATTCCAAGTTTACAGTTTTTTCGACATTCCATCCAATAGCATCAAGAATTGCTTTCAGTGGTTCAACAAAGGACTTTTCAAATTGTAAGTCATAGTCTATGTACCTGTCAAGGTTAAGTTCTTTAGGAAACTCTTGAATGAACGATATCACATTCTCGTGAATGATATTTGGTTTTTTGAGGTAACAAAATTTAATTTTCTCACCATTTTTAATGAGAGAATACTTGTTATCTAACTTATTCTCTTTAATGTAATGGTTAAAGAGAAGTGCTCCCCGACAGTGGATAGGAGTTCCTTTAATGTATATGCTAGAAGAAGATTTATACTTTACTACATCAGAAACAGATCTTGGAAATGAAATTTGTTCTGGAGGTAAACTTTTAAACTCTTTCCTAGACCTATCAATAAAATTGATAACTTCTTCTTCAGTTCCACTCATCATCAACTTCAATGCATCTTTAATCATCTTCCTACATGGTGCAGGAGTAGATGATTTAACTGCTTCAATACCCATCATTTTTAGTTTAGGTTCAGAGTATTGAACTCCTTCACTATTCCATACGTTGAGGATATATCGCTTCTTCGCAGTCCAAATACCACGGTCAGCAATATTCTCCCTCTTCATTTGCATTTTCTGGTCATACGCCGATACATACTCCGCCAGGTTCTGGTAACACTGATCGATGTACGATTCAAACTTATCTTCACAGATTTTGTCAAGTAATCCCACAATCGCAACCTTGTCGCCAGACTTAGAAGCAAAAAATTTATCAACAAGAGGTCCAAGGTTAAGATAAATTGAATCTGTGTCAGATGCAATTACGTAGTCCTCGTCAGTTGTAGACAACAGTTTATTTAGATACTGGTTCATCTTACCCTCAATCCAACGGATAGAGACTTGACCAGAAAGCGTAATCGCCTCCGCATTGGCCAGTTTATAGTACCTAAAATACTGATTACCGATAGCACCATAAGCAGAGTTGAGTGAGATCTTCTTAGCCATCTGGATATTATTGCACCGTGCAATCTCTTTCTCCAGTGCCTTAGTAGGTGTCTTCTCATATTCTTGCTTTGCCTGAATCATTCGTTTCTTAAAGATTACACGGTCTCCATACATCTTCTCCATCAGTTCTGGTAAGAATCCACGAACATCTTTACGGTACATTGCACCATTAGCACATACCGCATTGTTCTTGTACAACTCAAAGTTTATTTCTTCATTAAGGATTCGATCAACCGTAACCGTGGGATGACGTTCCTCAAGGAGTGTCTCTGGGGAGATATTGTACTGCATGATAAGATGAGGGTAGAGAGAGTTAAGGTCAAAAGACACAACCCAATCATACTTTCCAGGAAGCGGTTCCTTGACATATGCACCTGCGTACTTTTCGTTCTTATCTGAACGAATTTTCGGGGGAATAACAATGTCACGTTTTTTAAGATAATTGTAGATTATATTGTCCCACATGCGGACCTGATAAAACACATCAGCATAGTTGACCTTGGCATCATAAGCCATAGTCAATGCAAGTTCAATAAGTTTCATCTTGTCTTCCAAACGGTCAACAAGTTCTACGTCAACGATGTTATATTCAATAAACTTCTGCCACCCTTTAGTATAGAAATCTTTAAAGGTGTCAAACTCAGAGTGGTCAAGTTTTTTCTGACCTAACTCCACCTCAGCTATGTAGTCCAGGCGATAGGACTCTTGTGCTTTATACGTAAATTTCTTATACAAATCTAGGTAATCAAGTTGAGTCAGTCCACCAACATCAAATACAATTTGCTTTCTACCCTGCACATAAATTTCACCCTCTGTTACAAGTCCCCAATTAGAAAAACGTTTCATCAATTTTTCTCCAAGCACTCTATTCAGACGCTTGCAAATGTATGGGATGTCGAACATTTGAATGTTCCAACCAGTCACAACATCAGGAACATCCTGCATCCAATAACTAATAAAATGATTTAGAAGTTCTTGTTCTGTAGGACAATGATGATAGGTTACATTCTTCTGTTTATTAAGAAAGGGTCTCTGCCCCCAAGTAACAATTTCTTTGGTGGTGTAGTCCTGAATTGTTATTGCAAGAATTTCCTCTGATGCAGATTCTACATCAGGAAATCCATATTCTGCAGTAGTCTCAATATCAAGAGTTACCAGTTTGATTTGGTTAATATCAAACTTAATTTCTTTCTCTGGATACTTTTCAGAAATATATTGGTAAATGTATCTGTCATTACCATAGATAGCAAATCCATCTACTTCATCATACTTCTTATAAAAGTCACGACAATCACGGACACTTCCAGGTTTGATGGGTTCTACTGCTTCTCCACTTAATGTTCTATACTTAGTATCTTTTTTTGATTTAACAAATAGAGTGGGGAAAAATTCATCACGATATTCATATCTTCTTCCATTCTCCACACCACGAACCAAAACTTGGTTCCCAATCAATTGAACATTAGTGTAAAACTTCATTCATCCTCATCATTAAAAAATGAACCATACTGACCACTGCTGCCAGATTCTCTATTATCTAACATATCCATGATTTCGTCAAACTTTTTAGTCTGATCCATACTCATGAGAATTTCTGATAGTTGTTTTACAACCAGTGGTTTTTCATTTACTGCAGCAGATTTGATTGCAGCACGAATATGTGACTCTGCATCACATAAGTGGTCAAGGGTTTGTTTAGATAATGCCATTAAATTTGACCTTTGTAACTGTCAAGAATTTGTTGTGTTGGTTCAGTAAGAGTTAGAATTTTATCAGAGCTCAGCATAAGAGTATCATCAGGAGTAAATCCGTCTAACCAACGAGTTAGAAATAACTTACCACCCTCTCCTAAAATTACCTCATATGGTTTAACCAATTTACAGTCAGGTTCGCCAATATCAGCACCTACTTCCTCAATCTGCGAGATTAATTTTGACTGGTTTGTCAGCACTATCAATTTGATCGTCTGCACTTGCTTCGTTTCTTGTTGTTCCATCTTTCTTGTAGTTTACAATATCAGTAATGTACATTTGCTTGAGTTTGATCACGGGATCAACCATTGTAATAATCCAGTCCGCAACAACGGGAATAGTTTCCTCTACAGCAAGGGGCATCCAAGGGAAAAGAGAAACTTCATATCCTGCTTTCTTTCTTGGACCTTCACTTTGTTCTGTGAGTAGTTCTGGTTGGCGCATTTTTACAATGCAAGGTTTGTTTAGAAAATATCCAACAACCCTTTTATCATCATCTTCGCCAACAGTCATTTCACTAACATCGGCAATGATGTCTTCACCAGACTTTAACAACATTAATTTAATGGTCATTGTTCAGTTCTTACCTCTAAGTATTATAGCATAAAAAAGAGGGGTTGCAACTGGATTTTGCCAGTTTCCCCTCCGTCTGCGACGACGATATTCAGTTTTATTTAGTATTCATTTTTTAGGGGTAAGTGCAAATGCTCCACTCATTACTGCGCCAAAAATGGCAAGAGTTGCTAAGATTTCCATATACTAAGAAACAAATGTAGTAATGGGAACTCCAATAAAAATAGTCATTAGAGTTCCAGCTGCTAAGGCAGTGGTAGTGAAGTTCATTGATGCCTCCTAATTGATTACATAATTATATAGATTATAGTGTATCATAGTGATACACTTCTGTATCAACCGCAGCAAAAATTAGTCAGGGTATCAAAACCAGTCTTTGCGTTGGTGATACTCAGGTACAATTCTACCTAAGGTAATGTTTAACAACCCATCCTCAAATTCAACTGATCTAACTTCCGTTTCATCACTGAGGGTCCAAGATCTGGTGAAAGATCGTTGAGCCACTCCTCTATGGACATAGTTTGTTCCTGTTTCTTTATCTTCTTTTTGTCCTTCGACAAAGAGTTTTCCGTCTTGTGTGTAGACATTGACTTGCTTTTTCTTGAATCCTGCTAGTGCTAATTCTAGTCTTGATTCTACGTTACTAACCGTGACTAGATTATATGGGGGATAATTAGTAGTTGTTTCGTGTAGGTCGAACACCCTATTTAGGTACTCATTCATACCAATACTGTTCTTAGAGATTTTATCCAAGAGCTCAGGAAGATCTGACGCAGTAAAGCGTGTGAGATTAGTCATTGTACTTCTCCTTATTAAAGCGAGATTTGATTGTGTGGTCCCCGAAGGCAACCACATATATTTATAGCATAACACGAAAAAAGAAGATACAGTAATAACCGCATCTCCTTATGAGGGTTTCCGACTTTCGTAGAGACCGCACGAAAGGTCTCAGTCTTATTTAGTTACTTCTTCTTGAGGTTTGGTCTTCTTACCGATATTATATTTGGTCTCCAAGATCCAATCTTGCTTTTCTTTATATGCAAGAACTTTGATTTGATTAAGAGGTGCAATATCAGAAACTGAATCTTCTTTTACGACTGAAATAAGTCCCCAATCAGCAAGTAATCGAGTAATTCTATTTCGACGTTGTACATCATTCAAAGTGAGGTTAGCGTGTTTGCCATCCAGAGCAAACAATTCCTTAAAGTGTACAATAAAATATCTTCCCTGCTTATGAAGAATATGGCAGGATTGATAAAGTTTTTTTTCTTTCCGTGATGCAACACCAATGCGTGTCAGTGTTTCACGGACTTTGAGAAAATCATCTGGTTCGTTAAGCATAACCTCTACCATTTGGTCTTGCGACCATTCAACAGTAGGTTCCACTGTAGAAGTCATTTTGGGCCTCCAATATCAAGTCGTTGTTTAATAAAATTAATCTGTTCTTTAGTCAGAATTTTTAGAGCTTGTGATGCCTTCTCATTACTATAACCATAGTATTGTTTGACACATTCCAGATCCGTGACTTTATCCTTACGGAGCCAGGGAGAAAATCTCTTCTTTTTCCTCAGACTATTTAGATAAAAAGAATATTGCATGTCTTTATCCAGGTGAGAATTTTTATTCATCTCATTGGCAAACATCACGCAATCTAGATGTCCTGATAGGCAACGATTGATAATATATGGAGGATATTCTTTCGTATGTTCTGTAAGATTTTCTTTATTAAAGTTAATTGAGTTGAGCCAGTCTTTTAATTCCATTATCTAATAATCTCCAAATCAGCGCCAGGTTCCCAGATCTCAAGTTGAGTTCTTACTCTCTCTTGAGATTGCAACTTTTCATATCTCTTAGTTGCTTTCTTCTTCCACCAAGTGATTGCATCATCCATTGAGTGTTCAAACTTACCAAAGTAATATCTCTTCTTCTCAGTCAATGTCTTTGCATGTTCAATACAATCATTAAACTGTTTGAGTTTTTCTTCATCTTTAAGAGAATTGCGGATGATGGAAATCATCTTGGTTTGAATTTTGAGTTTCTTAGATGACTTATCTGCAGAGATCAAACGTTCTCCACCATTGCGTTCGTTAAACCACCAGAAGAAATTGCGGAACTCATCATCATGGAAGAGTGGAAGGAAGTTGCTCTCAGTGTCTCCTATATGCCTCAGGAAGGGTTTCAAACCATCATACATAGATACACCCTTGGTGGTTCCGTAGAGAGAGGTAGTCTCAAAATATTTAAGATCTGTTCCATACTTCCCATCAAACTGTTGCTTGAGTTCCTTAGAACATGCTAAGAGGGCAAGTAGTTTTCCACCCAAGTAATTAAACCCGAAAGGTTGAGTAGGAACAATATTGAACCCCATGACAAAATGAGCATTAATATCAGAGAGTGGAAGGACTTTACCAAAGTAATTGTTTCTTGGTTTACTATTGATAGTAGGAGATCCAAACCTCACAACACCAACAACTTTATTAGTAGTTGTTTCTTCAACAATCCACTTATGTGTTCTACCCGGTATTGCTTCCTCAATAGGATTTGATGCTGTTAAGTTAAGAGTTTCTGAATACAACCACTGATTGTATCTTGATGATGTTTTAGGATCAGTATCTACAACATGAACTTCAAAATTCATGTCATTTGGATGCATATTAAATGCATCAAAGAATTCCGATTCTGCACCAAACAATGATCCAGGCCTATCTCCAATGCGATCTTTTTTTACAAAACGAAGATAATCATCAATACGGTTAAACTGAGTATAGTAATTGATAAATTTATCTGCAGCGTAAACCGCATCACTCTCAGACAAAATCATAGATAATCAGGTTCATCACTTTTGTGAAGGAGAACCCCATCAACTTTGTACAATAAATTTTGCATGTCATTATGCAAAATACGATACCCAGTGCCGACATACAATTGTCCAAGGACAACCGATACTGTAGCAGTTCCCCAAAAAATGTAGTACCACTTAGATTTTACTTGTGCTTTAATCTTGGTTTTCATAATGTTTAATCAATCGTTCTGCTTGTTTTTTGTCAATACCACAAGGGGCATTCTTAAGGCATCTAATGATAACATCATTATCGCACATAGGAGGTTTGATTGTAAACCCCCACTTATCAACTTCACCTTCTATAGGTGCTTCACATGGGTCAAATTCGTGTGGCATTATTCAATACCTTTGGGAAAACTATCAATCTCAGTCAATTCATAATCCCAGTCTTCCATAACTGTGTTGGCAAGGAATCTATCAGAGAGCATTTCAAGTTCCTTCTCAGCATACTCTCTACTCTCTGCTTCTAACCAAACATCAATCACTTTACCAAGTCTAAGTTTCTTGATATTCAACTCAGACAATCTCTTACAGGCATCTCTCACGGCATTGCCAGGAGAGTCATCAACCTGTGACCTTAGACGGATGAATACTAATGCTTTAAATTTCACTTGAGGTTACACTCCATACGTTATAGTTATAATGAAAATATGCATTAGCAACCATACCAGCCATGGACAACCAATAGACCATGATAAGGGTCATACCAATTTTATTTGGAATACTTGTCATTTGAATTCACACTCCGCCAATAAAACCAAAATAATCATAATGATTGTATAATTGCCATTCTCTATCAATACCACATTCAAACTCTTGTTGATATCTGTCAAGAGTTTGACCAGATTTTTCAACTTTTTTCATATATTCCTCAACTACGTGAGGTTTATCAATCATGCACTGAAACTCCGATTCAAGAGACCAGACATTCTCTCCTTTATCAAGTTTGTAATTTCCTTTCATCATTTGAACTCGCATTCAACCATAATCTCAGTCAAACACGCAAGCATGTTTATTTCCTGATCCGCAACAAATGCCATTTGATACTGATACTTAGCAAGAGTAAGCACAGCAGCAGGAATACTATTCGGAACCATGGAATCATAACAAGCATCGTAAATACGACGCAGTAAGACAGCAGTATCATTGTCCAGGTTATTGACAACCCATTTACGTACTTCGGGAAAATCTTTTTCCTTAAGTTTCTTAACCAAGTCATTTACTTTTACATCACTAAAAGTTGCAAGAATACCTGAATCAATACTACCAGAAGAAGAATACCTTTGACACTCATTTAGAACACGTCTCCAATCAGGGAAATGTT
>Ga0307488_10004341_pt1 | contig 11819 bp, 7 predicted proteins | sample SB02metaG_FD_202248 | JGI IMG/M metagenome (GOLD analysis project Ga0307488, IMG submission 202248) | Sea-ice brine microbial communities from Beaufort Sea near Barrow, Alaska, United States - SB 0.2 | ecosystem: Environmental > Aquatic > Marine > Coastal | place: USA: Alaska | collected 2017-05-06
CCCATGTCCTGCGGGGGCATCCCCATGTCCTGCGGGGGCATGTCGGTAGGAGCCATGCCGCCATACTGCATAGGCACGATTCCGCCGTCTCGGAACATCTGACGACCCATAATTGTTCTATTCATCAAAATAGCCCCGCTTTTGCTGCGCCCGCTGCTGCGGACAAACCACTAATACCAAATCCTAGCGCCTGTTGTCCAACAGACGGGCCAGGGTTTACGTTCTGACTGAACGACATTTGCGACGATGGTGTTTTAGAATAAATGTCGGACAAGTACCCTAGCTGCTGCATCGGGTTAAACCGCTGCTGCATTTCGTTCTGTCGAGACGTATCAAACTGCGCTTGTTGCTGCTGTTGCTGTTGACGACCCAAGTCGAACAAGAACCCAGTTTGTTTCTGCCCCAAAGCCTGCTGACCTTCGGCAAGAGCACCTTGTTGCGTTGCAAGCTGACCCTGGGTTTGAGCCGTGTTCAACCCGAGACGACCGTAATCTGTCCCCAGAGCACCCAGCCCTTGGCCGATAGCCGCTAATTGTTGAGCGCCTTGTAGACCCAATTGAGCTTGCTGACCTGCCCCCGTTTGCTGGAGCTGCGCCTGATTTTGACCTAAAGCGCCTTGTTGCTGCGCGGATCGTGCTGCAAGTTCTTGACTTGTAATGCCGAGGGCCGCGGCCCGATTGTCGATGTCGGCCCGTGACGTCAAGCCTTGAAGGCCCAATTGTCCCGATTGTAGCCCCAACTGCCCCGCAAGCTGCGCGGCGTTAATGCCCGTCTGAGCTTGGAGTTGTTCAAAGCTAAGGCCCGTTTGCGCCAAGCTTTGTGAATTTGCCGAAGCCAGACGTTGAGCGTCCAAGCCCAATTGCGAGCCCTGAACGGCGGAGCGTTGCCCAAGCTCGGCGGCTTGAAGACCACCCTGTTGACCCAGTTGAGCGGCGTTCTGACCCAACGAGCCCGCAAGTTGTTCGGCAGCAAAGCGTTGTTGAACTGTATTTCCGACATTTTGAGCAGCAAGTTGTTCGGCGGCAAGGCGCTGCTGGTTTGCAGCTTGTTGAGCCGAAAGACCAAGCTGACCTCCTTGTAGCGATTGACCGGAAGCCAGTCTTTCCGCATCTAGTCCCAAAGCACCGGACGACTGCGCGGCACCCGCCACGGAAGAAGCACCTTGTGCTCCAAGCGAACCGGTAGCCGTTGCCGCCTGTTGCGCACGACCTTGCTGACGTTCAAACGCATCTTGAGCGCGGGTGGAAGCGGATTCAAACCCAGCCTGCCGCATTTGAGCGGCGGTGCGACCCTGCTGTTCAAGTATATTTCTCGACAATTCTTGTTCCGCGACAGCTTGCCTAGAACCGCCGAAAGCACCCGCACCAACAGCTTGCGCAGCCACATTTTGTTGCTGTATGTTGCCCGCACGAGCAATGTCCGCCAAAGCTTGTTGTACTGCTACGTCGTCAAACTCATTTACGAAAGCTCGGTTAGACGTCGGATCAAAAGCACCCGTTGTCTGGCCAAGTTGCGCGATGCCAGACAAGGCGCTGCTTTCCCCCAAAGCCCCGGCACGCTGAAGAGCATTTGCGGCGTCGCTGGTTATGTTGCGCGCGTTCTGCACCGCTCCTTGGCTGTCCTGCAACGCTTGTTGATAAGCACCAATACCTGCGGCCGAAGTGTCTTGAGAAGCCTGCCTAGCAGCCAAAGATGCCGCGTCCAACCCAAGAGCGCCTTGGCTAGCGCTTTGACGAGCCCCAAGAGCCGATTGTAGGGCCGCTTGCTGGGAAGCTAAAAACCCGGCATCCGCCGCCTGCTGAGCCTGTAAACTTGATGCGTCAAGGCCCTGTTGCCCAAAGCCCGCTTGATTTAGAGCCCCTTGCGTAGACAACCCCAACTGTTGGGCGAGGTTACCTTGAATCTGACCTTGTGCCGCGTTAGCCGCAGCCGCAGTATTTAGCCCAAGACCACTAGCTACGCCCATCGAACCTTGGGCCGCGCCGACCTGTCCCGGAATTTGCCGGGAAATGAAGCCCTGGTTGGCTAAATTGGCTCGCGCTATGTTTTGAGCGCCCGTTGCCGCGGACCCCAGGCCCCGTTGAGCAAGACCCGTTTGGCCCAATCCATATTGTTGAGCGGCCGCTTGTTGACGTGCAAGTAAAGCCTGTTGAGCTGGGATTTGACCGGCCGCTTGTTGAAGACGACTAGCGCCCTGAGCTTGAAAGCGTTGAGCGGCAGGCAAAGCGCGATTAGCCGTCAGTTGCCCGGCTCGCAGCCCAGCCGAAGCTCGGTCTAAAAAAGGTTGAAAGTTGTTTTGCTGGCCGCGGGCTTGACCCAAAGCTTGAGATTGAAAGTCACTAAACCCCGCGGTTTGAAAATCAACCGGAGCTAAACCGCGAGCTACTTGAGCCCGCGCGTCGTTCAGAAGTTGAATGCGCGCCTGTTCAATTTCAGGGCTTTCCTGAAGGACTTGGACTTGGGTATCGGTCGCCATGGTTCACAAACCCCTTACGAAGCGCGCGATTCTAGATTACGCATGACCGAGTACATGTTTTGTATGCCGGTTTCGAGATTACCGTTTCCGGCCCCGCGGACAGCATCTGTCGTCATCACAAACTCACCCGGCATCAACAGCGCGCGCACGCTGTCTTCACCACGGACACCTTCGTCCGGCATGATGCCGCCGTTCCTACGCGGGTAAATTGGACCGCCGTCAGCCACCGGAACGGGGCCGTAACCGCTAGTTATTGGGGCGGTTTCATACGGGTTCTGCTGTTGCCTAAACTCGTCCGGATTAAAAATAGGCGGAAGCGGGTCTAGCTTTGCGAAGCCCAAAGAATCCGCAGTTTCTCCGAGGGAGGGGCCTTCTTCTTCGTCAAAAGCTCCAGCAAGATAACCAACACCGCCCAACACGGCCGCCGGACCGACGTATTGTTTAAATCCGGGCTGTGCGGACGCCACGGCTTCTTTAAGCAATTTGGCGTCAAACGGTACACCGCTTCTGTCAGCCAAGTTTTTGGCTTGATCTACTTTTAGCTTTGTAAAGGCTTCTTGACTCGGTTCGCTACGAGGGAAAAGAGGTTCCACAAAGTCGCGCGCCCCCTCAACCTGTTTTTCTACGGCATTCAATTGCCGCTGAACAACACCGGGTTTTGGGGCGCTTGGGGAAGCGGTATCTGAAAAAAAGTTTTCAGGCTTAGGCAACTCTTTGTAATCCGAAGTCCCTTTCTCGAAGAGGTTTGGATTAAAGGTGTCAAATATCCCCGCGTCTGGCGCGGCCTGGGAACCGGAAATAGCACCAAAGCTTCCTTGAGAGGCCACGTTCCGCAAACCCGAGCCAAATTGCTCGAACCGCCCGGCCGGGTTGGCAAACGCATTCGTTACCCCTTTCATAAAGCCGGGTCCGCCGCTGCCCATGGCCCCAAGGCCCGCGAAACCCGCACCCATCGCACCGGAAATAGCCGCCGATTTAAAGGCGTCGCCAAGGGAGTTGCCGTTAATTAAGGAAGCGATCCCACTGCCCAACGCACCGCCGAAAACCGGACCCAGGGGGGTCATGCCTAGCACAAGAGGCAATACAATAGGAGCTGCTTTTTTAACGAATTTCTTGACGCTCTTGAAGATTTTCTTAAAGAAAAACTCTCGAATGCCCGTCGCAGGGTTAATACTGTTGTCGTTAGAGCCAACAACATAGCGCTCAGGGTTTTCGACGCCTTGGCTACTCAAATAGGTAAAAATGGAGTCGCGCCAAGCAGGGTCGTCGTCCAGAAGTTCTTTGGGAATTACAAGTTCGCCACGCTCAAGGTGAGCCACAATATTGTCGCCAAAACGACCGTGACCGGCAATCTCATCGGAAATCTCCGTGTACTGACCAATCCCGGAAGCAGGAAAGTCCGGCTCATCACTTCCATAAAGGTCTTCGTCAACGAAAGTGCCAATCCCGCCACCCGGAATCTCAAGCATTTCCATTTCCGCAGTTTGTTGAGCAGACATCAACCCGCGCCTCCAGATAAATTCTCAGGTGCTGTGACCTGAATTATTGTACTTCTTTTTTCTCCGCCCGTCCACGGGCGGCCGCAATCGGGACAAGTCCCGTTCGGATAGGAAAGTATTTCCGCAGGTGTGTCCACGGCATTCGGACAATTTTGACAGTAAATGGTGTCTTGGCTGGACGATGGTTTCCAGCGACTGCCGTCAGACATTGTAATAATCGTGTCACTCATGGCGTGCTCACCGTTACTGAACCTACCGCAGAATCAGCCTGTTGCCCTCGAACGTGAGGCGTATTTATCAAAGCTATCTTGACAAAGCCGTTTTGTTGAAACAACGCTCCGTTTTCTAGCCCGCTATCGTCCGTTTGCAAATTAGTGAGAACCATCCCCGTATTGCGGCCTTCTCCGGGGTTTTGGATGTTCGCCACGTAAGTGGAAAAAGAACGAGTAATTCCGTCGAAATAAGCACTACTGTATTCGGCGGGGGGTGTTGGAAAAAACGGTTTCGTCAGATTGCGGGACATTAACGTCTCCCGTCGGGTCGCATGTCCACACGGGGAGTGCCCAAACGCCAAGCAGTACCCGTGTCAGAGCTTTGGATTTTAAAAGCCATAGATCGTCCTCGGAGGCGAAGAAACACGTCTTCCGTGAATTGTTCTACCGGAACTGACGCCGTTTTTTGAATCGTAGACCCCGTGGTATTTGTGTAGTTCCCGCCAGGAAAATTGCGGACTTGAACCGTCATTAGGGCGGTCGGAGATTCGTTAACACTGTCCCGGAAAGTCATGTCCGGTATTAGACGGCTTACTAACATAAAACGGTCGCCGGAACCCAAGCTCACTTGACTGCTTTCAATGTAGGACGAAATCCCGGTTGCAGGGTTAGTGCTTCCGTCATCGAAACCAAACTCGTGAGTGTAGAGGGAGTGGTCCGATCCAGCCACTATAGGATAGGCGTTAATGCCACGGTCTAGCCAACACGTTCGATCTAAAGTCCCGTAATACCAAACCTTTTGTTGGTAATTGTATATTACATACCGGTCGCACTCTTCGCTGGTCTCCGAAGGGTATAGCCACCAAATTTCGGAAAAAGACGTGTTGCTCCCTGCCGTAACCTTTTCGATTTGATTGGAATTAATGTCCGAAAAAACATAATCTCGTACAGTACACGGAAGCCTCTGTACGCCGCCAGAGTACACATAGAACTCTTCTTCTCCCATCCAAAATACCATGTCCTCCACGGCAATGGCGGACAGGGGACCGGCAACTGTAATGTTTTCAGAAATGGTGGTTATGCCAAAAGTAAACGGCGGCCCTAGAAATTGCATGGCGTGCAGAGACGTGTCCGTAAACACCAACACCTGCTGACGTGTTTCTACCGCAGTTATTATTTCTGACCCGGACCCAATACGAAGATCACCCGCCGTATTTGTGGCGGTAGAAGCCCAATCGGTAAGGCTTTCTTGTGAGGAAAACCGTATTAAAAGGGGGTCTTGAGTGCCAATATCGTCTTCGGGGTCACACCCAAAAGCAATTATGTGCCGATCCGCATCCGAAACCAAAATTTGTTTGGCAATTGTGGGCGTAGTGTTGGCCCCGACTAAACTGGACAACGCAACGCCGCGTGCGGAAAGGCCGGAAGTTTTGTCCCAGTAATAAATCCCCGCGTCCCGTGCATTATACAACAGGTCTTCGCCAAAATTATCGTGGCTCCAAATCCGCAAAGTGTCCCCTGAGATAAGCAAGCTGGAGCCGGAACCCCACGTTCCACGGCTCCAAGGACCGGAACCCCAGCCAGTTCCGAGGACCGTGGTGTCCAGACCGGTGTTTATTTGATACGTTCCAACAACCGATCCGCCGCCATTCCCAGAATCCGAAGTTGTGGCAAAAACAAAGGTCGGAGAATATCCGGCTTCGGTGGTTATATCAGCAACCGTGGCAACTTCGCGCGCATCTATTAAATACACGCTGCTGCTAACAATCTCGCGAATTTGATACTCTTGGTTCAACACGTTCGCGGAGATTTGGTCACCCAAAGACGTTGCTCCGGACAAGGTAACGAAATCGTTTTGCAAAGCGCCGTGGTCAGTGTCTGTTACAGACATAGTTGAACAGGTTACCGCGGCACCCGAAGAATGGCTGGCGGCCGTCGTATCAGAATACCCTCGGGTCAAACCGGAAAGCACGTTTCCGCTAAGGGCCGCGTAAAAGATAATTTCGCTGTTGACCTTAATAACACCGCTGGAGGGAAAGGACGTACCACTACTGAGCGTTATTGTAGTGTCTTCCGACCCAACGCTTCCGTTTAGAGTGTTAGCTTTAGCAACAAACGTCACGTCGCCCGCAGATGTCGTACTACGAATGGGGGTTATATCGTAATACCCGCCGCCTTCGTTGATGTAATATTTTACGTGCGTTCCGACACCTAGATAATTAGAACTATTCAAGGCGATCCACGGGTGCAGCGCGCGGCAAGTCCCCAGGAAAAAGGAATTGGTGCGTTGCCAACCACCTATTTTTTCAGGAAAACCAAATCGAAAACGGACTTTGTCGCAATCGAACCAACCCCCCTCGTTTGTGTACGAAGTGGTTTCCCGATTAACGCCCGGATTAAATTGAAGTTTTGTGAAAGGCATTGCACCGATTCGCTTTTATTACCCGAAAAGAGTTCGCGCGGACATCGCCTTAGTTTTAGGCAGCCTCACCCGCCGCAATCGCATCATTGAAAGGCGTCATGTCTTCCGTCGTCCAGATGTCACGGACGATGGTGCCTTTGAGGTGGTCGATATTGCGTTGAAGCACTGTGGGGTCATCTGCGTAGTCGTCAGGCGATGCAAGCACCGCGTTGATGAGGTTTACAGAGTCCATCGACGCACTGTAATGCCGTGCAATATCTTCCGCTGTCATTTCGATTTCTTCTTCGGACATGATATTACTCCTTTTCTGCGGGGGCTGGGTTTTCAAGCGAGTTAGTCAACATACCAACAAAGGTATCTCGGCAGACTTGCAACTGATCTACGTTGAACCGAGCGGCCATCAGCTTTTGGTCCAGATCAGCCACGTGGTTGACCATAACAATCTCTTGCTCGCTCAGGTCTTCGACATTGTAAGGCTTGTCGTTGACCGTGATGGTTTTTTTCTCGTCGTTAGTCATTTAGTTTCTCCCTCAGAATGTTAATTTCATCAGACAGCTCTTGGATGGCTCGAACCAAGACCGGGATCAATTTGCCCGGTGTGGCCTCTAGCCGGTCTGGATTGGACTTTAGCACAAGGTTCATAAGCTCTTCAACGCCAGCGTCCTGCTGCGCTTCATCTAATTCTTGAGCAATGAAGCCTGCTTCCTTCTGGCCAACCTTAGCACCGTCACGCATGTTCCAAGTGAACTCAACGGGGTTCAGTGAGTTAACAAAGTCCAAGCCAACGGACAGATCTTTGATGTCCTTCTTGTCTCTGCGATCTGACAGTGCAGTGATGGACGTAACTTGAGCGCGGATGGACGCAATAGCGGTGTCGCCCAGTGTGATCTGGTTAGATACATTGGATGAGGATGCTGCTGCATTGTGCCCAATACAGATGTTGTTGCCACCTGTTGTCAGTACAGTGCCTGCACTCGCGCCAATAAGTGTATTGTCTATTCCTGTGGTTACGTTTCGGCCTGCCAGATGGCCCACCAAAGTGTTATCAACACCAGATGTCAAATCATCGCCAGTGTTTCTGCCAATAGAGACATTATCCGAGCCCGTTAGGACACTCTGGCTACTTGAGGAATGCCCAACAGCAATATTATAACTGCCAGTAGTTGCGTTTTGGCCTGAAGTATAACCAACAAAGACGTTGGAAACGCCGCTGGTTAAATCATAACCTGATCTGTAGCCAATAGCGGTGTTATTAGTGCCTGTTAGGATGCCCGTGGCAATAGCTCCATTACCAATAGCGACAGTGTTGCCGGCAGTGGTTGCGTTTGAGCCTGCTGAGTAGCCGATAAAGTTGTTATAGGTGCCGCTGGTTAAATCGTTGCCAGCTAGACGACCAATAGCGGTGTTATCCGTACCCGTTAGGACACCTGAACTAATTGTGCTAGAACCAATACCGATTGTATATGAAGCAGTAGTTGCGTTAGCACCTGCTATGTAGCCCATAAAGGTATTGTAGTCGCCGCTGGTTAAATCGTTGCCCGCAGCAAAACCAATAGCAACATTATCAGTACCAGTAAGAACACCTGAGCCAATAGCCTGTTTACCAATAGCGACTGTATTAATGGCAGTAGTTGCGTTATAGCCTGCTAAAGTTCCCCCAAAGAAATTGGCAGTGCCGCTGGTTAAATCTTGGCCCGCTTGTCTGCCAATAGCGGTGTTATCAGCGCCAGTCATAACACCTATGCAAAGTGCTTCATGACCTATGGCGATGCCATAATCAGCAGTAGTTGCGAACTCCCCTGCTTCGTTGCCCTGAAATATGTTGCCAGTGCCGGTTGTTACGTTAGCGCCTGCTTGAAAGCCCGAAAGAATGTTGTGACTACCGCTGGTTAAATCCAAGCCAGCTTGATAACCCAGAACAACATTATTTGAGCCAGTAAGAACGCCTAAGCCAATAACCTGTCTACCAATAGCAACATTACTTTCGCCAGTAGTTGCGTTATAGCCAGCTTGATAGCCCATAAAGTTGTTGTAGGTGCCACTGGTTAAATCGTAGCCAGCACTTTGACCGACCGCAATGTTATCAGTGCCAGTAAGAACACCTCCGCCAATTGCGCTTCTACCAATAGCGACAGTGTTAGTAGCAGTTGTTGCGTTGCCGCCTGCCGCGTAGCCTATAAAACTATTGTGGCTGCCACTGGTTAAATCATAACCGGATACTTGTCCAATAGCAATGTTATCAGTGCCAGTAAGAACACCCAAGCCCATAGCCTGTTTACCAATAGCCACTGTATTATCGGCAGTAGTTGCGTTATATCCGGCTTGGTAGCCCTGAAGGATGTTATGAGTGCCGCTGGTTAAATCGTAGCCAGCCCCGTTACCGAAAGCAATATTCTGATCCCCAGTAAGGACACCTAAGCCCAGCGCACTCTGGCCAATACCAATACTATAATCAGCAGTAGTTGCGTTAGCGCCCGCTCCATAACCTATAAAGCTGTTGCGTATACCGCTGGTTAAATCGTTACCGGCTTCACGACCGATGGCTACGTTTTCGGTGCCTGTGAGAATGCCTGCGCTGATAGCTTGATAACCAATAGCTAGGTTTGTAGACCCCGTAGTTGCGTTAGCGCCTGCGCCAAAGCCCTGAAATATGTTGTTTGCGCCTGAAGTTAAATCGTTGCCAGCATTAGTCCCAATAGCAATGTTGTTGGCACCAGTAAGGACACCTGACGATATTACGTCTTTACCAATAGCAATAGTATTACTGGCAGTAGTTGCGTTAGAGCCTGCTTGATGGCCAGTAAAGACGTTGTATGTGCCGGTTGTTAGATTAAAGCCTGCTCTATAGCCCATAAAATTATTGTAGGTGCCACTGGTCAAATCGTAGCCAGCGTCATAGCCAATAGCGACATTGTTGGCACCAGTAAGAACACCTAAACCAATAGCATCTCTACCAATAGCGACAGTGTTATCGGCAGTAGTTACATTAGCGCCTGCTCCATTACCTATAAAGTTGTTGTAGGTGCCACTGGTTAAATCTGCACCTGCGCCTCGTCCAATAGCGGTGTTATCTGTGCCGGTAAGAACACCTAAACCAATTGCGTTATGGCCGATAGCAATAGCATAATTGGAAGTAGTTGCAAATTCGCCCGCTTGATATCCAGAGAATACGTTGCCAATGCCGGTTGTTACGTTAGCGCCTGCTTGATGGCCTGAAAAAATGTTATAGGTGCCGCTGGTCAAATCGTAGCCAGCTTGATAGCCAATGCCAATGTTGTGGGCACCAGTAAGAACGCCTAGGCCGAAGGCAGAGCGACCAATACCAATTGAGTTAGAGACAGTAGTTGCGTTATAGCCTGCGCCAAAGCCCTGAAATATGTTGTATGAGCCGGTAGTTGCGTTATAGCCAGCTTGATAGCCCTGAGATATATTGTAGACGCCCGTTGTGACATCAAAGCCTGCGTAACGACCCACAAAGAAGTTATTAGCGCCACTGGTCAAAACGTAACCAGCAAATTGTCCCAGCGCAATATTGTGGTCTCCAGTTGTTACACCTAAACCAATCGCTTGAGAGCCAATAGCGATTGTATAATCAGCAGTAGTTACGTTAGCGCCTGCTGCATAGCCACCAAAGAAGTTGTATGTGCCACTGGTTAAATCTTGGCCCGCTTGATAGCCAACAGCCGTATTATAATTCCCAGTAAGAACTCCTGTGCCAAGTGCAATATAACCAAGAGCAGTAGTTCCAGTGGCAGTAGTCGCGTTAGCACCTGCTTGAGCGCCACCAAAAAAGTTGAATGCGCCACTGGTTAAATCATAGCCTGACTGATAGCCTATAGCAGTATTGTAATTACCTGTTGTTATTCCCAAGCCAATTGCTTGAGAGCCAACAGCAATAGTTCCAGAAGCAGTTGTTGCGTTAAGAGCGGTCTGATACCCAATAGCTGTGTTATTGTCACCCGTAGTCAAATCTTGTAGGGCGTTAACACCCATAGCCGTATTAAGAGTACCACCCGCCTCAATGTTTTCGAAGGTGCCACTACCAAAACCTACGTTTGAGGTGCCGGTAGGGTGCGTTGCTTGGATGTTTACGGTGCCACTCGGCATAGACAACGACGTAATGCCGTCTACCGTGCCGCCGTTGATGTCGGCGGTCGTCACCGTCCCCAGATTACTAATGGTTTGTCCCGCAAAAGTGGAAGTTCCGGCCGCAGTTACACCACCATCTTTAATAAGCAAAGAGTCAACTGTGACGCCTGATCCAGAACTTGTTTCGCTAACGGTATTGGTTGTAATTACGTCACCCGAGGAAACCACAAGGTTTGTGCCGCCCGAGGTGTTACCGATAGCCAGAACTTCGGCCAAAGTGTCCACCGTGGCCACTTGGGCATCCACATACGCCTTAATAGATTGTTGTGTCGAAAGCGCTGTCGCACTATTAGAAGACATGTTGTCTTCATCTAGGATCGACGTTACAGAAACACTTCCAAGGCGCAACCCATCAAAATAAGCGTTGTTAAAAACGTTGGCCGCTACTGCCCCGGAGCCACCGCCATTAAAATAAATTACAGCCGTACTGCCTGCGGGAAGTTCATAATCGTTAGACGCGTTATACGTGCCTTGAAACAGTAATATCGACCTGCTTCCCGAAAGCGCGTTTCTAACATAAATGATTTTTTCGGAATCGTTAGGCGTAAGGCGAACATACGCAGTTGCGCCCAAATCAGAGCCGTCGGCAAAAATAACAAGCCGGTTTCGACCATTGGACGCCGACCCGTCACTAATGGGTAAGTCGTTAGGAGACCCTGACGATCCCGCAGAGGCCAAAGTTATCGAAACTTGGCCGTCTAGCGCCGTGTCCAAAAGGGATAGGTTTACGTTAGTGGTATCGCCCCAGGTTCCGGAGCCTTCTCCGCTAGCAATTAAAGTGATGCCGTTATTTAAAGTATAAGTGCTTGGCATTTTATTACCCTATGCTGCTATTTCATTCCAGTCGGGCGTCTGTGTCGGCGACACGCCACCATACGACGGAGTCTGTGTCGGCGACACGGTACTATACCCTGGATTTTGACTTGGGACAATCGTCCCCCAAACAAGTACGGAACCTACGGAGGAAACCGCCGATAAACCCGTGACAGACACGTCCGCGTTTGCGGTAACCGTTACCGATCCTACGGAGGTAACCGCCGATAAACCCGTGACAGACACGT
>Ga0307488_10004343_pt1 | contig 11817 bp, 18 predicted proteins | sample SB02metaG_FD_202248 | JGI IMG/M metagenome (GOLD analysis project Ga0307488, IMG submission 202248) | Sea-ice brine microbial communities from Beaufort Sea near Barrow, Alaska, United States - SB 0.2 | ecosystem: Environmental > Aquatic > Marine > Coastal | place: USA: Alaska | collected...
GGGGGGGGGGGGGGGGGGGGGGGGGGGGCCGCGGGCGCGGTGCGGAACAAGACGCTGGTGGTGTCGGTGCCGTCATTCGCGGCGACGGGGACCATCGTGCTGGTGACCTGGCCACGCTGGAGTGCCACCCCATCACCTTCGGGGACGACGCGTGAGGCGCCGAGTAATTAGATAGATAAACTCGTTGGCGAGGGGGAGGTGTGGGAGCGTAGCGCGTTATCCTGAAGATGGTGACTTTGCGTTCTGGGTTGGGGCATCCATCCGACATAGTCTGGCATTGTGAATCTGGCCTTATTTAATGATGACTGTTGAAAAACATATATCGATGTTTCGAGGAATGCTATAGAATTGATTTTGGCGCGGGGGGCGCACGCTGCGGCGACACTGGCTGCTGTGAGCGGCCGCTGCGAACCACTCCGTCACGGAAGCTTCGGAATGACAAGAAAAGCACGCGATGTATAGCGCTGAGTTACCGAACGTGCGTCTCAATCCCAGCATTGACTGATGACAATATGATTGGTGACTGGTATCACGCTCTCTTCGTGTGGCGGGACATTCTGACTAGAGCTCTATTTCCCGCGCGCGTTCACCCCGTTTTGTTAAAGAATGTTGGCATAAAAAATATGTCTCACGACAGAAAGAATCAACGCATCTAAATCATTCATAGAAAGAATGAGCGGCATAAAGTTACACTTTAACTGGTACATCTTCGATCCCCCCACGTGTTGGTACACACGTGTTTTGATGGCGTGGCAGGGGGACGAAATAAGCACTTCCCGACGCGCGCATTACCGCGATCCGGTGGTTAAGGGTATGATCTCAGCCTGAGCGAGCCTCTGGATTTGGAAATGTTCCATAATCCAGATGCCCGCCCGGGCACCCAATGAATCATCACGTCGGCTGATGATGAGAGAGAGAGAGAGAGAGAGAGAGAGAGAGAGAGAGAGAGAGAGAGACGCGTCAGCGTGTATGAGGAGGCACCAGACTTTCGCCTGGGCCCCCGATCCAGTATGAGCATTCTCTGACTCACCTGGTGGTGAGTGCCCGAAGGTAAGTCATGCTCCCATCTCGGCCTTGTGCCTGGTCTGTGAGTAGGTAAGTTCAAGTAAGTGATTTCTTTGGTGAATTACCAAAATACGTATTTGACTTTTGGCCAATGGCCAAACGGGCCAAATACTGTACACAGTACGAGATACTTCCCACAGTGACCTCACAGACCAGGCACTAGTGCCTAGTCTGCAAAGCGTACTATATAGTATCTCGTACTACCCGTAGTAAGTAGGCGTTCGGTGTTTCACACCCAAAGTCATTTGACATTTGGCCAAATTACCAAATCCAGCTTACTAGAAGTTACTAGCCCACAGACTAGGCACTAGTGCTCGTTCTCGATGACCCCCCTGTTCGGTCGCGATGCTAAAGGTCATCCTGGCGGAGGAAGCGCAATGCAGGTTGACAGTATCAAACCCCGTGTTGAAAGCGCCTATGGTTTCAGTGCATGAAAGTACGAGTAGAACATGATGAACCGCTTTCAAACTTTGCCTTCAAATTCATGGAGGCGCAGATCACGGAGCACGTGGCAAGGCGGTGCAAGTTGATACCAGGTGAAACCCGTGCTTTAAAGCGCGTTGGTCCCAGCGCTTGAAAATAAAGAGAGGGAGATGCCTCAGCGTGTATGAGGAGGCACCAGGCCTCCGCCTTGGTCCCCCGCGCTTGAAACTAAAATATCATACACCGCGTTTTCAATTTGCTCGCAATTTCAACTTGTGGTGGTACAACATGGCGGAGCACGAGGCGGCGAAGGCTGAGAGCTTGGCGGCGCTCGCTGCGCGGACCGCACACACCGCGCAGGGGGGGTGTTGAGGTGTCGAGGCAGCGGCAGTTCCAATAACAGCTACTTTCTTTGTTGCACTTTGTGTTGTAGTTTGAGTTTACATTTGTGTTGTAACTTGTACTCAATCCCAAGTACTCAACATCCCCCGCGCGGTGAACGCAGCGACCGCCGCCGTGCGCTCAGCCCTCACCGCCTTTTGCTCAGCCACGTGCGCCGAGATCCGCGCCTCCGCCAGAGTGACCTTCACCAAGGGCCCTTGCACTCGTCCACTCTTCAGCGCAAATGCCAACTTTTCATGGGGTACAATTGGTCTGCTCGTGTTTCACGGGGGCCAGGGTGGAAGCTTGGTTCCGCTTTATACAGTCCACGCGGAAGCGTCTCCCTCTCGTTCTCTCTCTGTCTCTCTCTCTGGGATACATTGGGTAGTTTCGGTGACAAAACAGCTCAGGTTTATCTGAGAAGTGAAACGAGCGGAAGCCCCTGCCTTCAGCATCGCGACCACGGTCTTCGCTCTCTCCGCCTCGATGCGAGCGTCCAATGCCGCGCCAGCCGTTGTCGCAGCCTCCCGCACGGCCGCCACTACTCTTGCTTGCGCCGCTACTCTTGCTTGCGCCGCTATTCTTCCTTCCACCCGAACGTTCATCGCGGCCATTCTTTGTATTCTTGCCTCCGCCGCGGCCCGAGCGGTCCATGCCGCAGTCGCTGTGATCGCCGCCTCCGGCAAAGCCGCTCTCTCTGCCTGGATCCGAGCGCCTGCGTACAGAGCCGCAACAGCTGTTGCCGTCTCCTGCACGGCCGCCTCCTGGTTCTGCCGCTGCCAATGCGGCCCGGCCCGTTGCAGCTGCCCTGCCGAGTGTCCTACCGCTGCCCCCTGCATGAGCGCCGCCGGTGCTCCCGCCGTTGCCCCCTGCGCGGCCGACGCCGGTCTGGCTCCTGCCGCAGCCGTGATGACCGCGCCAGCGGAGGTGTCTAGCCGCATTCTCTTCGCGGGAGGAGGGAGAGGAGAGACAGGAGAGGCATGAGCGTGCAGCGCCGCAGACGCCGCGGTCGCAACTACAGTCGTAGTCGCCGCAGTGGCCGCGGTGGCTGTCCCCTGCACGGGACCTGCCGGTGCTCCTGCCGCTGCCCCGTGCACATCAACTTCCACTTCCTCCTCCTCCTCCGGCTCCTCCTCCTCCTCCGGCTCCTCCTCCTCCCACCTATCCTCCTCATCTTCGTTGACAGACTCGTGTCGTTGCTCGTGGTGCTGGCGAGGCTGTGGCGCCCGCGGCTGACCCTGCGCCGCGGCCGTCGCCGTCGCCACACACTGCGGCGCGCCGTGCGAGTCGACGACGACACGCACCGTCTCCTGGCGAAGCAACTGCTCGCGCCCCCGCTTCGCGTGCCCGCCCCAGCGCGCCCCGCCCGGGCCCTGACCCACGTGACCACCCCCGACTCCCCAGCCCCGCCCGGCCGTTTCGCCCGAATCTGTGTTGCAGTCCACGTGAGCGGAGGTCATCATCCGAGCGGGAGAAGAAGGCGCGCGCTCTACGCCGTCTCGGTGTCGGTGACCCGCGAATCGCGCGGCGCACTGTGTGAGGTGCGTTCACGCTGCACGAGAGCGCGTCCTTCGCTGCCACGCGTCTTGTTTGATTGTGGTCAATCTTCTGCAGATACGATTAGCTCTTTTTAGCAGGGGCTTTTAACGGTTGTCGCTCCAGGGCTCCACTTTTCGGCTTGACGTGATAACCTTTTCAGGGACAGGTTGGGTGATTTTCAGTAGATTTTAGCAAGAAGAACGGCTCAGGTTGAGCTGAGAAGCGGACGAGTGCAAACCGTGGAGCTCTCCGCTTGTCCGGAAGCGGCAAGAAACCGCAAGTCGGATGGAATACGGTTTAGGGTTTAGGGTCTGAAACGGCCACATTGGACCACTCCCATTCAATTCCACGACGCGTTATGTCACGACGCGTTGGTTCCTTGTAACGCCGGATCGAGGAGGGCAGAGGCAAATCTTTTGAGTTGACACCGAGCTTCGCACAACACACGCACGCCAGCACACATCAACGCTTCCCGTCCATGGGTCCCCGAAGCGTGCCTCCGCTGGCTCTCGCTGTTCTCTGGCTCCTCGTCGCCGGGGGCGCTCTCGCGCAGCCCTCGCGCTGGGAGGCGGAAGCGGCGGTGGCGGCGGCGGTGTCAGCGCAGGAGTCCTCAGCCACGTCTGGTGCGCCCGCCCCCGGGTCCTACCGCCCTCACCGCAAGGGCACCTCCAACGGCACGCACGCGTTCTCCCCCGCGGGGACCCTGCACGTGCTCCCGAGCCCGGCGCTGGCCGCGGCGGCGCGGCGCACGTGGGGTGACAAGCCCGTGCTTTGGGAAATCACCGGCAACTACTTCCCCTACGACTACGTCACCGGCTATGACGACAAGGCAGGGACGAGTGACGAAACGAAGTACTCTCCAGAGAGGTGACGGCCCACGGTGTAAGAGAACGGTGTGGGAGACGGACGGGGAGGATGAGTGCTGCCCGGCTGAGTTGTACAACACGGCGTCGCACCCCAAACGGAGTGAGGCACACTGCCCACCGCCCCCCACCCGTCGCGTTGCTGTGGTTGTTGTCAGGTTGTTGGAGCAACAACCTTCAATGATTCATCACGTCGGTTGATTCCAACAAACGACGGGCTCGGAACCTCGGGATGGGATAGGTCTAGGGTTTAGGGTTTAGGGTTTAGGGTTTAGGTTTTAGGGTTTAGGGATAAGGGTTTAGGGTATGAAACGGCCACCTTGGACCACTCCCACGACGCGGATCGAGGAGGGCATCGGAAGCTTCACAGCTTCTGTCCATGGGCTTCGCATAACACACGCACACCAGCACGCCTCACACGCGAACGCTTTCTCATCCATGGGTCCCCGAAGCGTGCCTCCGCTACATCTCGTTGTTCTCTTACTGTTCGTCGTCGACGGCGCTCTCACGCAGCGCTCGCGCGGGGAAGCGGAAGCGGCGGCGGCGGCAACAGTGGCGGCGCGAGAGTCCGTCCCCACCTCGTCCACGCCTGGTGCACCCGCCCCCGGCAACGGCACGCACACCTTCTCCCCCGCGGGGACCCTGCACGTGCCCCCGAGCCCGGCGCTGGCCGCGGCGGCGCGCCGCACTTGGGGTGACACACCCGTGCTGTTCCAACTCAACCCCAACGTGTACCCTTACGAGTACGTCACGGGTTATGCCGATAAGGCACGGACCAGTGACTCAACGAAATAGTATCTTTACAGGTGACTTGGATAGCACAACTAGACCATGCCGGGCCACCGTATTGCGTGGCATCGGGTCAGGCGGCTTGACCATCCTAGCGTGGGTGACACCGTGCCTCAATATCTGGTACGAGTGCTCTCTTTAACTGATGTTCCGTACCAACCCAGAAACCTGGACACTACTCGTAGGTGTTATGGGAGCGCACCTACGCTAAAATCGCCCAAAATTGAAGAAAACCGCCCAAAATCGCCGGAAATCGCCTCGTACAGAGCCCAAAAGCTCCGAAACAATTAAGGAGCGACCTGCTCCGAAACATTATTTAAAGAGGGCACTCGTACTTGCCCTTGGTCTCAGCCGCCGTGACCATCAACCAGCTCACATCGAAGGCTGAACCCTCGTGTGTTGCGTTAGTCACCTTCCCACGTATTGATGGTGGGCATTAGTCACGTAATGATGTTTTCTGCCCCTTCGCCACGGACGAGGACGGCAACCTGCTTCCGCCGGACATCCCCGCCGGGTTCACGGTGGAAATGGTCACCCGCGTGTGCGACATCTGCGGCAGGAGCTTCCACTCGTTCACTTCTGAGCTCAATGTACTAATCGCATTTTCTGGGAAAGGGGGTCATTAGGGGGTATTTAAGGGGAGGGGTCAGGGATTTTTTGCGGCGTGTTAAGGGATTGTTCAAGAGGATGCAGGGGTTGTTCACGGTGCGTTCATGGGGTGTTGACGGTGTATTTTGAGTGAGCGAAACGGCCCTGTTTGAGCTGAGAAGTGGACGTGTGAGTCCCTGATCTGCGGCCTGCAGTGCGACTGGGTCTTGGTAGGGTGCTGAAGCTTTCAAGCATGATAATCATGTTCAAGGCGCCTGTAACTAAGCGCTCGAAGCGAAAATATGATAAATTGCCTTCATATTTTGCTTTCGAACTTCAGCCTCTTTCAACTTAATATTTTGCCTTCAACTTGAGCCGCTAACTCCCGGCGGACACCCAAGAATGCTGGACGTCCGCGGGGTTTACGGGCATAGGAATCGCGGCTGGGTACTTCGACTCGTGCATATCGTTCGACAAGACAGCGCGGCGGATGCTCGGCAGGGCCTTACACTCGTCCACTTCTCAGCTCAACTTGAGCCGTTTCTGACAAGAAACACACCTTAAACACCCCCTAACACACCATGACACCTCGTGAAATCCCACCAGATATCCCCTTGACGCACCCCCAATCACACAAAAATGCACTCACGTTGAGCTGAAACGTGGACGAGTGTAAGCCCCGTATGCTCGGCGTCGACTTCAGCGACTCCATCGTGCTCGCCAACCCGGCCGGCATCCTCACCCGCCTGGTAAGGACCAGACAGTAACGCTTGCCAGTCACGAGGAGCGGGGATGGAGTTTGGTGCCTCCATATACACGCGGAAGCGTCTCTCCCTCTCGCACGGTCCAGGGCGAAAGCCTGGTGCCTCATTGCACACACAGAAGTGTATCTCGCTCTCACCAGCAAAGTGAAAAGATATGATCTGGTCATACTGTCCAGTTGACCCACTCTGCTCAGCCTCTCACGAGACGAGCATGATTGACTTGGCCCCACCCGTAGGACGCCGCCGGGAACCCCGTGGTGCCGGCGGGCTCGGACCTCAGCAACGTCATAGTGGCCATCGTGGCCGGGTACGCCACGGCAGGGGCTTACACTCGTTCCCATTTCAGCTCAACTTGAGCTCTTCTGTACAACGGTAACCCAGCTTAACTCATGAATGTGTCCTGGAGTTGCTCAAGTTGAGCTCTAACATGAACGAGTGTCATCCCCTGCGCCACGGCCGCGCGCACCATCGGCTACGCCACCAACAGGTGCTCCGGTAAGAAGTTTAACGCCTCGCCTGTCGACGGTAGGGCTGCATGTGCAAACAAACAACCGGTCATATTCTTAGACCACGGGTATGAACTCCTATTATACTGTAAGTTACTCGCTAAGTCACTTATGCAGTCGCACCAATGTACCGGGGTATATTCTTAGACCACGGGCTGGGTGTTGCGTACTGGCCTCTATGGTCAAATGGCCAGGTCTCCTGCTGGACACAAATTTCAATCTACCGTATTTGCATGTCCCTGGTCGGCGGGTACCTGACGCTGAAACCGGATGATGCGTACAGCGGACCCGACGCGGCCATGAGCGCGCTGGTCAACGGCAGGGGCTTACACTCGCTCACTTTTCAGCTCAAAATAAGCGCTTTCTGTGCGATAGGGGTCGCGTCTAGGGGTTGTTTAGGGGCTGTTTAGGGTGTGGTTGGGGGTATCAGGGGGTGCGCAGGGTGTGTTTTTGTTCAGAAACGGCTCAGGTTGAGCTGAAAAAATGACGAGTGTAAGCCGCTGGTGAACGGCGAGGCGGACGCAATCTACATGTACGAGTCCACGGTGGAGGACCGCAAGGTATGGCGGTGCAGGTTGACCCTATGAAATCCACATTGAAAGCGCCTGGGTCTAAGCGCTTGAAACTAGAACAGGAGAAACTGCTTTAGAACTTTGATTTCAAATTCAACTTGCGCCGCCACAACAAGGGATGCACCAACGAGGCAGGGCGATGTATGTTGACCCCAGGTTTACCCTTGGTTTACCCGCGCCTGGCGTCAGCCAGATTGACGAAACATGATGTGGTCATCCTGTCCACAAGATGACAAGATGACAGTATCGAATTGGAAGATGACCTTATGATGACAGTATTGATATGGAAGATGATAGTATCGACATGGAAGATTCGGGCATCGATATGGCACATGACTGTATCGATACGCGTATGGGATATATTTTCACCATGGCGTCAGCGCTTGAACCCTAAACGTGATGAGCCGCTTTCAGACACTGTTTCCACGTTCTACATGGGTCGCTACAACGAGGGGTGCAACGCGACGCTGTGGAACGGGCTAGGTAGGGCGGTGCAGGTTGACCCTATCACACCCACGCTGAAAGCGCCTGGATCTAAGCGCTTGAAACTAAGATATGATTGACTGCTTTCATTTTTTGCTTTCAAGTACAACTTGCGCCGATACAGCTGGGCACCAAATACGCGTGGATCCACAAGGGCATTCTGGACTACCAAGTCAACGGCTCCACCCTCAGCATGACCAAGGTACGGCGGTGTAGGTTGGAACTGTCTACACAGATCATGTTGGAGGTCAAATGAGGATTCGTATTTTCTTGAGTGACTAGACGGTCACTCATGCCAATTACAGTGTAGATCAGCTTGCCGTACACGGCCAGCTGAAAAATGGATGGGCGAGGGTCTATTGACTCAACGATCGTGACCAGACTGCGCCGCGCGCCATCCCCGTTTACCCCCCCCCACCGGAACTGCGTAGGTGTTTGCAAGCACGGCATACGACGTCGTTTGCGTGTATGACTATTTGCCCGTGTGTGTGGCTCTGTGATCTTGCCATGTGCTGCTCTATTCAAAACGCCTGGATTCAGCGCTTGCAACTACAATATGACAAACCGCTTTCAAACCTTGCCTTCAATTTCAACTCACGCCGCTACATCAAGAAAGGCAGCCCGCTCAACGCCGCCCTTAACCCGTGCATCCGAGAGGTAGGGTGGTGCAGATTCCCCCCATGTTGACCCAGCGATGACCGCGCTCAGTTTCAGCGCTTTGCAGCCACAACATGATGAACGGCTTTCGATCGAATGTTGCTTTCACATTCATCTTGCGCCACTACAGCGAGGCGATGCGCTCCAGATTCTACCCGGAACTATGTGCCAAGTTCAAACGCATGGGCGCTTCGGACGTTCGGTGCTACTCCAACAAGTTCACCAAGGAGTTTCCCGAGTTGAGCGCCGACGAGGTGTCACAGGATGAGGAGGAGGTGGACGAGCCCGTGGACGAGGAGGAGGTGGCCGCAGGTATGGGTTACGTCACGCGGCACCCTAATGTATTCCTAATGCACTTCAATACACTCCTAATGCACCCCTAACACACCATTGATACACATCTGATGCACCCCGAATGCACCCCTAATGCACCTCAAATGCACCCTTCAGGCAACTTACATGCACCCCTCATGCAGCCCTTGTGTTTTGAACGACCTTCGTGCAAGGCGCTCCGGCGCCCGGGCCGGCCGCCGGGGACGGGGTAGACGGGCGGCGCGGCAACGGGTGCTCTAGCGGGTTATGCAGCTGCGCCGCGGCATAAGCGGACAACCCGCGGCGGCGGCGGCAGTGGCAAAGAATAACATTAATGAGACTTCAAGACTACGACAAATAAGGTGGCCAACACGGGCCACTCTAGCCCTACAGGGGTCCTACTCGTGTACCTGTGTTATAAGAAAAAGTTCCGGGTTCTAGAGGTTTTGTTGATAATTGACCACTAGTCACCGGGGGGTTCCCGGAATTTCTAGACGTTCTGTAGTAGCTCTACACTCGCGAGCTTCACTCGCCGCACGCGCGTTGCGCCAGCAGCGTGTATATCCTGGGGGTGCACTGTCGGGCCTACCGGTAGTTGAGTAATAGTGCGGAGCTATGCCCAAACAACTCAAAAACTCTCCCCTGAACGTCGACGGCAGGCATGGCGCCATCGCGCCCGAACGACGGCGACTGGCCCCGCCCGCTCCCGTTCCTGCTCTCGCTCGCGCTCGTTTGATTGTCTCTCATTTCTTGCTCCTAGTCATGCGACGGCTAAACTGCCGCGCTCCTACCTCATGTGTACATCGGCAGTAAGATGCGTTTTCCAGTTGTATACAAAATCGAGCCGCCTATGGTACAACATTTCCTGTTGGCACAATACCCGAATGAGGAGCGCAACGCGGGGACGCGGGTTTGACGCGGGTTTCCACGCGGTGAACTCTACAACGGTCACTCGTCCGCGGCCTCCTTGGCGGCCACCGTGGCCTCTGCGATGGCCGCGAGGAGCGTCGCGTCCTGCGGGCAGTGGCTCACACTCGTCCACTTTTCAGCTTAACGTAAGCGCTTCATGTGGGACAGGGGGTGCGTTTAGAGGTTGTTTAGGGGCTGATGAGGAGATGTCATGGGGTATCGTGGGGGATTTTGTATCAGAAACGGCTCAGGTTGAGCTGAAAAGTGGACGAGTGTGGGCCCTGCCTGCGGGTTCCGGTATGCCGCCCACATCGCTGCTGTGAACCCCTGCTCGTCCCGCAGCAGCGGGTCCGCTCCCGCCTCGGAGAGCATGCGGAACGCCGCCACCAGGGGCTTACACTCGTTCACGATAGAGCTCAACTTGAGATACTCCAGGACACATTCATGAGTGAAGTTATACGGTGGATAGAAGTGCTAAAGTTGAGCTGAAATGGGAACGAGTGTAAGCCCCTGCCCGCCACCTGTCCGCCCATCGCGGCGTGCATCAACGGCGTGGTACCGCGGTCGCCCGCCGGCCGGTCGGGGTCCGCCCCCGCGCCCAGCAGCAGCCGCACCGCGCTCAGCTGCCCCTTGCCAGGGGCTTACACTCGTCCACTATTCAGCTCAACTTGAGCCGTGTCTGACACACAAAACCCCCTTCACACCCCCTAATACCCCCTTAACACGGGCTACACAACATCTACGCGCACGCCCTGTCCCATAAAAAGCGCCCAAGTTGAGCTGAGAAGTGAACGAGTTTAAGCCCCTGCCCCTTGTGCGCCGCCCACGTCAGCGGGCTCCACCATGTTCGGACCCCCACCTTGGTCACTGCGGAGTCTTCCTTGGTCAAAAGCGGGTCCGGGTGTGCGCCCGCGCCCAGCAGCACCTCGATGTAGCGGCGCAAGTTGAATTTGGAAGCAAAACTGGAAAGCAGTTTAACACGTTTCACTTTCAAGCGCTTAGTTCCATACGCTTTCAACGTGAGTGTGACACCGTCACCCTGCACCGCCTTACCTCGAGCGCCGGGGTGTTACCGGCCACCGCGGCGTGCAACACGGGTGTGGCGCCGAAGTCGTCGCGGGTTTCCACGTCGGCGCCGGCGCCGATAAGCACCTGGAGGCAGGGGCTTACACACGTCCACTATTCGGCTCAATCTAAGCCGTTTTCGTCACACCTCCCCGTGTCTCCCTGTCTAATAGACTGGGGTGAAATTATACACCCAACGTATCACACAAAATGTGCTTAAGTTGAGCCAACAAGTGGACGAGTGTAAGCCCCTGCCTGGAGGGCCGCGCAGTTGCCCTTCTTCGCCGACCACGCCAGCGCCGTCAGCCCACCCCGGTACAGGGCCGCCGGCGTCCACCTCTCAGTCAGGGCGCTCAACACCACTCGCGCAACGCGCCCATTTCAAACGGCGGGAGCGGCGGGGACGGGAGCGGCGGGAACAGGGACGGGACTGTCATCGGCCGTGTGAAGGGCACGACCACAATATTATACGCAGCAACGCATCGCTCGGGGCGTTGGGGTGGCCGAGCGCCGTGGCCTCACCCACGTGCTCGCGCGCCTCCAGCTCCCCCGGGCGCTGCGCCACCAGAAGCTCCACCACCGCCTGGAACACCACGGCGTTATGCATCATCCGCATGGACGAGACGATGGTCGTGGCGTCCGCCCACGGCATGCGCGCCAGCATCGCCAGCGCCTCCGTGTTCTGAACAGCAATAGCATCCACCCGCCAGGGCCTGGCGGATATTGCCTACCACGTCATCCAACGCGCTTTGTACCCGCGTCTTGAGTTACATGGCACCCTACAGTACCACCCGCCAGGGCCTGGCGGATATTGCCCGCCACGTCATCCAACGCAGTTCGGACCCTCGTCTTGAGTTACACGGCACCCTACAGAGGAGCAATGTTTTTGTATTCAAGCACC
>Ga0307488_10004344_pt1 | contig 11816 bp, 11 predicted proteins | sample SB02metaG_FD_202248 | JGI IMG/M metagenome (GOLD analysis project Ga0307488, IMG submission 202248) | Sea-ice brine microbial communities from Beaufort Sea near Barrow, Alaska, United States - SB 0.2 | ecosystem: Environmental > Aquatic > Marine > Coastal | place: USA: Alaska | collected...
AACGGAAATGTTGACGCAAGCGAAGGAACATCAAACTTTAACAATGTTAATATTGCAGGCAACTTAACAATAACAGGCACAACAACAAACGTTGAAACTACTAATACAAATATTACTGACAATGTAATTACACTTAACAAAGGTGAAGCTGGCGCAGGTGTTACACTAGGTACGTCAGGTATTGAAATTGAACGTGGAACAGAAACTAACAAAACATTTGTATGGAACGAAACAACCGACAAATGGACACTAGGCGCAGAGACACTAGTTGCTGCAACAGTTGAAGCAGCGTTTACAGGTATTCTAGGAGGAGTAACTCCGGCAGCAATAATAGGTACAACAGTCAACGGTACAACAATCACAGCAACTACAGGCTTTGTTGGTAATGTACTTGGCAATGCAGCAGGCGCACACACAGGTACATTTGACGGTGACATGACAGGTACTATGTCAGGTGATGATTCAACTATACTTGTAGACGGAGTTAATAATAAAGTTGTTGGCAATATTGATACAGCAAGTTTAAGAACAAGTGAAAGTAAAATTGCACTTGGTGGAAACGCAGGTGCAACAAATCAAGGAAATCTTGCAGTTGCAATAGGAGGTGGTGCAGGACAAATAAGTCAAGGTACGGCATCAGTAGCAATTGGTGATCAAGCAGGTCTGGATACCCAAGGTACAAGTGCAATAGCAATTGGCAATGCTGGTAGTTCAAATCAAGGTACAAGTGCAATAGCAATTGGCGATAGTGCAGGGTATACAGGTCAAGGCGCACGAGCAATAGCAATTGGAAGTTACGCAGGTAACATAAGTCAAGCAGCAAACTCAATTGTACTTAACGCAACAAGTAGTGCAGTACAAAACACCACAGCAAGTAGTACAGTTATACAACCAGTTAGAAACCAAGCAAGTGCAAACATAATGATGTACGATCCTGCAAACGGTGAGCTAACACACACAGCAACACCAGGAACACTAGCAGCAAACATAGATCTAGCAACACTAGAAATCGGTGCAACAAATGCAACAGTTATTGGTATAGGTAATGCAGGCAGCACAACAACAATTAACGGAACAATTAGTTTACCATCTGTAGTTTCAGGAAATATTACAGCAGACGACAGTATGACCATTACTACTGCTTCAGGTGATGGTAATGCAATTAGTATTGGACCGCTAGGAACAAATAGACAGGTTAACTTAACCGCAGATGTTATTAGAATAAGCGGTGATGTTGTTCTTCCAATAGTAGCCAAAGCAGGAGTTGTTGGGGATCTCAAAGGTAGTGTTGTAGGTGATGATAGCACAGTATTAATTGATGGTGTTGCAGGTAAAATTGTAGGCGATATAGAATCTACAAATATTACTGGTACAACTATTAAAGCAAACACTATTGAAAATAATGCTTCAGATGATTTAGCAGTTAATGTTGATGGATTTATCAACATTAACGCAGGTACAGATGATGCAGGCATGAGTAAGATCCAGATGGATCAAACTGGCATCAACTATGTTGAAATAACTACAGAACCTAAAGTTCCGGGTAATGCTGCTGATGTAGCAAATGTTGCAATTCAAGCAACTGCAAACGCAGGTGATGTTGTAATTGGTACTACAGGAAGCACACGCAACCAAGCAGTAACAATACACAATGCAATAGTTATAGGATCACTAATTGGTGATGCACTTGGAGCACATGCAGGTACGTTCGACGGTGATGTAACTGGTAGTGTGTTCGGTGACGATTCAAGTGTAATAATTGATGGAGTAGCAGGTAAAGTTGTAGGACCAATAAGTACAATTAAAGCAGACGTGCAACAAATTAGTGGGCCGGGCGCAATTGATGTAACATCACTTATAACTGAAATTACAACAACTGGTGCAGATGCATATACATTAGTTAATGGCATACTAGGACAAGTAAAAATAATATTAGCAGCAGATGTCAGCGGCGGCACCGGAACAGTTACTCCAACTAATGTGCAAGGTGGTACAACATTAACATTTGATGCAGTTGGCGAGTCAATAACATTAATTTATACATCACTTGGCTGGATGAGAACAGCAGGCGCTGCTGGCGTATTAGCATAATAACTTAGGAAAAATAAAATGAGCGAGAGAGAACATATTGTAAGCGTAAACAGGGGTGTAGATCTCGTTGCGTTTAATCAAGAAATGATAGCAACAACAGGCGCTGGCAGTATTCCAAGTCGCACAGTTAGTGTTGCTGATCCACGTGCTACTAATATACGTAGTACACATTACATGTTAACTGATGCAGAAGCAGAAACATTAAGATCTGATCCTAGAGTTTTTGGTGTCGATTTGCTTCCAGAATTAGATCCAAACACTGGCATCGGCTTTGATGCAATACAAGCAGGCGACTTTACAAAAACTACACTAGACCGCGGCAATTTCCTTAACTGGGGCATGCGTAGAATGAACGAATCTACCAATCCTTACAGCGGAGTAAATGTTACTGGTGGTTATAATTATACACTAGACGGAACAGGCGTTGATGTTGTTATTGTCGATAGTGGCATTCAAGCAGACCACCCAGAATTTCAAGACGCTGATGGTGTAAGCAGAGTACAAGAAATTGATTGGTTCACTGCTAGTGGAGTAAGTGGCACAATGCCACCAGCACACTATACAGACTATGACGGACACGGTACACACGTTGCTGGTACAGCAGCAGGTAAAACATATGGATGGGCAAAAAATGCTAAAATTTTTAGTGTTAAATTAAACGGACTACAAGGTAGTTCAGATCCAAACGGTGGCATTTCTGCTGCTGACATGGCAGACGTTATTATAGGTTGGCACAATGCTAAACCTGTAGACCCATCAACTGGTGCAAAGCGTCCAACAGTTGTTAATCACAGTTGGGGTTATTTAAGACGGTATAACACTGTTACTAATCTTACATATCAAGGCGTACTAAAAACAGGTACAGATATTGACTCCTCGGCAAAGCGTAATGCATTTGGCCTTTACCCAGCTTCAGGAGCGCCTGTGTCGACATTTGCTACTAATCTTAGATTGACATCGATTGACGCTGACGTACAGTTAATGATTGACGCTGGAATACATGTCTGTGTAGCAGCAGGTAATAGAAGTCATAAAATTGATGTATCGGGCGGTGACGACTTTGGAAACTTTATAGCAGCAGACACAGGTAGTGTAGAATACCAAAAAGGTTCAAGTCCGTACGACGACGAAGCACACATTGTTGGTAATATTGATAGTACTGTATCCTCAGGTGGATTAGAACAAAAAGCAATTAGTTCAGAAACAGGACCAGGTGTTAGTGTTTATGCTCCAGGTACAGATATTATGAGTGCAATGAGTACTACTAATGCATTTGGTGCTACAACAATTAATAATCCTTATCCAACAAACTCAGCTTTCTTAATTAATAACATAGGTGGCACTAGTATGGCATCTCCGCAAATAGCAGGAGTGTTAGCATTGTGGCTGCAAATAAATCCAGATGCAACTCCTGCACAAGCAAAAGCATTTATTAGTACTACTGCCAATACTGCAAAAATATATGACACAGCTAGTGCTGTGGATTATACTAATACACGTAGTTTGTTAGGCGGTAATAATAGATTTGCATTTAACAAGTTTAACAGTAATGTACAAGTACGTCTCGGTAAGCCAGTAGCGTAACATAAGGAAACTAAAATGGCAGTACAATTAATAAACATAGGTAATGTTGCAAACGACGGAACAGGTGATGATCTTCGCGAAGCAATGATTAAGATCAATACAAACTTTGAAGAGTTAGATCTGCGTGATGATGAACAAACATCTGCTAGTAACTTGGGAGATACAGGCGAAGGTTTATTTCTACGTAGAAATGTATATGACTTAGAGTTTAAAAAGATTAGTGCAGGAGCCAATGTAACTCTAACTGCTGATGATAATAAGATTGTGATAGCCGCAGACAGCGGAGTAAGTGATTTAACTATTACTGCTGACACTGGCAGTGTTGTACTAGACGATAGTGCAGCATTAACTATATCAGGCGGCGCAGACATTAGCACCGCTATTGTAGACGGCGTACTTACTGTTGCGTATACAGGCGTTACAGACTTAGTTTCAGATACTACTCCGCAACTAAGTGCAGATTTAGATGCACAGGCAAATAACTTATTAAATGTAGGAACTATTACTACAACCGGAATCAATGGTCCTGTAACAGGTAATGTAACAGGTAATGTAACAGGTGATCTAACTGGTAATGTAACTGGGTTAGTGCATGGAATTGATATACGCACATTACTTTCTGCGGCGAACGGTGCTGATTTTGGAACAGTAAATCCTACAATAACAAATATTATTGAATATATTACATTTAATACAGATGTCGAATGGGGAACATTTATTTTACCTAACGGCGCATCATTTGACTTAGGTACATTTGCTGTATAATGCACTTCCGATAAATACGTTGTATAAGGAATCTATTTAATGTCAAAATTATGGAACATTGCAACAGGATCTCGTCTTCAAACACTAATTGAAAGATCTCAAGTAAACATATCTCTACCTCTTGCAAACGGCGTTGATGCTGAAATAGAGCTTATCAGTGGAAGTATTCCTACAGGTACAAGACTAGAAAATAATACAATAACAGGAACGGTTTACGAAGTTGCTTACGACACAATATTTTCCGCAGTTTTTAGAGCAACTACAGATTCTGGATTTCAAGATTGTACTATTGAATTTGTAGTTACAGGTCCAGACTCTCCCACATGGCAAACTAATGCAGGATTATTGTCTGTAGGTTCAAACAATGCATTGTTTATTCTAGATAATGAAATTATAGATTATCAATTAGTTGCTACTGATACTGATTTAAGTGCAGGAGATGAATTAAGTTATTTTATTGCCGACGGCGATGGCGTTTTGCCTATCGGTATTACATTAAGTGATACCGGAAAATTACAAGGAACTACGGAACCATTAATTAGCTTAGACAAGCGTAATGTTGGCGGTGGATACGACAGTTCTACTTACGCAGGTGTGCCAATGGACTATACTGTCCTAAGTTCAAATGGATACAGCAGTTTCTATTATGATACTGTAGATTTTGATTACAGTGAAGCAACTGCAAATTTAAGAAAATTAAATAGATATTATCCGTTTGCTGTAACTGTAACAGACGGTGAAAACTTTGAGCGTAGAGAATTTAAAATCTATCTAGTAGGTGATGACTATCTAAAATCTGATAACACAGTTATGCAAGCAAGTACAGGCGTATTTACTGCGGATAATACTAGTGTAAGAACTCCAGTTTGGATAACTCCTAAAGACTTAGGATTCAAACGTGCAAATAATTACACAACAATATATTTGGAAATTATCGATAACTGGACACTGGAAGGTGTAGTTGTCTATACACTTGAAGATGTAAATGATGATCTTACACCTAGCGAACTCCCGCCTGGCATGACTTTAGATAGTCAAACAGGAGAAGTTATAGGTCGTATTCCTTACCAGCCTGCTGTTACACAGAACTATAAGTTTACAGTTAAAGCAACACGCATTACTACAGATTTAGAAACACTTACAATATTTGCAAACTTTTACGAAGATATATTACTAGGCAATAACAGTTTTAAAATTAATAAAATTAATCTAACTGGTGATATAGACGGCATTAATGATTTATTCGAATTAGTAGGGAAGAAAATACTACTAGGCACTAGACAATATACTGTTACTAACGTTGATGCTAGAAACACTGCTTATGATACAATCTTTGTACAAGAAACACTTGCACCTAGCATCAATTTACTAGTAAGTCAAACTGCAACTGCTGGACAAGATCATTTCTTTGTTAGTCGTTTATTAGAATCCGATAAGTCAAAATATGCTGGTAGAACTTTAAAATTTAGTAATAGCGAAGCATACACTATTAATACTTTTACGCCATATATCGAATGGCAAGTTACACAAACAACATCAGAAGATCCGTTCTTACCAGCAGCATCGCCTAGAATAATTGAATTAGGAACAAATTACTACATAGGTGACTTTATAATTAATGATGTGCTAACAGGCGGCGACGGTAAAATTTACAAGTGTACAACTGCACATACTGCATCTGCGCAAGTAGACGAATTTGGCAATAACATATTAGTTAATGATATTATACAATTAAACTTCATAGGTGCAAATTGGTTAGAAGTTGCTGAAACACTAGAAGGTCTTAGTATTTCAGATAGAGTAATAGCTACAAAGCAGGCGCTAGAAGAAGAATATAATGGCACTGCATATATTACAGTAGTCGACAATTTAAATTGGAGAATACGTGTTCCTAGTACTGCATATTCAAGAATTAAATCAAACATACAAAGCTTCTTTAGTGGAGCCGACAGCAGTGATGTTATTGCAACACTAATACGAGATAACGAAGACAAAGTAACAATTAGTACTAATTTAAGTTCACAGTTAAATAATGGTAGAAATATAGGTATTGCATTATTTGCAAAAGACGGTTTCTTTAAAAATATTATTGTTGCATCGAGTGATGCTATTGATATTCCAAGTACTGCTAAAACGTTTGAAGTGCGTGTAATTGGTGAAATTGATAGTGCAATTAAATGGATAACACCTGTAGATTTAGGAACTATCAATGCTAACTTTACAAGTACATTAAAATTAATTGCAGAAACTACTGTTCCTGATACTGCAATGTTGTACAGTATAAAGTCAGGTAAGCTGCCATTCGGTCTAATGCTTAATTATGATGGAGAAATTATTGGCGCAGCACGACAGTTTGGTACTCCCGATAAACCTGGATTAACAATTTTTGAAAACGTAGCTGTTACGTGGGACGGCGCAATATCAGGTGACACTACATTTGATAGAAGTTATAAATTTACTGTAGAAGCTCGTGATAGATTTAATTACACTGCAATTGAGCGTGAATTTAAACTAGATGTTGTAGATTTAAATAGAACACAATATACTGACATTTATATGCGTCCTATGTTATCAACTGACCAACGTAAATACTACAAAGACTTTGTAAGTAATCCAGAAGTATTTACGCCTAGTAAAATTTATCGACCTAGTGATTCAACATTCGGTGTACAAAAAACTTTAGATATGCTTGTCTATGCAGGTGTTGAAGCAACTACTATGAACAAATTTGTTGCAGCAGCAGCTAAAGGACATAAACGGAAGAAATATATATTGGGCAATATTAAAAGTGCAGTTGCTAAACTAAGTGCAACTAGCGACACAATATACGAAGTAATATACATTGATGTTAAAGATCCTGCAAACTCAACAGTCGCTGATACAAAAACAGTAACAAGTTTTAAAACATCTAGCAAAGAAAAGATCACAGTTGATAGTATACAATACGCAGCAGTTGACGATGCTACTAGATTTAAAGCAGGTTATAATGAATTAGCAGTTGGCACTAGAGCAATTGTAAGATTTGTAGTTAGTCAACTAGACGAAATTACAATTGATACTAGAGCGCCGGCTGAAGAAGAGCTTAATGTAGATAATCAAGACTTTGAAGTAACTGTAAGAGCAGGCGGAACAGTATTAGTAGAATTACAAAAAAGTGACAGTGAAGCATATCGCTTTAGACCTAAAACTAATACTATTAAGTCAGACTCGAATATAATTAATGTTAGTCAATCGACAGATTCAATTAAATATATATCTAGCATAGATAATATGAGAGCAAATATTAAAACAATTGGAGACGAAGAGCGTAACTATTTGCCTTTGTGGATGAGAACTGCACAAACAGGGTTTCAAGAATTAGACTACGTAACTGCTATTCCAATTTGTTACTGCAAACCAGGCGAAAGTGCAACTATAATTAATAACATTAAACGTTACGGGTTTGATCCTAAAACAATTAATTATGATATAGACAGATATATCGTTAAACAAACTGAAAACTCCGATGTTGAGAAATTTGTACTGTTCGCAAATTACCAATTCAATGTATAACATCGATAAATATATTAAAGAGGAATTAACATGGCCAGCAATATTATAAGCGGAACAATTGACGGAGCATATCCAGTAGCAGGTGTAGACAACGACACACAAGGATTTCGTGACAACTTTACAATTATTAAAACAGGGTTAGCAACAGCATCTAGTGAAGTGACTGCGTTACAAGCAAACACTGCTAAACTAAATGCTACTAACGACTTTAACGGAAGTGACATTACAGATGCTAACTTTTCACTAAACACTGAGAAATATCATAACATCGGTACAGTTACTACTGGTATGAATATCAGTTTCTTAAACGGTGCGTATCAAAGTGCCGCTGTTAACTTAGCAGAGGGATCGAGTACAATTAACTTTGCACTTGCCGATTGGCCAGATAGAGACCATGTTGCTAAAATAACAGTACAACTCAAAGGTAACGATACTGCTAAAACTGTGACATTTACAGTCGACGGCGGCGGGACAATTAAATACGATAATAATTTTCCAACACCAACAACACTTGATAGCAGTGAAAACCCATTGATTATTGATTTTTGGACGTATAATCAAGGCACTACAGTATATGCAGAATACAGAGGTCAGTATACTTAATGCTTAATCCATTAGTTGATAGTTTAGCAGATCTTTCTGTAACTGAATTAGAAGACAAAATAGTTGTACTCCAACGTAGATACTTTATGACAGGTAATCCTGGAGTACAATCTCAAATACAAACCTTCTTACAAATCTACCAAGAAGAAGTACAAACCCGCAGAGCAATCGAATATAATCGTCAAAAAAATGCAGAAAATGGCGAAACAGGACTTGACAAACTCATAAATGTAAGTTAAAATAAGTGTATGCTTATGAAAACAGACGAACTCGGTGTTCCGCGATTTACAAATAAAGACTTAGTTAGCATGATCTATAGTGGTCATGTTGATAAGTGTCACGTTGTATTGTGTGATCCCTCAGATGACATAGATAAGTTTAATGAAGCAATGCGTGAGCAATACCTCCCTGAGCTTAAACAATACATTCCAATAGATGTAGATCAAAAAGACTTTGACAATGCACTACAGTCTGAATGGTTTATGCCTGATGACTATAAAGAGCTGGATGTAGTACGTTTTTTAAACAATAGAGAACTTACTTTCGAACAACGAGACCGTGTTCGAGAAGAACTACAAGCATTTACCGAACGCGGCATGATACCGTTATTACGTTATATGTGCTATCTTGTAGACTTTATGCGTGAGAATAACATTGTATGGGGTGTAGGCAGAGGATCAAGTGTAGCAAGTTATGTGTTATACTTAATAGGCGTACACAGAATAGATTCAATCCAGTTTGACCTGGACTGGACCGAGTTCCTTAGATAAGTAAGTATATAACTAATAGGAGACGAAAATGTCAAAAGGTAATCCATCAAAAAGACAGCATAGAAGTATGCGAGGTAAGTCAGTAGACATGGATCTACTGCGTAAACGTAACGAACTTACTCCAGCAGTAGGCAATGCTCGTGTAAATGCACGTGGCGACGAACTAGGTCCAGGCGGACAAATTATTAAGAAGCGTGAAGACGTTGTGCAAGAACACTATGCAACGGCAGGAACTGCGCAAGATGCTAGTGGCCGAGCAAATACAAAGTCACCAGTAGCAGATGTACCAGTAGCAGATGTATCAGTAGCATCCGTTGAGCCTGTAAAAAGAGCAGTTAAGACTAAAAAAGAAGTAGTTATCGATGCGCCGATTACAGCAGCAGAACAAGAAATGTTAGACGAAGCTGATGCATGGGTTGAAGATGCAGAAGGCAACTTTGTACCAAAAGGTGATTAATGTCTAGCAATATAAATGCAATTAAAGGTTCGCCTCGGGCGTTCGGAAATAATGTATTAGTAACAGATATGCACTTTGGAGAACAAGTAACCGAAAGTGGAATCATTATTGTAGACGACGATGGTACCACTAGAGGCATCTATCCAAGGTGGGCTAAAGTGTATGACAAAGGTCCTGATAACAAGGATGAATTTACTGTTGGCGATTGGATTTTAATTCCTCATGGTAGATGGACTAGGAGTGTTAAAGTTGAGACACTAAACGGCGAAGTAGAAATACGCAAAGTTGAACTAGAAAGTATTCTAGCAATGAGCAAAGAAAAACCAAGTGGTCTTCAGATTGGCGCAGAGTTTGCCGACGGCGAACATGCTACTATAGACCCTTCATCATTTATTAATTAAGGTAAAACATGACAAACGTATTCGAAGATGTAAACAAATTTGGCACAGCATGTGACCAGCCACCGAGTCCAGAAAACTACAGAATGTATATTGGTCTTATAGACGAAGAAATTGACGAGTTGACTGCTGCATTAATAGCTAAGGACAAACTTGAACAACTTGACGCACTAGTGGACATTTTAGTAGTTACTGTAGGTGCTATTCGTGCCGCAGGTTGGGACGGAGAAGCGGCTTGGAAAGAAGTGATGAACACTAACTTTGCAAAGATCGACCCTGACACAGGCAAAGTAATTAAACGTGAAGATGGTAAAGTACTTAAACCAGAAGGATGGACAGCGCCGGAACTATCACAGTTTATTGACAAATGAGTAAACTTTGGATATTTGGAGATAGTTACAGTATTCCCTTAGAATTTTTAGTACAAAAAGAAGCTGTTAAAGCAAGCATAGACCCCTCAGTTTATACAACTAATTGGATAGAGCAAGTTGAAAAAAAATTAAATCCAGATAAACTAAATGTCCACGCACAATTTGGTGTATCAAACGAATGGGTATTTAAAGAGGTTATGGAGAAGTCTAATAGTTTTGGCCCGCAAGATTGCGTAGTTATACAAATGACCAACAGTAATCGACATTGGTGGTTTCCTGAAATGGAAGCCGAGTCTAATCTTACCCAGATGCTATCACATCCAGACTGGGGCAAGGAAAAAAAGAAAGCAATCGAGCTACACTTAAAATATTTGCAAAATGATAATATGGACAATCTTATATATTCAGCGATGATATATTCGTTCATGTATATACAACTTAAATTACCAGGTATAAGAATATTATTTTTGCCGGGATGGGGCCGTGCTCCTGAAACTATTGGCAATCTTACTATTGATGTATGTGATAACGAATTTGACAATGATGAAACACAGCGATTATTCTACAAAAAAACAGGATACGATTGTCGACTTAATCATATGTCAATTGATAATCATTATGTACTTGCAGATAAAGTATGCGAATATTTTATTAATCAAACTCCAGTTGACCTAACTAACGGATTTGTATCTGATATCTATACTAAAGATAATATTTAAAAATATCACTTGACTCCTTAGCATTTATATGTTATTATATGTATAAAGCTAAGGAGTTTTCATGAAAATTACACCACAAACAGCAGGCTTAGGCACAACAGGTGCTACTGGCATTGCTTTATTAATCTTACACACAACAGGGTATCTAACAGGATGGGCATGGCCTATTCTTTATGTATTCCTTATTATCTCAGGAATTGGACAAGAAAATAGGAAGGGCTAAACATGGCAACACATGGCATGATCGACTTAGAGACACTAGACACAAAGCCTAGTTGTACTGTATTAAGTTTAGGAGCAATCAAGTTTAATCCATTAGACGATAGTGAACCACATAGTGAACTGTATCTTAAAATTGACATCGACGAACAAGATCGTCTAGGTCGTACAGCAAGTGACAGCACTATTGAATGGTGGGGCAAACAAGACCCTAAAGCAATGGAAGAAGCATTTGATCAAACTGGCGCAGTTAGTGTTCAAGAAGCACTACGTCAAGTTAGCAAGTG
>Ga0307488_10004346_pt1 | contig 11812 bp, 15 predicted proteins | sample SB02metaG_FD_202248 | JGI IMG/M metagenome (GOLD analysis project Ga0307488, IMG submission 202248) | Sea-ice brine microbial communities from Beaufort Sea near Barrow, Alaska, United States - SB 0.2 | ecosystem: Environmental > Aquatic > Marine > Coastal | place: USA: Alaska | collected...
GGAGAATAAATTAAGGATAAATAAGAACATGTATAACAGTAACGAATTAAAAGATTTAACCATAGCGGTTTCCGAGGTCGTCAACGAAGCGCCTGAAGTCAAGAAGAAGAAACTCGACAAGCCGGGCGAAGAAGATGCCGAGCTCGTCAGCGAAGCAGCAGACGTCAAGAAGAAGAAACTCGACAAGCCGGGTGAAGAAGATGCCGACATCGACAACGATGGCGATACTGATTCTTCTGATAAGTATTTGGCCAACCGCCGCAAAGTTATCGCGAAGGCGGTGAAGGCCGATGCTAAGAAGGACAAGGAAGTCAAAGAGGACACCGCTGAATTTCATATGGTGAAGCTCGCCGTCGATGCTTCTCACACTGACGAGCAGATCAGAGAATTCCTATCTCAGAGAGATGGCGAACTATTCGAGAGCACGATATTCGAGGTGGTTGCTGAGTTTGATGCATTTATCGCTGAAGCTGTTGGTTAGAACAACTCGATAATGAAATTATTTGAAACGCTGGATCATAAAAACTTCGAGCTCTTTGCGATAAATCACTATAGAAATCACAAGTGTATCAGCATCGAAGATTTTCACGAAGATCTGGCGCTTTTCAAATATGTTCTGAGAATTCTCAGAAAGGAAAAGTCAGGAAAGGATATCAATTTGAGACTGCTATTAAATCATCTCACCGTGCTATACAACGTGTTCGAAATAAAAGCAGCGAATCGAATGATCCGCTTCAGGTTAGAAGATGAATTGCATCCGACGCTAAAGACGTGTCTTATCTACCTAAATCTTTTGCCAGAGAATGAAATGGCGTTGGTGACTATCAACCCGAAAATCGCGAAACAATTGGAAAGTATCTAAAATGGGAATTCTACTTAGAGGAGCAGACACAGTATATGCCTTGCGCTTTTTGCGCTTATTGACCATGCCCTGGGAAAAGACCGAGGCATTCAAGGTCGGCATCGTTGACGACAAAGGCAAGAAATTAAAGAAGCCCGACACGCCAGAGGAGAGAGGCGCATACTCAATGTTCCATCGCTTGGTGTTCAACCTGCGCCGCCTGATCCAAAAGGTCCCAGGTGGCGGATCGAAGATCGCTTCATACCTCGCCGCATTCTGGCTTATCAGAGAAACCACTGATGTCCCTGAGCACCAACTTCAATACATCTTCGAGAAGGCATATGGCTTGGATTTCTCAAAGGTGGAATTGAAAGAATCATTCTTCGTGGATAATAATAATGCCCTATTCGAGGGAACATACCGTCTGCGAAATGATATTATGATGTCTGCCGTCGCCGAGGTGTTTGCACAGAAAGGCAGCCTTGTTGAGGCATGTGATTGCGGCGACACGGGCAAAGAGATTTTCGGCACATCGGTGTATAAGGTTTTGCATGTCGAAAGTCAGCAGAACATTTACGTTGTGGCTACTGATCTTATCGCAGAATCAGTCACAGCTGTTGCCTCAATCCCGGTTTCGCCGGGTGTGTCGCGGCGAGTTGTTCGGCGCAAGCAGGCCGAAGACACCGAAGACTCCGACGACTAATGTTGTGTACAAACGGCCCAGAACAGTGTATAATTACTGTTATGAAAGCCATACACAACCATGATATTTGACGAGCAGATTTCCCGCAAACCCGATCACTATCCCTGGGTCGATGAATACCTGCATTCAATGTGGGATGGCGCATGGAGCGATAAGGAATTCAGCTTCACTTCCGATGTCCAAGATTATCGCGTAAAACTCACTGACCAAGAACGTGAGATGATCACCCGAAGTCTCTCGGCCATTGCACAGATTGAAGTTGCGGTGAAAACATTTTGGGCGAAGCTCGGTGATAACCTCCCACACCCAAGTCTTGCGGATTTGGGCTTTGTCATGGCAAATGTTGAAGTGGTTCACAACAAGGCATACGAACGCCTTCTTGATGTTCTGGGGATGAATGATATTTTCGAGAATAATCTCAAATTGGAAGTGATCCAGAATCGGGTGAAGTACCTAAGGAAATACACCCATAAGTATTACAAGGATTCAAAGAAGCAGTACGTCTATTCCCTGATCCTCTTCACACTCTATGTGGAGAATGTTAGCCTCTTCTCTCAGTTTTACACCATCAACTATTTCCATCGTTTCAAGAATTGCCTGAAGGACACCTCGCAGCAAGTAGCATACACATCCAGAGAGGAACTAATCCATGCTCTTGTAGGTGTAAAGCTCATTAATACGATCAGAGAAGAACACCCTGAGTTGTTTGATGATGAACTCGAAGAGCGAATTCAAAAATCCTGTGTGGCAGCATATCATGCCGAGGCAAGGATTATCGACTGGACTTTGAACGAATATTCCTCGGAACATCTGAGCCCGGACATATTGAAAAACTTCATCAAAAACCGCCTCAATGAGAGTCTCGAATTGATAGGCTACAAACCGGTTTTCGACGATATAGATATGTCTATGCTGGCTAAGACGGTTTGGTTCGATGAAGACGTTCTGGGGAATACGGCCACTGATTTCTTCTATAGGCGTCCCACCGAGTATTCTAAGAACAATCAATCATTCACTGCAGAGACAATATTTTAATGAACGACTTTTATTGGCTTAACGAAGATTCAAGACTTTTCCTTCAACGAGGATACCTGCCAGCTGGAATGACTCCAGAAGATAGAATTACAGACATCGGCAAAGCCGCACAGAAAATACTTAGAAAGCCAGGCTTCGCGGCCAAATTCAGTGACTACATGGCGAAAGGATACTACTCGCTCTCTAGTCCTATCTGGGCAAATTTCGGTCTCGAACGTGCCTTGCCCATATCATGCTTCGGTTCTCATGTGGAGGACAAGATGGAAGCAATCCTTTCGGCGACTGCTGAAGTGGGAATGATGTCTAAGATGGGCGGAGGTACTTCGGGCTATTTCGGTGATTTGCGGCCTAGAGGTAAGGTAATTTCCACGGGCGGGCATTCAAACGGCCCGGTCCACTTCATGGAGCTTTACGAAAAGACGACTGAGGTTGTGTCCCAGGGGAATGTCAGAAGGGGATCTTTCGCAGCATATCTCCCCATCGAGCATAATGATATTGCTGAATTCCTCCGCATTCGCTCTGAAGGAAACCCTATTCAGAACATGTCTATTGGAATTACGGTCACCGATAAGTGGATGGAGGAGATGGTTGGTGGTGACGCTGAGAAGCGAAATCTCTGGGCAAAGGTGATTCAGAAGCGATTCGAGACGGGGTATCCATACATCCTTTTCACTGATACCGTAAACAACAATGCGCCTGATGTCTACAAAGAGCAGGGACGCAGAATCAATGCCTCAAATCTTTGCTCAGAAATTGCATTGAGCTCGAATAAAGAGGAAAGCTTCGTCTGCTGCCTGAGTTCGATGAATCTGCTTCACTATGAAGACTGGAAAAAGACTGATGCGGTTGAAGTTCTTACCTATTTTCTCGATGCGGTGATGACCGAATTCATCAGGAAGACAAAGGATATCCCTTATCTTTTGTATGCTCGGACGTTTGCTAAGAAACAGAGAGCCTTAGGCATCGGCGTGCTGGGTTGGCATTCTTATCTGCAGAGCAAGATGATTGCCTTTGAAAGCATGGAAGCAAAGCTCACTAATACTGCCATTCACAAGTTCATTCGAACACGCTCACGAAGGGCGTCAAAAGAGATGGCAGAGGAATATGGTGAGCCTGAGATGCTGAAAGGCAAAGGCCGTAGGAATGTTACTCTCATGGCGATTGCGCCTACCACATCGAGCTCATTTATTCTAGGTCAAGTATCGCCGAGCATCGAGCCGTTGAACAGCAACTACTTTGTGAAGGATCTTCAGAAGGGCAAATTCACCTTCAAGAATCCATACCTCATCGAAGTGCTAGATAATCATGGAGAGAATAACTTGGTCAATTGGAAAAGTATTCTCATTCGTGGTGGCTCAGTGCAGCACCTGAAATTTTTAACAGATCATGAGAAAAACGTATTCAAAACATTCGGCGAGATCAGTCAGATGGAGATCCTCATCCAGGCAGCTGGACGGCAGAACTTCATTGACCAATCGCAGAGCATTAATCTCATGATTCATCCGGGCGTATCACCCAAAGATGTAAACGAATTACTAATTTTCGCATGGAAGAACGGGGTCAAGACATTGTACTATCACCGTGGGACATCGCCGGCACAGGAATTGAGCAGAAGTTTGATGACCTGCGCCAGCTGCGAAGGATAACAGAACTATGATTACAGAACAAAGATGCAGTAGTTGCAACGTAGGGTGGACGATAGAATGGGACGACTACAACGGCCATTTTCAAGTCGGTGTAGAAGAAGACGATAATGAGGCAAATGATCCTGCCTTCTGCCCATTTTGCGGTGACGAAGTATTTGAAGACACATTCTGATTATGAAACAGGGCAAAATCTGGGGAAGCACAATGGAGATTCTCAAGAATCCTGCTCTACAATTTCATAGGATTGATTTCCGATCCAACTTCAAATGCTCCAAGCATCTCCATGAACATCGATGGAATGGCTTCTTCGTAGAGCGCGGTCAGATGATCATCCGAGTCTGGCAAAAAGATTATGACTTGGTGGATGAAACCATATTGAATGCAGGTGATTGGACAGCAGTGCCGCCGGGCGTATTTCACCAATTCGAGGGAGTTGAAACTGGTGTGGCATTTGAACTTTATTGGGCAGAACCACTTGATGGAAGCGACATCGTACGAGAAACTGTAGGAAAACGAACACATGAAAATATTCCCGACTGATCACATAACACTCGGCAAATTCTACATAGCAGTAAAGACACTGAATCCCGGCCAGCGCTATCTCGCCGGAAATTATTATTGGCCTCCCACGGGTGGTGATCTCGACCGCCAATTGTCCACGGCCAGAAGCACCGAGAATCTGAAGATTTCATACCTAAAGATTGCTCTGGACCCCACATCGGCTACTGGTGTCGCAGTTGAACTGGTGATAAATTCCTATACGCGCGAAGAACTCAACAAACTATAACTATGAAAAAGCTGATCTATCAGGTAGCCGTCGGCAAACCCTCACACCTCTATACATGGTGCATGGATTCTGTTAAAACTTACTGTGAACGGCACGGAATCGATCACCGCATTCAGACTGAAGCAGTCCTCAAAATAGCACCGGATCCAAAGGCCACGGGACGAAGCCATGATGCTACAGCAAAATACGGCGGGTTCCTTCCAATATTCGAGAAGGAAAACGCCTTTTCTCGTTTCCCTGAATACGATCAGATCCTGATTCTTGATGCGGACATATTCGTTCGTGCTGACGCGCCAAACATCTTCGATGATCTTCAGAAGAATACTGATTTTGCGGGTGTCATTGAAAGGGATATGCCGATCACGCCGGCGTATAGTAGAAAGATCATTGCATATTCTAAGGGGCAATATGGACCGCTCTTGGACGTGAATTGGACGCCGAATTCAAAGGGCCACGAGTTCTACAACATGGGGCTCATGCTCATGAACAAGTCGATCACCACTCACCTAAATGGCCAATCCCCTACTGAATTCATCAGAAGGCCCGAATTCAAAAGATTCGTGGATGGCACTGGAAAATGGAAATGGTCAACGGATCAAACACTCCTGAATTACTGGGTTAGGAAAAGCCAGATGAATCAGCAGCACCTCAGTTGGAAATGGAATGCGCTCTATCGCGGAGTTTGTGATCGTAACATACCAGAGGCACACTTTATCCACTTCTTCCTGAAGGATCACCTGCCGCAGAAGGGCGAAAACGTCAACATGTTAAAAGACATTGTGGGTGTCTGATAGATAAATTGTGAACATTATTCTGCAGCACTTCGATGGCGACCTAAGAGACTTGGACAAATATTCTCTGGAGAATATCAAGGCTTATGCCAAACTTGTTGGCGCCGAGCACCGGCTGGTTACAGGCAAACCATTCAGGCCCGATGATGGATTCACTATCGCAGCCCAAAAGATCTTCATGTTGGACGAGTCCTTCGACGAATACGAAGACGTGCTCATGGTTGACATCGACATGTTCACACCAAAGGGAATGCTCGACAATGTGTTTGATCTTCCGGGGATTGGCCTTTACGGCCCGATCCAACAGCGATTGCATCGAAGCATAGTCAGGAACCGATCGTGCCTCTCTAGTAAAGATATCCCATACTGGGGTGGCGCGATCTACAAATTGAGTCGTGATATGCGGAAGCTGCTTAGGGCAGGACTCGAGGGTGATGCTAGGTGGATGAATCCATATAAGACTCTCTGGAATTTCGAAGATGAGGGAATAATGCATTCGCTCGCGGTCAAGGCTAACTTTAAGCCCGAAGTCCCATACTTGGGCATTCGATGGTGCCAGTGCAGTTACCTGCCAAATCCTGAAACTGCAGGCTTCATTCACATTCGTACCAAGATTAAACCAGAGGGGCCAAAGCGGACAAAGATGGAAAACTTCGACGATCTTGTGAAGCGTGGTATCATTGAACAATAACAGGCTATATGAACATACTAGTAACCGGACATTCAGGCTTCCTTGGTGGAGCAATCGCAAACTCGCTTGCCAACTGGCACATGGATAAACACCGTGTGTACGGTGTCTCACGATTCACCATTCCTGATTGCTCATATCATCAATTCTCTGCAGACATTAACGATTCAGAAACGATTCGTCGGCTTGTCTCGGAGAAAGCAATCGACATGATTGTTCACACGGCGGCAAAGCCTATCGTATCGGACTGTGATAAGGATCCATATGCCGCTTTTGAAGTGAATATGCTCGGCACGGTTTCTGTTCTTGAGGCGGCGCGCCGCGCCAACGTGAAGAAGGTCATCTGCATTCAGACAGATAAAGTGTATGGCTATCAGACCGTGATGCCAACACCTGAAACGGCCGTCCTGAATCCCGGCTCACCATATGAAGCGTCGAAGGCCATGGGCGCTCAGATCTGTGAGTTGTATCGCAATCTCTATGACATGAACATTATCGGTGTGAGGCCGGTTAATATCTTTGGACCCGGTGATAAGGCATATAGCCGAATCATCCCTGGCGCGATGAAGGCGTTCTCGGAAGGTCGCGGAATTACTGTCTACTCAAATGCGGTGAAGATGAAGCGTGAATTCATTTACATCTATGACGTGGTGGAGATGATTGAGCGCCTGCTGTTTAACGACACGAAGGAACACACTTACAATTTCAGCTCAGGTGTTATGAAGGAGATCGGGGCGATGGCAGAAGAGATTACGGACATCTGTGGTCACTCAGTTCGACCGGTTATCATCGAAAAGCCCGGAACTTTCAGTGAGATCCCCGATCAAGTCATCGACGGATCGCGATTCAATAAAGAATTCCCTGATCACGCTTACACTTTCTTCGACGCGGCGATCAAAGAAACATTCAAGCGATTCATGAATGAATAGTCTATTCATATCTCATAGGGGAAATCTTAGAGGGTCGATTCCTGAGCTAGAAAACACACCATCATATATTCTGAAGGCCATTTCGCGGGGATATGTGTGTGAGATTGACATTTGGTATGTCGATGGAGGGTTCTATCTTGGTCACGATGAACCAACCACGTCTATCGGTGTGGAATGGCTACTTGCTCTGAAATCATCTATCATAATTCACGCCAAAAACATCGATGCCATCATCGAATTATCCAAGACTTTACTGCACTACTTTTGGCATGAAAACGATAAGTGCACCATCACGAGCAAAGGCTGGATTTGGTGCTATCCTGGAATCAGGATAGATACAGGCAGCAAAGCCCCTATGACAGTCTGTGTTCTCCCAGAGGCGCATGATCAAGACATAACAAACTTCTCTGCTATCTGCTCAGATAAAGTCGAAAAATATGATAAAGCTAGTTCTCTTTGATCTTGATGGTGTTTTAATCGACGCAAAAGAGATCCACTTCAGAGCATTGAACGACGCGCTTGGTGAGTTTGCCATTTCTAGAGAAGATCACATTAGGATTTTCGATGGTAAAAAGACAACAGAGAAACTCGACATGCTCTCGGAGCAGAAGGGGTTGCCCACTGACGCACATCAATCTATCTGGGACAAAAAACAGGCTATCACCAAAGATGCACTGAGCAACTTGGTTCCCATTACTGCGATCACTGATCTCTTCGCATACCTGAAGAAAGAAGGATATGCCATAGGTGTGTGCTCAAATTCAATACGTGAATCTATCTTCACCGCCCTCGCGCGAGTCGGTTTGATGTCACACGTGTCGATCGTCATCTCAAACGAAGACGTCAAATATTCCAAACCGCATCCTGCAATGTATTGGGCTGCGATGTCTAAGCTAGGCCATCTTCCTGCTGAAACCTTGATCGTTGAAGATAGCCCAGTTGGTCTTTTGGCGGCGAAGAGATCGGGCGCCAATTACATGCGTGTCGAGAACCCAACTGAGACGACGATAGATAACATATCCAGACACCTAACGGCAGAAAAAGAAATTATGAATACATGGAAACATGAGAAATTGAACGTGCTTATTCCTATGGCAGGCCTAGGAAGCCGCTTTGAAAAAGCCGGCTACACTTTCCCGAAACCGCTGATTGAAGTTCATGGCAAGCCGATGATTCAGACTGTGGTCGATAACATTGGCATCGAAGCAAAATATCATTTCGTGGTTCAGAAGTATCACCGACAGAAATACAATCTCGATTCGGTTTTGGGTCTTATTGCGCCCGGCTGTAAAATCATCGAAGTTGATGGCATAACGGAAGGGGCAGCCTGCACCGCTCTCTTAGCAAAGGATTTCATTGATAATGATCAGCCGCTATTCTTCGGAAATAGTGACCAATTCGCCGAATGGGATCCAGCTGAATTCATGTATCACATGCAAGAAAGAGATGCTGATGGGGGAATTCTCACATTCAAATCTACGCATCCGAAATGGTCTTATGCCAAGGTGAATGAATTGGGCGAGGTGACAGAGGTCGCCGAGAAGAATCCGATTTCTGACAAGGCGACGGTGGGATACTATTACTGGAAGCACGGATCTGATTTCGTGAAATACGCCGAGCAAATGATCCAGAATGACGTTCGGGTGAATGGCGAGTTTTACGTCTGCCCAGTATTCAACGAAGCTATCCAAGATGGAAAGAAAATTTTAACATTCACAGCAGACAAAATGTGGGGACTCGGAACACCAGAAGACTTGAACTATTATTTGGAAAATTATGACAAATGAAGACTGCCGTTTGCATTAGTGGCAAGGTTAATTCCATTAGAGGACAGGTTGGCCTTTCCGAAAATCTCGCCAAGCTAAGAACAAAATTTCCTGGGGCTGATTTCTTCTTCGCCACATGGAAATCAGAAAGGGAAACGTTTGAAAGCAGCTTTCCTGAATTGGTGAATAGCTGCCTATACGTCGATGAACCAGTAATTGAATATCACCCTTATTTGGGCATTGTTGGTGAGACATCGAAATTCTATAAAGAGGAAATTGAAAAGACCCGCCGAAGCTCCAAGGACAAGATTCAATGGAAAAGTCATCACACAAAACAGATTCTAATTCATTCGCTTTTGCTTGATGCACGTGTCGATGCAGCCAAATACGACGTGGTGGTTCGTGCTAGATTCGATTCGTATGTGACCAACCGCGCAGATTTCACCCCATTTATAGAAGAAACCAGGAATAGCGGGAAGGTGAACGGGTTCGGCATTACTCGTTGGCGCGACAAAGAAAAGTGCAGACAGATGTATCATAGTGAAAGCAACGATTTAAACAGCACGCATTCAGTTTACCTGCTTGATCAATGCATCATACACCAGAGAAGCAAAATCGACACCGATCGCGTGTGGGAGCTACACCGTAATAGACAGCTTTTGGCTGCGGAATTTGGTTGGTGCCAAGTCCTAAGCGAGCCGTGGGGTAGAATACACACCAACAATCACGGCTTCATTAATCATGATAAACACATACTATTCAGTGAAATAGAACAATGAACAATCTCATTTATCAGTATTATGACGGCCCGTCGTGGCCAGGAACAGAATATTGTGTCGAGGTGACTAAGGCTTACGCTAAGCGAATTGGCGCAGATCATGTCTTCGAGCTGAATCCTAGGTGGAGAACCAATCTTGGGAAATATTCACCGCATTATGGACAGTTCAAATTGGTCTACCACGAGCCATTCGAGAAATATGACAATATCCTATTCACGGATTCTGATGTATTTGCAGTTGAAGGATTGAACGAGAACGTGTTCGATAATGTAAAGGGAAAAGACATCGGTATTTGCCGAGAAGATTTCCAGCCTGAATCCAGAGCAAAGACACGCGGCGGCGCGATTAATGGCGAATGGGACGAGAAATGGGTCCAGGCCATTGAGCGCAAGTGGGGTGTGAAAATGCCCAGAACCGAAAGTGGATTGCCTAAGGTCTACAATTCTGGCGTGGTCCTTTACTCACGAGAAGGCATCATGAAGATGCGCAAGAATTTCATTGACTTTAATGAGTTCGTGAATTTCGTTGCTCGTGCAGGCATACCTGCATTCTACGGCTCGGACCAATCATACATCCATGCCATGCTCGAAGTTGCAAAACTCAATTACGTTGAGATGGATTCTGGATGGAATAGCTTTGTGCATTTCCTCTCAGGAACCAAAGGCGACAACCGGCCGGTTAATGACCTAAGGACTAAAGACACAAAATTCGTTCATGTCCAATTAACGGCGGCTGATCATTTCTCTGCTGAGCGCCTTTGGAAAATAGTCAATTTGCCAGTCGAAGAGTGGGGTAGATAATACCGAATGAAGATACATAAATACACCGATTATGATGAATACGTCGCCATTCAGACGCTAACCAACAAAGCCAAAGAATCCTGGACATATGCTTCGGCCAGGATCATCGACAAAATTTCAGCGGATAAAGGCTTAGACGCTAAGGCTATTCTTTGTCATGGCACAAGGTCCGCGGGAGAGCAGAAATTCTTCAGGCTCAATTATCCTAATGCCTACATCATGGGCACTGAAATCAGTGATAGTGCCACGAAGTATCCAATGACAATTCAGCATGATTTCATGGAGCCCTTGGATGAATTCGTCGGGCGCTTTGATATCATCTATTCAAATTCATTTGATCATTCAATCCGACCGGCCGAAACACTTCAGGTCTGGATGTCTCAATTAGGCAAGGGCGGAACGCTTTATCTTGAGTATGCCGAGATGCAAAGCATCGGGAACGACGCGGATCCACTCGATGCCACTGCAAAAGAGATCGAGGATATGATCACTGGCGGTGGATTCAAAATCACAGGCAAGATCACTGAAGGTGTAAAGCACGCGGGTGTCATCTTCAAATGCGAAAACCAATAATATGCTAACAGCTAACATCAAAGACCCACTGACTCTTGCTGAATTCTACGCCGAAATCAGATCGCAGCAGGAAGACCCAAATCATCATGGCGCGGGATATTGTGCCCACCACGACATGATTCAGCATTTCATGGATGAGTGCAAGTCTTACCGTGAACTTGGAACCCACCAAGGTGCTAGTGCCGCCGCGGCACTACTTTCGCCGAACACACCCAACAGGGTCGATTTGGTGGATATCACGATGGAAAAACTCAATTGGCAGAAACACCTATTCTTAGAATTCTGTGAGCTGAATCATGTCGACATCAACATCCATGAGATGAGTTCGATCGATCCCCGATGCGCAAGCGAAGTGGATATGCTTATGATTGATTCACTGCATCAGTGGAAATGGACGGAGAAAGAATTGGATCTGCATGCGCCATTGGTGAAGAATTACATCGTCTTTCATGATACGACGACCGTGAATGGAAG
>Ga0307488_10004347_pt1 | contig 11811 bp, 10 predicted proteins | sample SB02metaG_FD_202248 | JGI IMG/M metagenome (GOLD analysis project Ga0307488, IMG submission 202248) | Sea-ice brine microbial communities from Beaufort Sea near Barrow, Alaska, United States - SB 0.2 | ecosystem: Environmental > Aquatic > Marine > Coastal | place: USA: Alaska | collected...
AGAAGAAGCAAAGAAGACGGTGAAAGAAGCGAAGAAAGTGGTTAAGGAATACGAAGAGGACGAAGAGGAAGTCACCGAAGAAGAGGATGACGAGGAAGATGAAAAGGTTGAAGAAGAAGCCATTGACTACAAGGCGGATCTGGACACAGTCTTGGAAGAGACTGAAGGACTGACCGATGAGTTCAAGGGCAAAGCTTCTACCATTTTTGAAGCCGCCTTTACTGCCAAAGTCCGCCAGGAAACCCAGCGCCTCGACGAGGATTACGAAGTGAAACTGATTGAAGAGACTGAGAAAGTCAAAGAGGATCTCGTTGAGAAAATCGATGCTTACTTGGATCATGCAGTCGCAGAATGGTTGAAAGAAAATGAAGTCGCAATTGATGCAGGCCTCAAGACCGAGTTGAGTGAGGATTTCATGACCTCCCTGAAAGCGGTTTTCGAAGAGCATTACATTGAAGTTCCAGAGAGCAAAGTGGATTTGTATGAGGCAGCTCAGACAAAACTCACGGCCCTTGAAGAGCAGACGCAGACTGAAACTAGCCGAGTTACTGAATTGGAAGAACAGGTTGAAGCCCTTTCTCGTGAAAAGGTTCTGACTGATCTTTCTGAAGATCTCGCTACGACTCAGTCGTTGAAATTGATGGAGCTGACCGAAGACATTGAGTTTACTGATCTTGAAGCCTTCACTAAGAAGGTTACGACGATCAAGGAGACTTACTTCAAGGATGGTGAAGTCATCGAAGAAGAAACTCAGGACGGTGCGGAGTTCGTTACTAAAAGCGAGATTGTGGAAGAGCAAGAGGACCAAGATCTCTCTCCAAGCATGCAGGCTTATGGTGATGCGCTCGGACGTGCGTCTAAGTACAGCAAGTAAAATAACCCAAACAATTAATCAGAAGGATTAAAAATTATGTTTAACGCAGATCAAGCCATTAATAAATGGAAATCAGTTCTGGAGCACGATGGTACTCCAGCAATCACCGACCCTTACCGCAAAGCAGTTACTGCTGTTCTCCTTGAGAACCAGGAAAAAGCACAGCGCGAACAGGCCGCACAGAACAGTGGCAATGGCTTCCTCACAGAGGACGCACACGCCGGCAACACATCCAACGCAGGCACAGCAGCGTACACCGACCCGGTGCTCATCAGCCTCGTGCGGCGCGCGATGCCGCAGCTTTTGGCCTATGACATCTGTGGCGTGCAGCCGATGAGCGGACCTACTGGTCTTATCTTCGCAATGAAGTCACGTTACGGCCAAGCCGATTCTGACGGTGCAACGAACACGTCGTTCAGCTCGACAGATTCCGAAGCACTGTTTGACGGTGTCGACGCAGCACACGGTGGCGCGGGAACCCCGACGGTCGGAACCGGCATCGCTACGGCGACTGCCGAGGCTAACATCACGGCGAACATGGGCTTCTCGATCGAGAAGACCACTGTTACGGCTAAGACACGTGCTCTGAAGGCAGAGTACACAATGGAGCTCGCGCAGGATCTGAAAGCCGTTCACGGCCTGGATGCTGAGTCCGAGTTGGCGAATATCCTGTCTCAGGAAATTCTGACAGAAATCAACCGCGAGGTTATCTACAACATCGACGCTGCTGCGGAGACCGGTGCTGCCCTTGGTTCGGTTGCTGGCGTGTTCAACCTCACCGCTGACGCGGATGGCCGTTGGGCGGTTGAGCGTTTCCAGTCGCTTCTGTTCCAGATCGAGAAGGAAGCTAATGCAATCACAGCGGGAACCCGCCGTGGTAAAGGTAACTGGGCAGTCGTTCATTCGGACGTTGCTTCGGCCCTTGCTGCTACTGGCCGTTTGGATACCTCGGGCGTTGGCGGTTTGAATACCGACTTTGCTGCGACGACCTTTGCCGGTAACATTGGTCAGATGAAGATCTATGTCGATCCGTTCGCGGTCACTGGTCTCTGCATCGTTGGCTATCGTGGCTCGAACCCCTATGACGCCGGATTCTTCTACGCGCCTTACGTGCCCCTGACCATGGTCAAGGCCGTTGGCGAGGAGAACTTCCAGCCGCGTATCGCGTTCAAGACTCGTTACGGCGTGGCTCATAACCCCATCGTCGCGGCGGTTGATTCTGTTGGAGCGGTTGCTGCCAACAGCAATCCTTACTTCCGACGATTCATTGTCGAAGCGATCAACGATATCTCTGCTTAATATCGTATCAACTATTTCCTAACTCTACCTTAGGAATTCACGCGGGAGGCCCTGAAGAAATTCAGGGCCTCTTTTTCTTTTGATTTTAGAACCGTATAGATAATTCTATACAAGAACAAACTATGAACGATAACAACGATACCTTTATTACGGACCGCGCCATCACCGAGCTCGAACCACCCCATGTCAAATTCGAATCCCAATACGGATATTTGACGTACGCGGCATGGTGCCAACGAGAGATCGCTCGCTTTTGGAGAAGTGGCATCGCAACAGAAATCCACACCCACCGTTCAGGCGATATCTGCTTGGTTCGGGACCCATCACGTGATATCTGCCTTGTTCAGGACTAGAACACACTTTATTGCAACTGTCTAGGGCTAACGCCCTGGAAGCGCAATAAAGTGCATATTAGTAGTATTCCGCGTTTATGGCTCCCACAAGCTATTGGATACAAGCTACTTAGGTGTGCCGTTTTATCCAATCTCAAGAACTGGGAGGATATTCACTGATGTATAAATAAAAATCATGAGCAATTCGACCCTGACGACCAATTTCAATTACCTCTCACCAAAGGGGTTCAAGCTTTCCATCGATACGACGCAGTTCGCGAACGTTGAGTATTTCATGACGAGCTTCACCCTGCCTGCGGTTTCGATGGGGTCGATTGAAGTCAATTATCGTTCAAGCAAAGGTGCACTTCCGGGTGACAAAATCGATTACGCAGAAATCAGCGCACGATTCCTGGTGGATGAGAACATGGCGAATTATCTGGAAATCTTCAACTGGATGCATAGCAATATCACGAGTGCTACGATCGCACAAGAGGACATGATTCTTTCCGTTCTTGATTCGCATAATCAAGTTTCGCAGCAGTTCAGATTTCTCAATGCGTTCCCCATATCCTTGGCCGCCTTGGATTTCAATGCTCAGAATCAGGAGGTGGAATATATGCAATCAGACATCAGCTTCAAATACGACCGCTTCGAATTAGTTTCATAATGACCCTTGATCAAGTTCTCGCAATGTGGGCAGAAGATTCGGTGATAGATGAAAACAATCTTGACCTGACCACGATAAAACTCGCAACGCTCCACTCAAAATATCTCGAGCTCCTGAGTGTTTCAAAATTGACGTTGCGGCGGCGTGTAACTGAGTTGGCTGAGCTCAAGAAAACGAAATGGCTTTACTTCGAAGGGCGTATGAGCAAAGAAGAAATGGATGAAAAGGGGTGGGACTATGACCCATTTAATGGTAGCACAAAACCACTAAAGGGTAACATGGAGCTTTATTACAAAGCAGATCCCGATCTCGTGGCAATGGAATCCCGCCTTGAATATCAAGAGGCCATCACCAACGCGCTGATCGACATCATGGAAGCGATCAAGTGGCGGCACCAATCGATTCGTAATATCATCGATTGGAAAAAGTTTACCTCGGGCGCCTGATGAATAATCCCGACATCCTCCTGCAGAAAGTGAATGAGTGTTTCGTCAGAGTCATCACAGAGGACAGTGGGATCATCATGGAGCTTGGCGAATACTACACTTTCTTCGTGGACGGATACAAATTCATGCCCGCCTTTCGCAATCGAATGTGGGATGGCAAAATTCGTCTCTTCAATAATCGCAATGGCTGTCTTCCCCATGGTCTGGTGGACAACCTCTTTGCTTTCGCGAAAGCCCGTGGATACACGATCGACACAGAATTTTCTCGTGAAAGCACCTTCACAAGTACTGATTTTGATGAATTCATCGGGGCGATAAACCTGCCGATAGAACCCAGGGATTATCAGTTGGCTGCATTCCATTCATCGATCGCGAAGGAAAGACGCCTTGTGGTTTCCCCTACTGGCTCAGGAAAAAGTCTTATCATCTATCTGTTGGCTGTCTACTATTTTAGTAACTACGAAGGCAAAATTCTGCTCGTTGTCCCCACGACTTCTTTGGTCGAGCAGATGTACAAGGATTTCACAGATTACTCTTCAGAGAATGGGTTTGATGTTGCCGGGAATACGCACCGAATCTATGCGGGTAAAGAAAAGATCAATTTCAATGAGCGGATTGTTATCACCACATGGCAGAGTGCAATTCGCTGCCCACGGGATTGGGGCAAACAATTCGGTATGGTCATCGGTGATGAAGCCCACCTCTTCAAAGCAAAGAGTCTTAATACGATTATGGAACGTCTAATCCATGCCAATTTTCGCATTGGAACCACGGGCACATTGGATGACGTTCAGGTGAATGAGCTTGTTCTGACGGGTCACTTTGGCGAGCCGATGAAAGTTGTCACAACAAAGGCACTCATGGATTCGAATACTCTTGCGCAATTGGAGATCAAATGCCTTGTTCTTAAATATCCCGATGCTGTCAGAAAGGCTTTCGGGAAGAAGACATATCATGAGGAGATTGATTTCATTATCGCCGATGATAAGAGAAACCGTCTGATTGAAAATCTGGCGCTCGATCAAAAGAAGAATACATTGATTCTCTACAATCGTGTTGAGAAGCATGGCGAGCCTCTGTTCAGATCCATTCAGGCCAAAGCCGATCCGAAGCGAAAAATCTTCTTTGTTTCTGGATCCGTCGGCGCCGATGAAAGAGAAAGCATTCGTGAGATCACAGAGAAAGAAGACAACGCGATTATCGTTGCGAGCCTGGGGACTTTTTCCGTTGGCATCAATATCAAAAGACTCAGTTGCCTGATCTTCGCGGCACCCACAAAAAGCCAAGTGAGGACATTGCAATCTATCGGGCGCGGTTTACGAAAGACCGCTGATAACGAAACCACCGTGGTATATGATATCTCTGACAATCTTAGCTGGGGCAAACGCCAGAATTACACACTAAAACATGCGATCGCTCGAGTGAAAATCTATCAGAAAGAGGAATTGAATCATCATGCAATTGAGATAAACATATAAATAAACATGTATGGCAATACCAAATGACGAAGAGTATGGGAAGATAGTAAAAGCCCTCAACATTCAGTTGTTAGTTCTCGCTGACGGAAGAAACGTGATCGGCGAGTACATTTCCATGAGTGAGATCGGGGGTGTTGAGCTTTTCTGTGTATTAACGATCGCCGACATGGAAGATGAAGATGGTGAATTGGGCGGATACGCAACAATGCAACCCTTTGCTCCTCTTTCCATGGATACCGTTTTCCAATTCTCACCCGAGCATATCGTGGCAAGTGCTGCTGCTACAGAAAAACTGAAGGTCGTGTATTTCAATGCGATGTTGGCCTTTACTATCCGAGAACAAGACGACGAAGCTTTCTTTGAGGAAACAGAATCACCTAGTGGCTTTTTCGCTGCAGGTGAGACTCAATGGGGTCTTGGTGATTCTGGCAATCTGTCCAGAAACTAATATTAAGAAAACACTTTTGATCTGGACCAGATCTAGACCTTAACCTTCCTTGGAAGACCTTAACGAAACCAAATTTGAAAGAGTTGTTATGCCGTATTCCTTAGTGGCTATTATACACTAATCTCCAGAATTGTACACCTTTATTTTTATTTGTTTTACCCCTGTACATTTCGCTTCATATGTGGTATAATAAGCCATGAACAAAAACAGTAATGAAAAAGATTCCTAAAGAAGAACGCGTCCACTACGTTAACAACAGTGATTTCCGTGATGCCGTCGTGGCATATACCGCGTCCTGCAAGGATGCAGAGGCTTCTGATGATGAATTGCCCATTGTTACGAACTACATTGGCGAGTGCTTCATCAAGATCGCCGAAGGATTATCGCACAAATCCAATTTTGCCTACTACAGCTATCGCGAAGAGATGGTTTTGAATGCCATTGAGAATTGTCTTAAGGCGATCAGGAACTACGATCCCACCAAGGCGACACGCTCTGGGAAACCCAATGCCTTCGGTTACTTCACGCAAATTTGCTTTTTCGCATTCCTTCGCACTATCGCAAAGGAGAAAAAGCAGCAGGCGATCAAAGTGAATCTGATGGAGAGCGGCAATCTTGGTGACTTCGCGGATTTCGGCAATAACAGCCCAAATGGCGAAGGCATCGTGGATCGCATCCGATCAAAGTCAGAGACATTGAAACAGCGCAAGGACGACATCTTTGAGTCGAAGACGAAGGTGAAGCGAAAAAGCAATCGCTCATCCATTGAATCTTTTTTATCATAGATGAGCAAAGTAGCAATCATCTGCGACACTCACGCGGGTATCAAGAACGGCTCCGATGTGTTCCTTGATTACACAGAGAGATTCTACAAGAATGTCTTCTTTCCTAAATGCGAAGAGTTGGGCATCAAGCGAGTTCTTCATTTGGGCGATTACTTCGACCACCGGAAGTTCGTAAATCTCAAGGTCGTCAAGAGGAACCGCCAAATGTTCATTGAGGAAGTTGCCAAGCGTGGTATGGAGATGGATATCATCCCAGGCAATCACGACGTCTATTGGAAAAACACTAATGACCTTTGCACCTTAACTGAGCAATTGAGTCACTACCCATTCATCAATATTCACATGGATCCTACGATTCTTGATATTGATGGCCTGAAAATCGCCATGCTTCCTTGGCTTACCGCCGACAATCGCGATCGCTCGATGGACTTCATTCAGACTGCCAATGCGCCAATTCTCATGGGGCACCTCGAACTTGCGGGATTCAAATACATTGCGGGTACATCTATTCTGAGTCACGGCATGGACGCAGCCCCGCTGAAACGTTTTGAGATGGTCCTGAGTGGTCATTATCACAGCACCAGCAACTCGGATAACATCCGATATTTGGGCGCGCCATTTGAATTGACTTGGAGTGATGCTGATGACCCTAAGTATTTCCACATCCTCGACACCGACACCCGTGCACTTTCTCGTGTGAGGAATCCTCACCGCCTCTTCCGCAAGCTTTACTATGACGATAGTCAGGGGAAGGTTTCACTGCCCAAGCAACTGAAGACCGATAGCGATGTATTCGTAAAGGTCATCGTCAAAGGCAAGAAGGATCCTTTCCTATTCGACAAATACATGGAGGCTATTCAATCGGTGAATCCTCTTGAGGTTAAAATCGTCGAAGTCTTTGATGGCGGAGATTCTGACATAGACAGTGACGAGACAGCATCTGCTCTCGATACCACCGAGCTGCTTAGTTCATACGTCGACACCTTCGAAATTGACTTGGACAAAAACCGTTTAAAGAAACAGCTCCTTGATCTATTCATTGAAGCACAGTCCGTGGATACAATTTAATCATGTTAGTCTTCAATCGAATCACTTGGCGCAACTTTCTTAGCACGGGCAACGCACCCGTAACTATTCAACTCGATGATGTTGCATCGACACTGATCGTAGGCACCAACGGAACCGGCAAATCCACACTCCTCGACGCATTGAGTTTCTCGGCTTTTGGCAAACCGCATAGGAACATCAACAAGCCTCAGCTTATCAATTCGATCAATAACAAGGATTGCTGGACGAAGCTCGAGTTTCAAGTTGGTGGATCTGATTATGTCGTGATCCGTGGCATGAAGCCCAACATCTTTGAGATTTGGCAGGACGGTGTTTTGCTTAATCAGGAATCCCATTCTCGTGATTATCAAAAGGTCCTTGAGCAGAACATATTGAAGCTCAATTACCGGGTGTTCCATCAGGTCGTTGTCCTTGGTTCTGGCAACTTTGTTCCGTTCATGCAGTTGCCCTCTCATGCCCGGCGTGCTGTGATTGAAGATCTCCTTGACATCGGTGTCTTCACACAGATGAATCAGATTTTGAAGAATGAGAATTTGGTTCTGAAGGAACGCCTGCAGAGGGCGGAGTTTCAGGTTGAATCCACTGACAATCAAATCGCGCTTCAGACAAAGCACATCATTGAATTGCAGGGGATAAGCGATCAACAAAAGGACGAGACCCGCGCGGATATCAAACAGCTATTGGAGAATGTCTCTGATTTGGAACACGACAACGATGATCTCTGGCGAAACCTAGACGATGCCGGTGCTGATGTTAGAGCCCAGGCTGATTCTCTGACCTGGCATGACGAAGAGAATAAGAAGCACATCACCACAAACAGTCACAAAATCGAGCGCATCATTTCCGATGCCAAATTCTATGATGATAACGACACATGCCCAAAGTGTGAACAGGACATCGACAAGAAGCTGAAAGAAAAAAAGCTCACGGAAGCGAAAGCCACGGCACGTCAATTGGCGATCGAGAAAGCTGAATTGGCGAAGGTAGCAGAAAAATATGCCAGCCAGCTCAAAGAAAATAACGAACGCTTCTTCGAGTTGGATCGAAGAGGCACGGCCATTCGCCTGAACGATCAGCACATCAAAGCATACAACCTGCAGATCAGTCAGCTAAAAGATAAACTTGAAGTCAGCAAGGACACCACAGCGGGCGCCGAGGCGACAAGATTAGAGCTGACTGAAAAGAAAGCCGAGCTCGAAACAAAACGCGCCGACCTGCTTGAGGAAAGAATCTACAATGATACGATTCTCGACATGCTCAAAGATGGCGGAATTAAGACGAAAGTGATACGTCAATATTTGCCGATCATGAATCGCCTGATCAACAACTATCTTCAGGTTCTGGATTTCTTCGTCTCATTTCATCTTGATGACAGTTTCAATGAGACGATCCGCTCAAGGCACCGAGACAATTTCGTTTATGGTTCATTCTCCGAGGGTGAAAAGAGCCGAATCGACTTGGCTCTCCTCTTCGCCTGGAAGCAGGTCGCCAAGCTCAAAAACTCGGTCGACACAAATCTCCTCATTTTGGATGAAACGTTTGATTCGTCTCTGGATGCAGAAGGCGTGGACAATCTCAAGCGAATTCTTAATACCCTCCCACCCGAGTCCAACGTGGTTGTGATAAGCCACAAATCTGATGTCCTTGAGGGCAAATTTGACCGGAAATTGGAGTTCGCGAAGGACAAAAACTTCTCAAAAGTCATGGATAAGTCCTTTTCTTGAAATAACGGTGTACATTCGCTCCGCTTTGTGGTATAATAAAGCCTGTGATACGTGAGCGAAAAAATCTTCTAGCGAAGCTCCTGGCAAAGGAGAACATCGAGGTCCGTCATGGGAAATACCCAACGGCAATGTTTGACCCCAAAGCCCGAGTGCTTTGCCTTCCTGAGTGGGATTTCACCTGCGAAGCTTTCTTGGACATGCTAATTGCCCATGAGGTTTCCCATGCCCATCACAGCACGAAAGAGGACATTGATCTTTTCGTGGAAGAGTTTGGGCGAGCTAAGTTTCCGGTTTGGAATATCATCGAGGACATCCGCATTGAGCGCCTTATTCAGGCGATGTATCCGGGTCTCATTGCTATTTTCCGCACAGCCTACGAGCATGCTGCTAAAATTGATTTGATGCAGTTGGCCAGCAAACCCATGGACAAGCGCCTCTTTATTGACCGCATAAACATCCATGCCAAAATCGGTCGTTTCGTTTCAGTTCCATTGAGCGCCAAGGAAAGAGATTTCTATGACCGTTGCATGTTGGCTGAAACCCCATCCGATGTCCTTGAACTTTGCCGGGAAGCGATTCCCATAATCGAAGAGGAGCAGCGCGAGAATCAAGATGAAGAAGAGGGCGACGGCGAGGGCGAAGAGTCCTCCTCAGATGACGAATCCCAGGAGGATGAAACCTCAAGTTCATCAGGTGGTGAAGGCGAGGACGACGACTCCACGGAATCCGAATCCGAGGACAACGACCCCACGGAAGCCCCGGGCGACTCTAAAAAGGGATCGGCCGACGAGGAGGACGAAAACGCCTCGACGTCCGCCCAAGGCGACCCCGGTGAACCCACTGATGGGGCACCCGATGATCCCACCGACTATTCAGCCACCTCGGACGAGGCGATGAGCAAGCAGCTTGAGGATAGCGTGGACATGAGCTCCGGTTACGTTTTTCATACGCCTTCGGATAAGACGCTTTTGCAATATGTTGTGCCTTATGAAAAGGTGAAGGAGAGCCGAGATATCAACCACGGCCCGCGGTTGCCTGAAGACATTGTCTTCGAAGACAAGGCAGGGTTTAAGGCGTTCAAACGCGAGCAAACGGCCCATATTGCCTACCTCGTCAGTGAATTCGAACGCAAGAAGGCGGCATACCAATACAGCCACGGGACAATCGCCCGCTCAGGTAAACTGGACGTGAATGCGCTCCACCGCTACAAATTGGATGATGATATCTTTCTGAGCCTCAACACCATGGCTGATGCTAAATCTCATGGGATGCTAATGTTCATCGATTATTCCGGCTCCATGTCATACATCCTGGAGGATACGATCAAACAAACTTTGATCATGTCGATGTTCTGCCAAAAGGTGGGAATTCCATTTGAGGTGTATGGTTTCACGTCGGAATGCCGCCGCCGCCCATCGACCTGCACGCGTGTCTTGCCGCACGTTGGTCCAGATGAGATGGATTTTGGATTCGGCGAGGATAGCTGGGGTGGCACCAACGTGTTTGAACTCCTAAGTTCACGGCTAAAGAAGAACGACCTTGCCGACGCAATGTCCGATTTGTACCTCTCTCGCTGCGGCGGAGGGAATCGCGATCGCAGTGACTACGAAGAATTGGGCGGAACCCCGCTGCAATACAGCATCATCATTTCGCAGGCGATCATCCGCCGCTTCAAAGAAGCCAATCGTGTTCAGAAGATCTCGGTGATCTTCCTAACCGATGGTGACGCATCGGACAGGATCTCAAGCGCTGAATCCCAAAGGCTGCCGGTCAGAGATGCTAAGAAGTTTCTCTTTAATGGCAAAAAGTTCCAGGCAAAGGTGGCATTCAGTTACCACGACGATTGGCGAGTCAGAAACGACCTCACTCATCAGCTGTTTGACTCTCTGAGAGAGAACAATGATATCACTTTGATCGGATATCATCTGGTTCATAATTTCAAGAAATACAAAAACCAGATGACCGCCAAGCAGGTCAGCGAATCCCGCGCCAACAAATTGGCTCACCTTGAGGCCGTATTTGGTTATGACCACTTCTTCATCATCAAGATTGACGCCCTGACCGTCATGAATGACATCTTCAGCGATCACGACGCCGACGACCACGTGATCAACGTAAATGATAAAAAGGAAGTGGGCAACCTGCGGAAGACCTTCAAGACCGGGTGCTCGAATCGCAAACGCTCCAGGGTCTTCCTGAGCAAATTCAGCGATGTGATTGCGTAAAGGGGCTGAAATTAACCGCATTTAATGGTGTACATTTGTGCCCATTTGTGGTAAAATTATCTTACGAATATGAACGACGAAACGAAAGACAAAATCAGCGGCCTTTACGACGAGATCACCGTGAGGGAGTGCCAAATCGAGGAACTTAACCACGAAATCGCCGAGCTCGAGGAGACAATCGAGGTCCAGCTCCAGATCCAACAGCGGCGCAATCGACTCGAGGCGAATGCGAGTTCGCGGTAATTTCCGAAATTAACCACTTTTAGTGGTGTACTTTTGTGCCCATCTGTGGTACAATTATCCAGTAGAAAAACTATATTATGAAGAACTTTGAATCCCACCTTCTGGAGCAATTTCCAGGAAACGACACCCTTACGCGCCAACAAATCATGGGGATGGCAGCATCCCTTGGTGTTGACGATAAAGTCGCATACAAATATCTCAACTCGCGAATCCGCGTTG
>Ga0307488_10004348_pt1 | contig 11806 bp, 15 predicted proteins | sample SB02metaG_FD_202248 | JGI IMG/M metagenome (GOLD analysis project Ga0307488, IMG submission 202248) | Sea-ice brine microbial communities from Beaufort Sea near Barrow, Alaska, United States - SB 0.2 | ecosystem: Environmental > Aquatic > Marine > Coastal | place: USA: Alaska | collected...
ACCTCGCAAAAGAAGGTGAACATCCAAGAGCATATGAAGTTGCTGGTAACTTGATTAAACAGGTTGCAGATGTCACAGAGAAACTTGGTGATTTACAGACGAAGATGAAGAAATTAAAAGAAGTGCCAAATCAGGCGCCGAAGAATGTAACGAATGCGCTGTTTGTTGGTTCTACCGCTGAATTACAGAAGATGTTAAAAGGAAAAGAATAATATGCCCTTAACGAGAATAACAACAAGAAGTATTGCTGACGATTTAGTCACTAGTGATGATCTTGCACCAAACCTATCATTAACAGGTACAGATGCTATTACTCTACCAAAAGGATCAACTGCACAACGTGGTACAGCTGCTGATGGTAAGTTCAGATTCAACACTACACTAAACCAGTTCGAAGGCTATTCAAATAGTGCTTGGGGTGCGGTTGGTGGTGGTGCTACTGGTGGTGGTTCAGACCAAGTGTTTATTGAAAACGATCAGACAGTAACAACCAACTATACAATTTCAACAAATAAAAATGCCGTAAGTGCTGGAACAGTCACTATTAATAGTGGGATATCAGTTACCGTACCTACAGGCGCACGATGGGTGGTAGTGTAATGGCTGTAGTAATTAACGGAACAACAGGGATTGACAAAGTACAAGATGGTTCAATCGGAACGGTAGATATTGCCGCAGATGCAATTACGACCCCAAAGATTGCTAATTCAGTAACTCTTGGACGTAGAAACCTCATAATCAATGGCGATATGAAAATAGCCCAAAAAGGAGATAGTGTTACTCTGATGGGCGCCGCTGGTTATTTTGAAGGGCCTGATAGATTTCGTAGAAGTCTGAATCAAAGTGGTGGCCATCAAGTAACAAGAGCAAGAACCACAGAGGTTCCAGCTGGAAGTGGACTTTCTTATTCTCTAAAAGAAACTATTACAACTGCTGGAGATGAGGTTAATTCCAAATGGGCACACCGTCCAATTGATTATAGAATTGAAGGACAAGATATTTGTCATCTAGAGTATGGAACATCTAGTGCTAAATCAGTGACCTTATCTTTTTGGGTTAGATCAAATAAAACTGGAACAGCATCTATTCTGTTCTCTTCAACAGATTCTAGTTCTGGTAGTAGACATATTGCCCCTAGATATACAATAAATGCTACTAATACTTGGGAATATAAAACAATTACTGTTGCTGGTGATACTGGCGGCAATGGTATTAAGAATGACCATAATACTGGTTTTGGTTTTGTTTTTTATGGTGGTGCAGGCGCTGGATATCAAGTCGCAGACCAAAGTTCTGCTTGGGGTGCAGCTGGTGACAATTGGTGGTATGGATGTACTTTAGATATTAATAATGTAAATGATTTTATTCAGTTTGCTGGACTTCAACTGGAAGTTGGCGACACGGCTACTCCATTCGAGCATCGAACATATAAAGAGCAACTTTCAGATTGTCAAAGATATTTCATGCAATGGAATTCAACTAACAACACCTATGATTTGATATTCCCTGGCATGGTTGTAGATCCTGATGACGCTCAAGCGACTTGGCAACCCCCTGTAACAATGAGAGCGACACCAACATACTCAAGATCAGATGGATCTCATGTATGTCTTAACTATAATGGAGGGCAGACCAACTCTCCTGTTAATTTTAATGTTAGAACAATGTATAATAAAGCACCATACATGTATGTTAATATGGATCTCAACAACGCCGTATTAACTGCTGGGCAGATTGTATATTTTTCTTTTGCAAATTCCACAACTGGTGCGTGGGCTAGATTAACTTCGGAGTTATAAAAATGGAAGAAACGATTACAATAACAGACGCACACTACTATGCAAAAAATGGTGTTAATATATCAATTAAAGCGACATTTGATGGAGAAGAATTATCAATTCCTCTAGATTCAGACAATAGTGACTATATTGAAATCATGCGCCAAGTAGAAGCAGGCGATTTAACCATTGCCGATGCAGACTAAATAGTATAAAGAAAATAGGAAAAAATATAAATGAGTAACATTGTCCTACAACCAAATTCGAGTGGAACTGGTAGCATTACCATCGCTACTCCTAATACGAATACAGATAGAACTCTGAACATCCCAGATGTTGCAGGCAATCTTGTTACAACAGGTGACACTGGAACTGTTACTGGAACAATGATTGGTTCACTACCAACTGGTTCTATTGTTCAAGTTGTCCATTATCATGCTAATGAACAAACTCTTGCACAAGGCACTGTAACTGCTATATACAACACACAAATAACTCCAAGTGCAATTGGGAATAAAATTTTCTTTATGGTTACTATACCAAGTATAACAATTTCAGCAACTAATAGAAGAATTACTTGTGATGGATATATTGGAACAAGTGCAACACCAGCATCAAATACAAAACTTATAACTTTAAATGCAATGGGAGGAATAGGCTCCGGCGCTGATAATACAGTAACTTCAACAATGATTTCTGGGGAATTTACAACGACTAGCACAAGTGTTCATTATGCCAGTCTTACAATAACTACACCATCCAATGCTAGTTGTACGATTGCCAGACATTCTGCTATTTCTAGAATAATTGTATGGGAGAAATCATCATGATTACAAAAGGCGAAGCCCTAATATCACTTCGTCCAGGCGCTGCTTGGAAACTTAACGGTGATGAGGTAATTTGGTTAGATGAAAATCAAACTCAACCTACAGAATCGGAAATTACAGAAAAACTTTCAGAATTAGAAGCATCACATCCTCTCGCAGAAGTTCGTGCAGAAAGAAACGCTAAACTCGCAGAAACAGATTGGGTTGTCACTATGCACAAAGAGTTGGGAACAAACATCCCTGCTGCTATGAAAACATACAGGGCTGCACTCAGAGATATAACAGATAGTGCAACATCACTGGATGATGTAACTTGGCCGGAGAAACCATAATGAGTACAATTCAAACAAACGCAATCGTTGATGCCTCTGGCGGTAATACTGCAACAGTAAACGGTGTTACTCCTGATAGTAATACAGTAAGAGGACGCAATCTGATTATCAATGGTGCTATGAATGTATGGCAAAGAGGCACATCCTTTACAGGGGTTGCAGCAGGTGCATACCATACTGATAGGTTTCAGAGCTACAACAATTCCAATGCTAGTGGTGAATCAACAATATCAAAATCTACTGATACTCCAGACGGATTTGGTAGTTCATATAAACTTCAAGTTACAACTGCTGATACCTCTCTTCATTCCACTGCCGAATATAATTTGTATTATAAAGTTGAAGGACAGGATTTGCAAGGACTGAAAAAAGGAACATCTGATGCAAAATCTTTAACTGCATCATTTTGGGTTAAATCCTCTGTAATTGGAACTTTTGTTGTTGAACTTATGGACAACGATAATAGTAACAGACATATTAGCAAGTCTTATACAATTGACGCAGCAAACACTTGGGAATATAAAACAATTACCTTTGAAGGTGATACTGTTGGAACACTAGATAACGATAACAACAATTCTTTTCACATCGCTTGGTGGCTTGGTGGAGGAGCAGGGCGAACTGGTGGAACTCTACAAACTTCGTGGGGAGCATTGAATCAAGCAAATCGTGCTGTTGGACAAACTAATGTCCATGCTACAGTTAATAACACATGGCAAATCACTGGACTTCAACTGGAAGTTGGCTCAGTTGCTACAGATTTCGAACATAAAACACACGCTGAAGAACTTGCGGCTTGTCAAAGATATTGTTATGCACAATATGGTGGTTCTGGTGATAGACTAGGTTTTGGTTTTTGTGGGTTAACAACATTATTTAATCTAGTAGTTCCACTACCAGTAACCATGCGTGCTGCCCCCACATTAACATCATGCTCAGCAGGTTCTGTAAACGATAACAACGCAGCATATGCTTCAACAGCAATTACAATTGGTGACAGCATTACTAATACTTGTGTAAATTTAAAAGTTGCGACTAGTGGTATGACGATTGGCCGTGGTGCTCAATTTTATTTCACTTCAACTGGCAGTTCAATGATTTTATCTGCTGAACTATAAGGATAAAAAAAATGTATAAACTACAACAAGACGAATGTACTGGTATAGTTTCTGTTGTGAATAGATTGACAGATGGTATATCTATTCCATTCGACCCTGCCAACACAGATTATCAAGAATATCTTGAATGGGTTGCTGAAGGCAACACACCAGAGGCCTCTGATGAATAAACCATTGCAGCTGCAGACTAAATAGTCTAAAGATTGATTAGTTAAAACTATTCTTTCTAAAGGTACATACCTATTATAACAAGGATGTTTTGCTCTGTCAAGACATTTCTTGAATAGTATACAAATAGATAAGACTACATTATGACTGACTTCGAACACTATCTTGGAAACCCCCTACTAAAGAAATCGAATGTTCCTGTTAATTGGGAAAAGGATCAGATTCTTGAGTATCAGAAGTGTATGGAAGACCCTATATACTTTATCAAGAGCTACATTAAGATTGTATCTCTAGATCATGGACTCGTTCCCTTTGAACTGTATGACTTCCAAGAAGACATTGTAAATACAATACACGACAACAGATTTACTATCTGTAAGTTGCCACGACAGTCTGGTAAATCTACCACACTTGTCTCCTATGTACTACACTACATCCTATTCAACCCTAATATGAATGTTGCAATCCTCGCCAACAAGGCGGCAACTGCACGAGACATTCTTGGGCGTTTGCAACTTGCATACGAGAACCTACCTAAGTGGTTACAACAAGGAGTTGTGTCTTGGAACAAGGGTTCTGTGGACTTAGAGAACGGCTCTCGTGTTGTTGCCTCATCCACATCCTCTAGTGCGGTTCGTGGTGGTTCATATAACATGTTGTTCCTAGATGAGTTTGCATTCGTTCCACAGAACGTAGCAGAGGACTTCTTTAGTTCTGTATACCCTACAATATCATCTGGTACGTCTACTAAAGTTGTTATCGTATCAACTCCCAATGGTATGAACATGTTCTACAAGTTGTGGACTGATGCAGAGAACAAAAGAAACTCTTATAACATCATAGATGTTCACTGGAGTCAAATACCTAATAGAGATGAGAAGTGGCGTGAAGAGACAATTGCGAACACCTCATTAGAACAATTTCAACGAGAGTTTGAATGTGAGTTCTTGGGTTCTGCAAATACCCTTATTCACCCTGCTAAGATTAAGACGATGGCATTCCATAATCCTATTACGTCAAATGCTGGATTGGATATGCATGAACGTCCAGAACCTAATGCAACCTATGTTCTTATTGCAGACGTTGCCAGAGGTACAAAGAACGACTATTCTGCATTTATTGTATTTGATGTCTCGACAGTACCCTATAAGATTGCTGCAAAGTATCGTAACAACGAGATTAAACCGCTACTATATCCCAATGTTATTAGTGATGTTGCCAAAGCATATAACAATGCATACGTCTTAGTTGAAGTAAATGATATTGGTGAACAGGTTGCAACTGCTCTACAGTTTGACTTGGAGTATGAGAACCTTATAATGGCAAGCATGCGAGGTCGAGCGGGACAGGTGCTTGGTGGTGGCTTCTCAGGTGGTAAAGCGCAGTTGGGTGTACGAACAACCAAGGCAGTTAAAAGGACGGGTTGTTCCAATATTAAACAAGTCATTGAATCAGATAAGTTAATTATCAATGACTACGAACTAATTAAAGAGTTATCTACCTTCATACTTAAAGGACAATCCTATGAAGCAGAAGATGGACACTCAGATGACTTGGCGATGTGTTGTGTGTTATTCGGATGGATGATACAACAGACATATTTCAAAGAGTTAACAGACGATGATATTCGTGCTAGGATGTATTCAGAACAACAGAATCAACTAGAACAGGACATGGCTCCATTTGGATTCTTGGACGATGGTGTACAGTCTCCTTATGGGGAAACCATTATAGATGAATACGGACAAAGATGGAGTCCAGTGGTTCGTACTTACGATTCTGATTGGTAGAGATTACGGAAACCCTACATAATATCAATAATGTCGTTTACTAGTTTTAAGTAACAGTTTGAACAGACAACTCTAGATTCGTTGATTAGATTAATAACCTCTTCTCTAGACTGTTCGTTTAAACCCTTCCTTTTAGTTAGTTTACGAATATCCTTTTCGTGAGGATAGAACTGGAGACAAGCGGTTTCAGATTCACCACAGTGATGACAGGACTTTTCGCCAAGATATTCATTAACCCATATCTTGCGTGCCCTGTAATTTCTTTGTGATACCCTTTTAATGGTATCTTTGTATTTCTGATAGTGTTCCGACATAAGCTTATTTATGTGCCGTATAACCTATAAAAATTAAAAGTGAAGACTTTGTTTTTTATAAATATCATTGTAAGTTTGAAAATAACTAAATTATTGATAATCCACAAAGGAGAATAAAGAGATGGCATTTCAAGTATCACCTGGCGTACTCGTAAAAGAGGTTGATCTGACTAATGTTGTTCCTGCTCTTGCAACTTCAATTGGTGGTTTGGCTGGAGGTTTCGAAAGAGGCCCAATGGATCAAATCATTCCAATTGGAAGTGAGAAGGAACTAGTACAGACCTTCGGTAAACCGAACTCAAGTAACTTTGAGACATGGTTCACCGCCGCTAACTTTCTAGACTATGGTAACGCACTTCGTGTTGTTCGTGCGAACAACGGAGCCCGTAACGCCGTAGCAAATGGCGGCGCAACAATCGGAACCTTTACTGGTGACGCATCTACAGTGGCATTCACAATGTCAAACGCTGTATCAGATGCTGACCTATTAGAAGTAACTATTGCTGGCGTCAAAACAACAGGGTTCACAGTTGATGGTTCAACAACTATTACATTCACCACTGCTCCGGCATCTGGTTCTGGTAATACAATTGTTAAACTAGGACTGAAAATCACAAACGATCAATTCTACGAAGACAACTACGCAGACGGTTCTGGTTCCGTTGGTTCATTCGCCTCGAAATATCCTGGCGCTTGGGGTAACTCAATCGGTGTTGCAACATGTGGTTCTGCTGAAGCATATGAACAGACATTCACAGGAAACGCTGGTACACTTGGTGTAACAACTGGCACTCCTGCTGTTGGTGCAACAACTGTTGCTGTAGATCCAGCTGGATCTGCTGGTGACGGTGGTTCTGCATTCGCTGTAGGTGACATTGTTCACTTCTCAGAAGCAGACGGTTCACAGTATGAAGTTACTGGAATTGCAACTGATACCTTAACTATTAGACAACTAGACAATCCAAACGGTGGCGGATTAAAATCTGCACTAGCTGCTGCAACTACTGTTCGCAGACGTTGGAGATTCTATGACTTGTTTGATTCTGCTCCAGGCACATCTGCTTGGGCAACAGGACAAGGTATGTCTACTGCTGAAGACGAACTTCACCTCGTAGTGTATGACACAACTGGTGAAATCACTGGTTACGACATTGATGTTGCTGGTAACAGAGGAAACGCTGTTATTGAAACACACGCATTCTTGTCAAAACACCCAAATGCAAAAACACCTCAAGGTGGAACTGCATATTACCCAACCGTACTAAATCGTGCTTCTAGTCATGTTTGGTGGATGGATCATCCTGCTTCTGGTGCTGCTGATTGGGGTACTAACCTCACATCTGCTGGTACTGATAAAGTATTCGATGCTGCACACCTTCCTCTAACTGATACTTTGTCAGTTGGACAAGACGATAATAGTACTTCTGTAGGTGAATTAACTGCTGCATATGATTTGTTTGCTGATACTGAAACAGTTGACGTTAACTTAATCATGGCTGGTACATCACCCGCTGGTACAGACGGAACTGCACACGCAGTTGCAATTATCGACCTTGCTGAGTCAAGAAAAGATATGGTTGCATTCATCTCCCCTCGTAGGGCAGATGTTGTGGGTATCACCAATGGTGCTACTCAGACTAATAACGTCAAGACATTCTTTGACGGACTTGCTAGTTCTTCATATGCAGTATTCGATTCTGGATACAAGTATATGTACGACAAGTACTCAGACGTATACCGTTATGTCCCATTAAATGGTGATATCGCTGGTTTATGTGCGAACACTGACAGTGTTGCTGATCCTTGGTTCTCACCAAGTGGATACAACAGAGGACAGATTCGTGGTGCTGTTAAACTTGCATTCAATCCAACTAAGCCGCAAAGAGATATCCTATATCCTGCCCGAATTAACCCTTGTGTTACATTCCCAGGCCAAGGTACAGTTCTCTTTGGTGATAAAACTGCTCTATCACGCCCAAGTGCATTCGACAGGATTAACGTCCGTAGATTGTTCCTTGTTCTTGAAAAAGCAATCGCTACTGCTGCTAAATACCAGTTGTTTGAATTCAACGATGACTTCACACAGGCTCAATTCAGAAACATGGTTGAACCTTTCTTGAGAGATGTCCAAGGACGTAGGGGTATTACAGACTTTTCAGTAGTTTGTGATGAAAGAAATAACACAGGTGAAGTAATTGATAGAAATGAGTTTGTTGCAGATATCTACATCAAACCTGCTCGCTCGATTAACTTTATTACACTAAGTTTTATCGCCGTAAGAACAGGCGTATCATTTAGTGAGGTAGGAGGATAATATGGCTACTGTAACAACTGCAAATATAAATCAATTTAAAGCGAACATTGCGGGCGGTGGCGCTCGTGCTAACCAGTTCGAAGTAATTCTTGCTAACCCAGCTATTGGCGGTGTTGGTATAGATTCTGCTATGACCTTTATGATTAAGGCTGCAAGTCTGCCAGGCCAAACAATTACAGAAGTTGCTGTCCCTTTTAGGGGTAGAACACTGTATCTTGCTGGCGACAGGGAGTTCGAAACTTGGACAACTACTATCATTAATGATACTGGTTTCTTGGTTAGAAACGCTATGGAAAGATGGATGAGTGGAATCAATGATTTGGAAACAAGTCAAGGAACTACTAATCCAGCTAACTACTACTCACAACTATTAGTAAAACAACTAGATAGGGATGACAACACACTGAAGAGTTATACTCTGAAGAACTGTTGGCCGACTGCAATTGGCGCCATCGACTTGAACTTTGATACTGTAAGTGAAGTAGAAACTTTTGATGTAACGTGGAGATATACAGACTTCTCTGCATCAGAAGTATAATCCTTCTTTTTAAACCTACTAAATAGTAGGGTAAAATTAGGAGAATTATAGTATGGCGGAACTTTTTGGTTTCAAAATCACAAGAAAAGATCAGGGTGGAGGCAGTGACGGATTCACTGCCCCCGCTTCTGACGATGGCACTCTTGACGTAATATCAGGCGGAGGGCACTATGCCTCCGTCCTTGATATGGACGGGCGTGACAAAAGTGAACTTGACTTAATAAAACGATATCGGGATATTGCACAACAACCAGAGTGTGATAGTGCAATCGAAGATATTACAAATGAAGCAATCGTTTCTGATGAGAGGGATATGTCAGTATCCATCTCTTTAGATCGTTTAGAAGTATCCCCAAAGATTAAAGACAAAATTCGTGAGGAATTCCATGATATTCTTCACTTATTAGATTTTAATGCTAAGGGACATGATATCTTTAGACGTTGGTATGTTGATGGTAGATTATACTATCATAAGATTATCGACCCCTCAAATCCTCGTAAGGGATTAAAGGAAGTTCGATACATCGACCCTCGTAAGATTAAGAAGGTACGAGAATCCCAAAGGAAGAGAGACACAAAAACTGGTATGGAAGTCGTAACAGGCTCCGAATCATTTTATATGTTCAATCAAGCTGGATGGGACTCATCTACTGGTGCTAGTTCTGGTGTAAAGATTACAGAAGATTCTATCACTTATGCTCCATCTGGACTAGTGGATATGCAGAAGGGTTCAGTTCTCTCACACCTAAACAAAGCAATTAAACCTGTCAATCAGTTGCGTATGATTGAGGACTCTTTAGTTATCTATCGTATTTCTCGTGCGCCTGAAAGACGTATTTTTTATATTGACGTTGGTAATCTACCAAAGATGAAAGCAGAATCATATCTGAAAGATGTGATGAATCGTTATCGAAACAAGATGGTTTACGATGCACGAACTGGTGAAATCAGAGATGATAGAAACCACATGTCAATGCTAGAAGACTTCTGGCTCCCTCGTAGAGAAGGTGGTAGAGGTACAGAGATTACAACTTTGCCAGGCGGTTCAAACCTTGGTGAGATTGATGATATCACATACTTCCAGAAGAAACTTTATCGTTCATTGAATGTTCCAGTATCTAGACTTGCAGAAGAGTCAGGATTCCAGATTGGACGTTCTGATAACATTACTCGTGACGAACTTAAATTTACTAAGTTTGTTGGAAGACTTCGTAAGAAGTTCTCAATTCTTTTTGCAGACATGCTCAAGACACAATTACTACTCAAGGGTATTATTGCAGTCGAAGAGTGGGATTACTTTAAAGAACACATTCAGTTCGACTTTTTACAAGACGGACACTTTACAGAACTTAAAAACGCAGAGATTCTTAGAGAAAGACTCGACATGCTTGGACAGATCGAATCTTATGTAGGAACATATTTCTCTCAAGAATACGTTAAGAAGAAGATTCTTCGTATGACTGATGAGGAAATTAGTGACGTTGAAAAACAAATCAAAGATGAGGAACCATTAGAAGATGAACCCTCAACTGAAGATGATATATAATAGGAGTATAAATAGATGGATAATGTAAAAGATTTTGTGAACTCTATTGCGACAGGTGATAACTTGTCAGCAGAGACTCACTTTAACAGTGCCCTCGCAGCGAAGGTTGGAGATGCACTAGAAACAAAACGTGTAGATGTTGCTCAAACTTTTGTAACACATCACTTGCCTGAGGTAGAAGAAGATAGTGAGTAAGACTCTTTCACAGTTCCAACAGGACTTACCAGAGAAAGACGAGCACAAATCATCTAAGGAGTATAAGAAATTATCTCCGCAGATGAGGAAGGCTATTGACGCTATTTTCAAAGAAATGGATTCTAAACCTACAGATTTCCTAAATACCTTTGATAAAACAATAAATAGTGTTTCTAAGAAGTTTAAAGTACCTACTAAGGCACTTATGGATTACTTCGAAAACGAAATGCTTACAATTTAGGGAATGTAAAGATGATTTTAAAAGGAAGTGCAACCGCTGTTACATCAGCAACTACATTAAGTAGAGCAACAAGAATTAGGATTAATGCTACTAACGCTGGAACAGTTACTATTGCCGCTCCAGTTGGTACATTTGACGCAGCTTCTCATGTTGCTGCCGCTGCAATTACAGTTTCAAGTCATGGTTTTACTACAGGGGATGAAGTTATTTATTCTGATGGTGGTGGAACTAAGATTGCTGAATTAGTAGACGATCAAACGTATTTCGTAAAGGTAGTAGATGCAAACACAGTTAGTCTTGCAACTTCACTCGTAAATGCAGAAAATAACGTAGTATTAACTTTAACCGATGGCCCATCAGAAAACCATACGATTACGGCCACAAAGACATATGCTGGAACAGTGGTATTGATTCAAAACCAAGTTATTTTTGTAGATAAAAAACCAAGTGATACTATTGCATGTTCTGGTGCAATGAGTTGCACAGCAGTTGGTAGTCAACCTTAAAGGGGAATTGAAATGAAACTTATTGCTGAACATATACAAGACGTAGAATACATCACCGAAGAGAAAGAAGGTGGTGGTAAAGAGATGAAGATTCGTGGAATCTTTATGCAGGCAGACATGAAAAACCGAAATGGTCGTG
>Ga0307488_10004349_pt1 | contig 11805 bp, 9 predicted proteins | sample SB02metaG_FD_202248 | JGI IMG/M metagenome (GOLD analysis project Ga0307488, IMG submission 202248) | Sea-ice brine microbial communities from Beaufort Sea near Barrow, Alaska, United States - SB 0.2 | ecosystem: Environmental > Aquatic > Marine > Coastal | place: USA: Alaska | collected 2017-05-06
TTTTGCACCCCCTGTCGGCACTGCCCCCGACGTGGCGTGTCACGTGTTGTGCGGCTACCGAGTCGGACAGCGCTCGCGCGTGTCGGTGTGTAGCCGGACGTGCCGGCGCACTCCGCGTCGCCATTCGTTGGTGGTCGTTCCCCGCCTCCCCTCACCTCGGCTCCCCAGCACCAGACAGGACAGTCGAATGTCGGGCTCGCTCGCTCCCCATCCCCCGGGCTTCCAGCGCGACGTGTCGTCGTGCCGCGTTGTCGCCGCCGCCGTCGCTCTCGGTGCGCGCGCCGATCCCTCGTATGTCTGCGTTGCCACAGGGCCTTGTCTGCGCGCCTCAGCCTGCCACGTTGCCCCTCCGCCTTTCTTGCCCTCTTGGACTCTTCCGCCTCACGCTCTCATCAGTTCTTAGCGCCGCTCCTCGTCCTCCACCAGGTGCGTGCGTGAACAGCGCGCGGCTGGACGCGTGGCTGGCGGGGTTCTGGGGATGGGCCCGCGGCACCCGGCTGGTGCAGTGGGACTCCTTCGAGCCTGCGCTGGTCCTCACCGCATTCACGGTGTTCCTGCTATGCTGGAGGGCGGCAGACTTGGGTGCGTTGGGGCGCCTGGGGCGGCGCCTGGGGCAGTACCGGCTGCAGCCCGGGGGTTCACCGGGCGGGACCCACCTGGAGCATTCGCGGCGGATTTGGAAGGTGGAAGGGAAAGGCCTTCAGGAGTTCTTGCTGTACCTGGTGCCGCTGCTGGTTCTGGACTCCGTGTTCCCGCGCCGCGTGCTGCCCCTGCAGGCGCCCACCGCCGCCACGCTGTCCGCACAGGTGCTGGCCGCGCTCCTTGTGTACGACGCGCTGTTCGCCGCCACCCACCGCCTGATGCACCACGTGCCGTTCCTGTTCCACCGCGTGCATGCGAAGCACCACGCGAACGCGCACAGCTGCGCGCGCGAAATATTCCGGCTCTCGGCGGCAGAGGAGGTGGTGGACACGGCGTGCAGGTGAGACGCGTAGGGGCCGCGGCGGGGCGGAGGGCCGAGGGTGGCGGGGCATGGGCGCGGGGAATACCACGCCGGAACTTGCTCGTCCTCCGCTGCGGCGCGGGGTCAAAGCGGCGAGGCGATTGACCCAAACTCTGACTGTTTGCGCCCCAGGAAAAAGTGTTGACCCGCTGACCCGCCTCTCCCCCGGGCCCCTCGGCGCCCGGCCCCCGCCGCAGTGTCATCGCGTTGAACCTGACCGGCGCGCACCCGCTGAGCCGCGCCGTGTACAACGTGATCATCGTGTTCCTGCTGTGCGAGCTGCACAGCGGCTACGACCTGCCGTGGCAGCTGTGCAACCTGGCGCCGCGCGGGCTCCTCATGGGCAGCCGCCAGCACGCGGAGCACCACGCCACGGGGCGCGGCGCGTTCGCCAAGTTCTTCGCGTTCGTGGACTTCGGCGGCAGCTTCGGTGGCAGCGGCGGCGGCGAGGGCGGGGAGCGGGGAGCCGGGGGGGAGTTGAGGCGGCGGGGAGCGGGGGGCGGAGGGGCGTGGGAGCTGGGGCGGAGGGGCAGCGACGTAGGTGGGACGGATGGTGTGGGACCTCGTAAACTAGAATGAACATGCGGCGTCTGAACTGACCTCGCATGGCGTGCACTAGTCGCTAGAGCTGAATCCGGCCGAAGCTGGTGCACGCGTCTTCGGATGCTCGTTGCGTCAGAACGACTCGCAATCCGTTGCGTTGGTTAAATCACTGGAGACCAATTAAAGTACTCATTTGTTGTACGAGTATTGTGGCGCTGAACGCCGTTCGCACTAGCTGCGAGTATCTATTTTGTTGAAGTTGATGAAGGCTTTTATTATGTGACGTCATGTGTTATGCATCCTTACGTCCGTTTCGTTGCTGCGGCTGGCGGGCGGGGCGGCGCCCACGCGACACTCCTCGGTCAAAAGAGAAGACAACGATTGTCCGACCGCTGGCCCGTCAAGTAGACCGGGCGAACTGGAAATGATGAACAGTGGAAAACTGCTGAGCGGAAACTGAGCACTGTCAATTTTCCGACCCAAAATACTGGTCAATAATTGTCCATATTCCCACCCCCCACGCGGAGCACCGGAATGTTTTTCTCACAGTCCATGACCGGATCTGCGAGTCGATCATGCTTGGCCCGTCCAAGCTCAAGAATGGCGGAATTCCATAGACACACTTTTACACTGCCTGCCCATACAAACCGCGGAGACGCCGCAACTTCTCGCAAATTGCCGCAAAACTTCCAGCGTTATTGTATTGTTTCTCCGCCCTGGGCGAAAAGCCGTCGCCGCCGGCGCCGAAGTTCTGTGACAATTTGCAGCGCGGCGGCACGTAAACGAATATTTGTATGGCGACGTGGTGAGGACTTTGAAAGGCTCAATTGATCACTATGGAGTTGATTCTGGGTTTTGAAAGGCTGATCTAAAACATAATCAGAATCCAAACCCACTGCCAGTAAAATCATTATCATCAGCATTATCGACCCACGGATCTGGTCACATGTATTTTATTCAGTCGAGGGCTCGATCTCGGTTTTTAGCACGTGGCGGATTCGGTCCGGTGGTTTTTGCGGGAACGCCGAACATGCCGGACGACTTTTTGGGCGATTTGGCGCGATGTTTTGCAGGCGCGGCGCGGTGGGGCGGCGCACGCGCCGAAGCCGGTAGTCCGGCAGTTCCAATATCCGCTCAGAATCGGTGAGCAGGCGGACTCCTCTGCCGCTGCTTTTCTGGGTTGCCATGTCGTGAGAGCATGCGCCGCTTTCCACGATTCCGCTATGTTCGCAGGGCTCGAGTTTTTAGCCGGATCTGGCGGATCCGGCAGCCAAATCCGGTCGGATCTGCACCTGCAAACATCGCGCCAAATTGTCCCAAAATTGCATCAAAACTTCCATAAACTCGTCCGGCATCCGGCATGTCCGGCGTTCCCACAATACCGCCGGACCGGTTCAGCCGCGCGCTGAAAACCGAAACCGAGCCCTGTATGTTTGGCCGGCGAAACCCCCTGTGAGCGCCGCCTGCTTCGCATCCGAGCCGCGAGCGGCGCGCGGCATGTGGTGCTCATGTCGTGCGAGGCATTTATTGCGTCCTCGCGCGGAGATGACGCTCGCGGCGCGTATGTCGCCGCTGCCGCGCACAGCGATGCAACAGGCCCGGCTGTTTTTTAAGAACGGACGCCAAGCGCTCCAGAGGGGGGGTTGGGATGCTGTGCTTTCTGCCTTTTCCCTGTATTAGGCAGGATTCTCAAAAGCAGCCTCGATGCTCGTCGTGGACAGAATTTAGGCGAATTTAGGAGACGAATTACAGTCAAGCTGTTTGCTCATAGGAGCTGCGGCAATACTGTCAACACTTCCACGACCGTAACAGTGGTCAATTCTCGTCAATTTTTGGGCCTACCCTCGTCATCATATAAGCATCATTCAGGATCAAGGAATGCATAATCTGAGAACAAAGACCTTCGATCAATGTTCGCTTATTATCGTAAGAACTTTCCAAATGTGTGCAAAACAACGTTTGGGGCAGCGCTCAGCTCGGTTGGCGCGTTCCGTTTGGTCCTTTTCGTCCGTTTTCCGCACAGTGGCGCGGAATGACACATCACCGCGTACCGTACCCTCTTTCCGTTTGACGCGGCGCCGGATTACTCTGGTCCCGTGCGGAACCTACGCGTCGTCGGCTGTCGCAGCGCTGGCCGCGACGCGCAGCCCGCGCACCAATGCCGCCCTACTGCGCTCGGATTTAGGGTGATTGCGGGGACGCTGTGATTTAAGGTCAGCAGTCCAGGTTTAGGATGCAAGGCTTAGGGCTTGGCGGTTGGCGGTTGGAACGCGTTCGAAGCGCGTTCGAAACGCGCGCTTCTAGAAGAAGTCCGGAGCTGTCGCGGCATCGCGGGGATGATTCTTGCCTCTGGTTTTGAGACTTTATTTCTGGCCGTTGGCACGCTCGCCTGTTGTGTGACTTCGGCATTCAAGTGCAAGTGTCGCCCGTCAAAAGGCAAGAGTTGAGCGAGTTTTGAGCGAAAATGTTCACTGTTCCTGGACTACGCAAATCTTTGGCAGGGGTGCAACACTGTAGGAACTGTCGTGTCTGTCGGTTTCAGTGCGGATTGCTGGCGCGCCGGATGTCCAATGCGTGGCCTGCAACCCGGAGATCTGATTGGCTGTTGAATAATGTCCGACGGGTTCCTCGACCGGCCGGTGAGCACTGTCGATTGCAGGTCGGACCACGTTTTTCGAGCACTTTTAGACCAATAAAACTGTCTGGGCTGCCACGTGCACGTAAACGTGTCTCACTGGTCCATGTGTCGCAACGGGGTCCAACGGGTTCTAACCCACCGCATGGCGCTGGAAAGCACCTCGCGCGGCGTCGCTCGGCACCGCGCTACGAATTCGAGACCTTGCAATGCTTGTGATAAACGCCCCTCCAGTTGACTTCAGAATGCCCTCGCGCTGTTCCAAGCGACAAGTTGCCCGGCGCCAGCATGGGGGGCAGAGCATTCGGGAGGGTACGACCTGGTCCACGCAGCAATTGAGCAGATTCTCAGTGACGCCTCGGACGCCCTGAGCCGCGGGGAGACGTCGAAACGGGGCCGCGCGGCACGTTTGCACCGATGGACTCCGTTGAACCTCGCGCGACCCCACCCTCGTACCGAATCCGCGCGGATTTTCCGGTCGGGTCAGCGTCGCCGCCGTCTGCATCCCGCCCCCCATGCACGCAGAGGCGCGCTTCTTTTACGAATTTGCTCGGAGTTGGTACAATGTGGAGTTGGTTGACCACAGCCGTGCCACGTGCGGTATTCCGAAGTCTCGATTGGCCGAGATGTCGCCACGTAGCTAAGGAGACATCTGGAACTGTCAAACGGGCTACCGACCGCGTTCTCGAGCACTGCCAGCACAGCGGCCAATCAGATGTCCGGGTTGCAGGCCACGCATCGGACATTCGGCGCCCGTCAGAACCGACAGTTCCCACAGTGCTGCACCCCTGCCAAATCTTGTACCCAAATAAAAGCGTGAGCCCACCGCGCAATCTGAAAAGACACTCCACTCGGTCAGGTCCGAAAGGAGGGATTACTTGTGTTCTTAAAAACGCCGATAAGGATCTTATCCGTGTCAGGGCTCAATTTCGGTTGTTAGCGCGTGGCGGATCCGGTCTGGCGGTTTTTGCGGGAACCCCGGATATGCCGGATGCCAGGCGACTTTTTGGACGGTTTAGTGCTATGCTGGGGCAATTTGGCGCACTTTTTGCAGGCACGGCGCGGTGGGGCGGCGCGCAGTTTAAATGCCCTGCCGTATCCGCTCGGCTCCGGCTGCCGGATCCGCCACATCCGGCCAAAACTCGAGCCCTGATCCGTGTCAAAATGCGATGTTGTCAAACCGATTCTCAACAGGATCGCGATCTGCCTGGCCAATCAGAAGCGCGCTGAAGCCCGCGCGACGGGGCGCCCTCCCACGCCGGCGGTGGGCTGTTTCAGACTAGCTTATTGTAAACAGGCGGATTTCGAAGTCTGAGACGGAGCCCGACTTCGCAGCGCGGCGCCGTCGGGTCCGCGTGCGGTGTGTTCCAGCGCCATTCGGTCGGTTTAGCCCCCGCTTGCCAGCGAAACACGTCTCAATGCTTCTTTCGCAAGCATCATTCGGCTGGACCCCGCGCGACGGCGCACTCTAGACCTTGCGTGAATCACGTGGCTCCGCGCGAGCTTATCTTGGGTAGGTGGTTTTCGGAGTCCGACACGGAGCCCGAATGCGCGTGCGGCGCCGACCGACGAAACGCGAGCGCACTTTCCAGCGCCATTCGTTGGCGTTGACAATGTGCAGCCGATATCGCGAAGAATCTCGCTCCTCGACTCTCCGTGACGGGGCGCACTCTAGACCCTGCCGCGGGCAATGAATCGCCTGGCACCTCACGAGGTTATGTTCGGGAGGCGTTTTCCGGAGTCCGACATGGATCCAGAATTCGCAGCGCGGCCCCGAGTGGCGCCGCGCACGGTGTTTTCAGCGCCATTCGGTGCAAAACGTGGTGCCACGTGGACGGCGCCCCGTCAGCAGTGTCACATGTGGATTACGTGGACCAGTAATAAAACGCATCCGTAAACTACAGAACGTCAGAAACATACAGTACAGTAACTACCCGGTGTCATATCCGTGCGAGACCGATTACTCAATTTGAACCATTCTGGAACACAATTAACTCCCCCCTTCGGACCAAGTGACTCGATCTTGAGCGCGTATGTTGATATGGTTCCCTCTCTTCGATGGAGAGTGGTTCGGCAGCCAATGAAACATAATTTGAAAGAGGGTTCGGGTGACATCGGCGGTGATTTTTTGGTTTGAAGTGCGGGCGGCAATGAATTGTTGTTCATTGTTATCTACCAGCAATAGCGAACGGAAGTTTATTCGGCGCGTGCGAACGGAAGTACATTCGGTTCGCGATTGTTTCTTTTTCCGATCACAGTCGTCTGTGAAGTAAAGAGCGGGCACGTTGAGAATCGCAACAACGCCCTAGGTACGGAGACATTACTGTGCGTATCACGTCCTTGGTAACTCGACACCACCTCAAGGAAGTAGACGAAAAGTACTCAAGGCATGTTGCGAAAAGTCGGTGGTACATGCGGATAGAGACATTGCATTCTCGCCGTACCTACTCGCGGGTGATATCAGTGCGTTTGTGTGTAGTGCACCCCGGTACACTATACCAGGGAGACTAGGCCCTGACGTTCCTTTTCAAATGCTTTTTTGCAAAATTGACGATTCGCCTACTTGACGATTTCATTCGCAGTCCGTTAGTCCGTTTGTTCGTGGTGTACCGGTACAGTCCAAGGCGGATTTGTATGTCGAAGATGTCCGACGAGAATGGTGTGTGATTCTGAGCAAATTCCAGCTACTTTTTGGAATGTTGATTACGTAATTTTCGCCTACTTCCTTGAGTTAAAGTGTCCAGAGACCAGGGACGTGATGCACAGAGTAATGACTCCGGAGGGCGTTTTTGCCATTCTTGTAGGGCCCCTTCGATTGATTTCGATCACTGAGTGTTTGCGTGCGGTGTACCGGTACGCGAACGTGTCTAATGACTCCGGAGGGCATTTTTGCCATTCTTGTAGGGCCCCTTCGATTGATTTCGATCACTGAGTGTTTGCGTGCGGTGTACCGGTACGCGAACGTGTCTTCTGTTCTAGCATAATGCGGCAGCTTGAGGCTGCTCGTCCCAAAAATAAGACCGAAAATGGCCGGAAAAAGGGACAAAATCGACCGTAAAATTCCGTGTTTTTGGGACGATTATGAAATCGTTTTTTCACTCCACCTCGCCACGTCCGATATGAGCGCCTCCCCAAGCTTGAGAGCGGGACTGAAGCGGGTACACCGGAATCGCAATTTTGCTGAAAGAAAACACCGCCGAAACCGCGATGGCGAGAGTTCAGACATCTGCTCGACCCCGCGCGACGTGACTGGGCGCCCCGCTACGCGGCCGCGGCGGAAAATCTAATGCGTCGCTCCCTGCCTGGTTCTGCCCGAGCGGTGTTTTCGCAGAGGGTGGCGGGCCCTCAATTCGCAATTCGGCACCGAGCGGCGCCAGTTTCGGCGGTTCCCTAAGCGTCTGAGCAGGTCTGGTCCGCCAGTCACCCACCGCGACGGCCATGCCGCGAGTCCGAACCCGCGCAACGGGGCGCCCCCCCACGCCGGCGGAGGGGACTTCGCTGCGTAGTTCACCGCGAGGGTCTGTCACACGGGCCTTTATCGCGGAGGGTGGCGGGCTCCGAACTCGCCGCGCAGCGCCGTGCGGTGCTGCCCGCGGTGTGTTACAGCGCCATTCGGTGGCGTTGACCCGCCAGTAGCCCGTTTTACCGGAAAAAAAGTGACCCGCCAGTAGCCCGTTTTACCGGAGAAAAAGGTGTTGAATACTCCCTGTACCAATCAGAGGGCGCACGAGGTACGAGTGGGCTCTTTAAATAATGTTCCGACCAGGTACGCACCACAGTTGTTCCGGGGGTTCCGAGTTCGGTACGAGACGATTTTGGGCTGTTTTGGGCGGTTTTCTTCAATTTCGGGCGATTTTGGCGTGGGTACCTCCCAAAACACACCTGGTTTGCAGGTTCCGAGGTTGGTACGGAACATTATTTAGAGAGTGCTCGAGCTCGTTTGGCGAGTTTTCCCGCGGCCAAAAAAACGCTTCGAAGTGCACGTGCGGCGTGAAGCGCGTCCTGTGTAATCGCGTGTGAGTGAGTTTCAGTGAGTGTGCGTTTTTAGAGTTCAGTATTGTCTAACGTCATGTCGCATCAACCTTCAGTGTCAGGCTGCAACTCGTCCCCATCGCTCATCCCTATTTGTGCAAGCAGTCATGGCATGTCAACCATTTGATGCTCCTGCATGGTCTCTGCAGCCCACTATTTTCTGCAATGGCGGCGGCAAACACGAGGCTCGCGCGCACCGCACCCAGAAAACCATACGCGGACATGCTGGCGTCCGCCCGACCGCCTTTCAACCCTAAATCACGAAACTCCTTCTTCTCTCAAAGCATTACTCAGGCCCCGAGCGGCGGCGACATACAGACGCGCGCCTCGACGGAACTCCACGACGGGCATCCTCGACGTGTGCGTCATTCCCTGAGTATTGACACGCCCGTCGCAGTGCGCCCACTTTCTGCATGATTGTTGAAACACACGTGCTCATCTGACTCCATATAATCGGTGCTGACGTGGAGCGACCTGAGGAAATGTGTACCGGTACACTATTCTGTACTAGTCAGATGCCGTGATTTGGCTTCCAAATCTCTCTATTCATTTTTATGCCCTACAGTCTTTTTCAAACCGCCTTGACGACATATGACAAATCGACGGTCTGATAACTCCCCGAATTTGAGAACCGGGTAACGCGGCGCGCGGTCGTGTGTTTGGTCGGTCCGGCGGAAAAGAACGGGAAAGAACGTCGAATCGCCCCTCTATCCCCCCTCGAATGCACGGCGACGGGACGGCGCGGCGGCGTCGGCCACGCGATGCCGCCCCTTCTAACACACGTATATACTCCTCGTGCGCGCGCCAGCCCTCGTTGGTGCGTTTCCCTGCGATGACGGTTCACGATCTCCCGCCTGTGCCCAGTGACGCACAAATTCATCGGCGGCGAAAGCGGCGGCAGCGGGCACACAAAATCAGGTTCTTCGCATATTTTCATGGGGGGAATTCCGATGAATAAGGATCTTCCCCTTCTCCTGAGTTGACTCGTCAGATCTGCAAACCAGCCTGTAAAGCGCAACACGCGCCGGCCGGGTAACATTCTGACTGTTTGTCGTTAATGATCAAAATCGCGAGTGTGACTTCCTGGATTACGAACCAACGGTCACTCCGTTTTCAGCTGGATGAAGTGCGGTCGGAGTAGATGGAAATATTCCTGGTCAACGCACCCCAAATCCCCCCCCGAAACTAGGCGAAATCCAGAGGGGTCTCTACATGGGCTCCCTCTGGAGGTCAAAATGGGGGGTTCACTCATGGGCTTGAAACATAAGACTGATGAACAGCGCAAATATGAACTGAATCTTGATGGCACACGCGCAGGCTATCAGTTAAATACGACCCATCTTAGATTCATCACAAATATGGGTGAATCATCCATTTTGAGCCTGTTTTGGAACCAGCTTGACAGGTGGCGCTGCGTTTACTCGTACGGCAAACGCCAATGCTTTTGCGTCGCGCGCCCTGCGCCGCCGCTGAGCGCTGGAGGCCCGGTTATGATAGATACCCATACGAGGGATCATACACAGGGAAATTTGCTGGTTCGATCTGTGCGCAAGGTTACATAGCTGCCACGCCGTGTGCGTGGCAGGTCCCGATTGAGCGGAGTCAGAGCTGAAGATCGAGTGAAACTGGGTGCGCTTTTGAGAATGAGTGGATCGAACGTTCAATCCACTGACGTATCTTTACTTTGCGGCGGCCAAACGCATAAATTGTGCAGTCGTGTGCGCCTTGGAGAGAGCTCTCCAGTCCACTAATCCCTGTGGCGAGGCGCGCAACAGAAATAAGGTGACGCCGGATTCCCTGGCGCACCCATTTGGTGGCGCTTCCCCAATTTTCGCTCAAAATTTGATCAAATTTGACGGACGAACGAGCGTGAAGTGTTTGGGCATTCAGGGCATCGCCCACGACGCGTTCTTCCGTCGTTGTATTTTGCGAGGCGTAGCCTCGTCGCGAACCTGCTCGCGCTCGGGCGGCAACCAGGCGAAGCCGACGCGCGAGTGCGTTTCCAACGTCTCCCTTACTCGCTGGGGAGCCTCGTCGCTCGTTCGTCTCCCTCCGCGGCGCCACGCCGCGCCTGCGCCAGTGCTTCGTGCGACCAAATTTTGACTCTCTATTAACTGATATATCATAATTTCACGACCCCCGAAAGCGGACTAGACTACTGGCCGCGGGTCCCCGTCGAATAGTGATTTCGAGGTTCTCAGATCGTCGATTTTCGTATGGGCAAAATGGGGGGGGGTCCCAAAACGGTACCCCCCGGACCGACCACTTTCCGTTCCGGACAGACATTCAGACGAGTTACAACTCCCGGATCAGCCCCCCTTTTGACGACATGACGAGTCACAACTCCAAAACTCATGTCACTAAACGACGGGGGCATTTTTTCAGTAGAGCTAGTCTAGTTGGGAGGGGTTCAGTACTGCCAAACACTGCCAAACACTGCCGAGACACTGCCATATTTTCCCTGACGATGTGCCGGGGGAATCTGCCCTCCTGATTGGTCCTCGCGGGTTTGGCAGTGCACAGCTATACCTGTCGCCGTTAAATTAACCACTAACCCACTAACCTTAAATTACCCTTTCTTTTGGGTATGCTAACCCCCCCCTGTGTTATACCCGAAAGGTTTCCTAAGAACCCTAACCCCTAAACCCTAATAATCAAACAAAGAAACCCTAAATACCGAAAAGCAACAACAAAAATACACCTTCACGCTGCACCTGACACGTGCACGTTTGGACGACGCACAACGGGTTCTGCCGGCGCCGCCGCCACAGTTATTTTTCAGACGACATGCCTGAGAAAAGCATAGTGTTATCAGGGGCGCCAGCGTGTCGCCTACGTCAAACTACTTCTAGCAGCCGTAAACGTCGTGTGCTCTCACTCCTCCGCACACCATCCTCAACATCTTCAACGGTACCGCCTCCGCGCCGCGCTCGTGCTCTGTAGGCGCTCTCGAGGACTGATAAGGTCTAGTAACAGCTGTTCACCGTTCGGTTCAGCTAGGGTTACTACTCAAACATGCTATGTACGCACATATATTCGGATGCGACGTCGGGGAGCGACAACGCTAGGCTGAACCGTTTATTGACTAAGGCCATGCGCTATCCTAGCGCCAAACCCTTTCGAGGGGGATGTGAGATTTGTAGATGTGAGTGCGCTCATGTCATTTCATCTTTAGCATCTAGCTAGGTAGCGCGCGTATGCTCTAATTTCTGAGTGACGCGCTTTTATATATATATCGAAGTCGCGCGCAACGCTCGCGCCCACTCAATTACTGACCTGTATAGCGGGTCGCACGCGCAGCCAGTTGCCCGCATACCAGACGCTGATTCACCCCTGGTAAAAATGCTCGATTTTGATTGGCCCAGAGGCCTTCAAGCGCTAGACTTACCTAACTTAACCTCTTAACCTTAAATCACCCTTTCTTTTGGTTATGCTAACCCCCCCCCTCGGTGTATGACCCCTAATGCGACAGGTGTCGCGGCTCCATCTGGCAGTGCTGGGCAGTGCGCGCGAGCGGGAAGAGGCAGTGCTCGGAAATGTTTCTGGGGCAACGCAGCCGCCAACCCCGCCGACCCCCCCCTTGCGCCAAGCG
>Ga0307488_10004352_pt1 | contig 11796 bp, 7 predicted proteins | sample SB02metaG_FD_202248 | JGI IMG/M metagenome (GOLD analysis project Ga0307488, IMG submission 202248) | Sea-ice brine microbial communities from Beaufort Sea near Barrow, Alaska, United States - SB 0.2 | ecosystem: Environmental > Aquatic > Marine > Coastal | place: USA: Alaska | collected 2017-05-06
AAAATAGCGGTAAAAACAGTAAGGGAATTAACTTTACAGAAACGGAGCAAGCGAACAACACTGCTGCCCAGATCCATTTTTGTTGATGTAATTTATAAAATGCCCAAACTAAGAATAATAACATGATGGGTTCGAAATGTAAATTACCAGTCATTTCTATGATTATAAAGGGATTTAGAACATACCAAAAGATATTTTTTATTGGCAAGCCTAAGCGTTCTAATAATTTTTTCCCAAAGTATAAAATTCCGAAGTCCGCTAAAATAATTAGAACTCTAAGAACAATTACAGATCCAAAGATACTTTTACTGGCAAAGACTGCGGCAATAAAAAAACATAATTGATTTAATGGCGGGTAATTGGAGTAGTGGCTTCCATTTAGTTCGCCCATGCCTTCATATAAGGTTGTGGCTTCTGCTATTGGTTGCAGATTTTGGCGAATAAAGGTTTCTGGCAAAGATAAATACGGATTGAAGCCATTTAAAATCATACGTCCATCCCAAATAAAGCGATAAAAATCTTGAGATAAATTAGGCGAAGCAAACAGAAAAATCAATCTAAATAATACGGCAACTCCTGCCAAAGTAGCAAAGGAAATACTGTTTTTTTTTAGCAATATATAAAAACCTGCAAACAATAAAAACCATAAAAAAGAAACGGTATAAAACTGTGTTCTTTCTAAGAAATAGGCAAAGAAAAAATAACATAAAATACTGAGTGCACTTACAAAAATGTTGCTATATTTTTGTAGAAAAGACATTATGCTTTTGAAAAGATAGATTTAAAAAATACGTAGCTAAAACCTATAAAAAGCATAAAGTGGAAGGGGAAAAGCCCAAAATCTCCACCTTGATCTCCTACAACGAAAGCGCTGTACATACCAAAGACAAAGTATACAGCTAATAGGCCTTCTAAAATAACATGAATAGAAGGTTTTTTGTTGATATATTTATTTTTTTTCCAACCGTCTTTTATGGTTTTAATATTGAATTTAGGCGTTCTAATAAATTCACTTTTTTTACCAATATGACCCTCTAATACGGCAATTGTATTGTGAAGAGAAAAGCCCATTGCAATTGAGAAAAACGTAAAAAAGGCACCAATGTATTTAAAGAAGTTTTTAAAACCGCCTCCATAGGTGTTTTTATACATATGCCAATAACAAATAAAAAAAATAAGTGAGCTTATGACAAAGAAACTCATCACATAAAAATATACTTTTAAATGCTCATATTCATTTTTAATGTATAACATTGGTATGCTTAAGACAGCGACTAAAAAAATACAAATAAACATAGAACTGTTTAAAAGGTGCAATAAACTATGTATTTTGGTTTTAAAAGAAACGTTTTTACTCTTAATAATGCGTTTCATCATCTTTTGAAAATTCTCTGCACCACCTTTGTTCCATCGAAATTGTTGCGATCTAGCAGCACTGATAATTACAGGTAATTCTGCGGGTGTTTCTACATGCTCTAAATACTTGAATTTCCAGTTTTTTAGTTGCGCTCTGTAACTTAAATCTAAATCTTCTGTAAGCGTATCTCCTTCCCAATTGCCAGCATCATAGATACATTCTTTACGCCAAAGACCCGCTGTTCCGTTAAAGTTAATGAAGTGTCCTTGGCTGTTTCTACCCACTTGTTCTAACGTAAAATGAGCATCTAAAGCAAAAGCTTGAATTTTTGTAAGTGTAGAATAATCTCTGTTGATGTGTCCCCAGCGTGTTTGTACCACCCCAATTTGGGCATCCTTAAAATAAGGAACTGTTTGTAGCAGCCAATCTTTTTGGGGTAAAAAATCTGCATCAAAAACGGCAATAAATTCACCTTTTGCAGTTTTTAATCCTTCTTTTAAAGCGCCTGCTTTAAAACCTTTTCTGTTGTCTCTTCTTATGTGTTGTATGTCAATTCCGTTTGCTTGAATTAACTTGATATGTTTTGCGGTGGTTTCTATGGATTCATCTGTAGAATCATCTAAAACTTGTATTTCTAATTTGTCTATTGGGTATTCTAGTTTTGCAATATTTTTAAGCAAGCGCTTCATTACATAAAGCTCATTATAAACCGGTAGTTGTATGGTTATAAAAGGGATTTCTTCTTGATTTGAGAAATCGAATTTATCAGAGGTATCGCTGGTATTTCTTGCTTTTAAATAGTTTAAAAGTAAGTTTAATTGCGCTAATGCGTACATGAAAATAAGCAGAAGAGCTATAGAATAAATGAGTATAATTATGTATTCTAAAAACATTATTTAAAACTGTATTTGAAAATCCAACCTAAAATTTTAATCCCCGCAAATATACTACCTTTTATGGTTCCTGAAACTTTAGAGATACCTATTCTGTTTCTATATTTCATTGGTATTTCTACGTAAGATAGCTTTTGTTTTAACACTTTTAATTGCATTTCAACTGTCCATCCATAGGTTTTGTCTTCCATTTTTAGCCCTACAAGTTTGTCATATTTTATGGCTCTGAAAGGACCTAAATCTGTAAATTTTGCATTAAAGAACAGTCTCATTAAAAAGGTTGCTAACCAATTTCCAAAAACTTGTTGCATTGTCATAGAGCCAGATTCTCTCAATTCTTTGACACGTGCACCCACTACAAAATCTAAATTATTTTTTAAGATTGGATGTATAAGTGCTGTTAATTGTTCTGGATAATCAGAATAATCGCCATCTAAAAACACAATAATGTCTGGCTTTTTTTCGTTTTTAGCAATATAATCCATTCCTTTTAAACAAGCATAACCATACCCTTTGCGGTGTTCTTTTAGAACTGTTGCGCCTACATTTTTCGCATTTTCTTCAGTGTCATCTGTAGAATTATTACTTATCACAATAATTTCGTTAACAATTTCAGGGATATCATTAATAACATTTGCTATCGCATTTTGCTCATTATAAGCAGGAATGATAACTTTTATAATAGATTTCGTCATTTTAAATCGTTTAGACTATTGTATTTCACAGGAGAAAAGTGGGTCTATTCTTTTATTTTTTCTGCCTTTGTGTTTAGAAGTTTTACTCGCTTTCTGGTCTTGCGTATCGGCTAACAATTTTTTTCTATTTAATTGATCTTTATGTTTTTTTTTTACCTGTCTTATCAAAAATAACAACAGTTGTTTTTCCTTTTTTATTTACACTAAAATTTATGCGGTAAAAGTAGCAATATTTTTTTCTAAATTGTCTTTGAAACTACCTTCTTTTTTAGCGCACTGTTGCGATAATAAGATTTCCAATATGAATTTTTTTGACGATTTCAGTCAGTCTTATTCTTTAAACTGATTGATATTGCAGTATTATTTTAAAGATTGTTCTTGTAAAAAATCGAGAAATTTATTAATGGTAAAAAGAGGAAAATATGAGATTTTTCGATATTATATTTTGCGCTTGAATAATTTCAATAAGACATATCTCTTTATGATTGGGTTTTGTATCTCTTTTAGTTGAGGCTAAAATCTTATTTCTTATTTACAAGATCCATTAGTTCAACATCGTTTCCTAATAAAACTTCTGTTGGATTTATTCGACCATCTTCAGGACCATTTTCTAATTTTAAAACACCTCTTGGGCAAACTTCAGAGCAAACACCACAACCAACACAACTAGAACGCACAATATTTTCTCCTTTTTGTGCGTAGGCTCTTACGTCGATTCCTTGTTCACAATACGTAGAGCAATTTCCACAAGAAATACATTGGCCACCATTGGTTGTAATTCTAAATTTTGATTTAAAACGTTGTATGAATCCTAAATATGCGGCCAGAGGACAGCCAAAACGACACCAAACTCGGTTACCGAAAATTGGATAAAATCCAGTACCAATAACACCTGCAAAAATAGAACCAATAAGAAAACCATATATATCTTGAATGGTTTGTGTTTTAATACCAATTACTTGGCTTGCACCAGAAAAGAAGGTGTACAAGGCAAAACCAGTCATAACCATAACAAAAATGAGTACGGAGTGAATTACAATGCGTTCAAATTTCCATGAAAGTAACGTTTTACTAGAAAGTTGTCTGTAAGGATCACCTAAAGTTTCAGCCAAACCACCACAACCACAAACCCAAGAACAGTACCATCTCTTTCCGAAAAAGTATACCATTACAGGCACAACTACAACTGTTAAAACCACTCCCCAAACTAGAATAAATAAACCAAAGCCACCACTAGCTAACAACTCCTCTAAGTTCCATTTGAAAAAGAAATCGTAATCTAAAGGAAATGCATTTTTAAAATCGTACCAAGGTTTTTCGAAACGAACTAAAATCTCTGGAATTAGAAATGCAAATACAATTTGAAAGAATAAAACAGAAGTAGTTCTTAAGATTTGATATTTGCTATGACGGTATTTTATATACATTCTTACGGCCATTACAGACATCACCGTACAATATAAAAAACCATATAAAAACCACTGACTTGCAGGGTTTCCGCTTGTGAATTGACTAATTGGATCTACTAAGAACACCCAGTTTACTATAAAATCTGGGTAAAAATAAAGCAGAATATAAAAAGTAACTAAAAACACAAATGCAAACCAACCGATCCAACCACGATTGGTAGCAGCATGTAGAAAAACACCATCGTTTTTTATTCCTGGTTTTCCTAACAAAACAACATCCGGAACGATATATAGCAAAGCACCAATAATACCTAAGCCAAAGGTTAAAAGCCACATGAAACCCGTGTTTTCGGCCGCAAGTCCCTTTCCTGCTTTTTGAGCAAGTTTAAAACTTAAGCTGTGGGGTTTTCCAGAAATTTTATATTGATACTGTGCTCCTTTTTTAGTCCAGTTTTTTTCTTTATTATATTTCTGAATTAGGGCATCATAATGATTATTGGAAGATTCATATGCTTTTCTAACGCTGGTCGAAAACTCAAAAATATTTAAATCATCGGAGGTTACAACTGCTTTTTCTAATGCACCTTTTATAACCGTGCTTTTATAATTCTGTTCTTCTAGAAAAGTATCTAAATCTGTTTGTGATAGCTTAAAAGAACCTGTAAAAATGGTTCCTATAAAAAGGAACAATCCTAATAGAAAAATAATGAGACCTGATTGCTTTATGAATTTCAAAATAATAATTTGTTTTATGAGAATTGATTGGATGTGTTCTTAATACTTATAATCTTGTTACAAGGCCTTGCTAAAAATTCTTTTCCAACTTTTCTTTTTTGGTAGAATGTTGGTGTTGTTTTCTTGATTGAATTTTGCTACAATTTCTGGTTCATGTAATTTATAAAATTCGGGGTCGAAATTTGCATCTGCTAAATATTCTAAGACATGCGCTATTGTCTGGTTTTCCGTGAGCCATTTGTCAAAAATTTCGTGCCGCATTCGAATTCCGAATGTATTTATTCCTAAAAACTGCTGTGTGTGTTTATCAAAAGAAATGGTAATACATTTTTTGTCTTTTGGATGTTTCCATTGAAAATAGGCCTCGTTTTCTTGCCTGCCTTTTTCGCTAAAAACCCAACCGTAGGTCTGATATTCGATGTCTAAAAATTTTGCGGAATTAAACCAATGCCCTGGTTTGTACTCGATTTTATTATTGCAAATAGTTTGCGCCAACGTTTCTCCCATCATTCTTCCTGTATACCAAACAGCCTCTATGTTTCTGCGTTGCCCAATGGCTTCGTGCTGTTCTGCACAATCCCCTATTGCATAAATATCTTTTATATTGGTTTCCAAAAAACGATTTACTTTTACTCCCTTTCCTAATGCGATTCCAGATTCCTTTAAAAAATTTATATTTGGAGTTACACCGGCAGTTAAGCCCACGATATTACAGGCAAGTTCTTCACCTGTTTCTTCAATAATAATAGATTTTACGCGTCCATTTTTATCAGATTTTATTTCCTTTAAATTGGTGCTCAAACGTAAATCTATGTGGTGTTCTTTAATATGGTTATTAATCATTGCAGATTCTTGTGCGGGCAATACTCCGTTCCAAAAGCTATCTTCACGCACTAAGAAAGTAACAGGAATTTTTCTACTTCTTAACATTTCAGCCAACTCGATTCCTATCAACCCACCACCAACAATTACAGCTCTATTGCAAGCAGTATTATCGGGTGCATATTTTTCTAAATTTTCTAAATCTTGTTTGTGATACATGCCAATAACACCCTCTAAGTCTTGGCCGGGCCAACCAAATTTATTCGGTTTAGAACCCGTTGCAATAATTAGTTTATCAAAAGAGAGTATTTCTCCGTTCGTGAATGCCAGCTGTTTTTTAGAAGTATCTATATGATTCACAAAACCCTGTTTTAATTGGATGTTATTTTTCTCCCAAAACCAATCTTCATAAGGCTGTGTATGCTTAAATTTCATATGTCCCATATATACATACATGAGTGCGGTTCTTGAAAAAAAATATTTTGATTCTGCAGAGATGATGGTTATTTTTTTATCAGAATTTTTTCTAATATGTCTTGCAGCAGTAACTCCTGAAATCCCGTTACCAATAATTACAATATGTTCCATGGTTGATAGATGTTGCTATTCTGTCGGTTTCCAAGTTAAGAACTTAATTATAAATCTTTAAAATATTTGGATTTAGAATGATTATAAATAAATTTTTGTAAAAATTGATTTAAGTCTGCTTTTATTGAATAGACTTACTAGTTAAGTTTTAAAAGTACAGCATCCAACAATGGTAAGAGATATGATAAAAACGATTTTATTGCCACTATTCGTTTTAATTATTTTTCGCGAGAAAAGGACGCCACTATAAGTAATATTCAAAACGGATACACCTTCTTAATTATTAGATAAAGTACGAGGGATGTTGGTTTTTTTAGAATTTGCTATTTATTTATTGTTTTAGGTTTTGTGTAGCATTTATAGCTTTTTGGAGACTTTAGATAAGGTTATATTACCCTTGGTTTTGGTGGAAAACATTCATTAACTAAAGTCTTAAATTTAGAGGTTATACACCGTAAATTTTTGAGGGAAAATGCTGCTGAATTAGGTAAGCGTTTTAACATTGGTTTAAGAGCATTGTTTTCATAAAAAGAAGTATTTTTATGGTCATTTATGAATCGAAGACAAGGACTACTTTTACTGTTAATTTTTTTAAACTTTTCGTGTAAAAGTCAAACTAAAAAGATAAATGGTGTAAGTTTTGTCGCATCTAGAGATTCCATAAGTAGTAAACATATAAACCCAGTATTAAAGTTACAAAGTAACTATGTTGCATTGATGCCTTTTGGTTTTATCAAAGACTTGTCATCACCTATAATAACTCATAATACAAGTAGACAATGGTTTGGCGAAACTAAAAATGGTTTGTTGCAATATGCAAAACGTTTTCAGCAAGAGAAGGTGCATATTATGGTAAAACCACAAATTTGGGTTTGGCATGGTGCCTTTACCGGGAATATAAAAATGGACTCTGAAGAAAACTGGCAAAGATTAGAAGACTCGTATCGAGATTTTATTTTAACCTATGCAAAGGCAGCAGAAAGTTTAAATGCAGAAATACTTTGTATCGGCACAGAATTAGAACAATTTGTAATGAACAGGCCTACATATTGGCAAAAATTGATTCGGGATATTAGAACTATTTACAGTGGTAAATTAACATATGCAGCAAATTGGGACGAGTTTAAACGTGCTACTTTTTGGAAGGACTTAGATTATATTGGTATTGATGCTTATTTTCCTTTGAGTGAAAAAAAATCGCCAACAATAGCTGAATTTGAGTCAGGCTGGAAAGCCCATAAAACATCAATTTTAAGCATTCAGAAACAATTTAATAAACCCATTTTATTTACAGAGTACGGGTATAGAAGTGTAGACTTTAATGGCAAAAAACCTTGGGACTCTAATCGAATAGAGGGTGCTGTGAATTTAAAAGCACAGGTAAGTGCTTTACAAGCAATTTATAATCAGTTTTGGAAAGAAGAATGGTTTGCTGGTGGTTTTATTTGGAAATGGTTTCACAAACATGATATGGTTGGCGGCCATAAGAATAACAGATTTACACCACAGAATAAGCCTGCAGAAGAATTAATCAGAAAATTATATGGTCTTTAAAAAAATAGTATCCCTCTTTATATGTATTTCGATTTTATCTTGTTCACAAGATACTGATATTAAGGTGTCTAGAAATCTTCAAGAATACATAAATGAAAACCAAAATGTAGTAGAAAAAAAAGTGGTTGCTTTTGCTGCAAACGCAGAAGCAAATACCAGTTTAATATCTATTTTTTATTACCCAGAAGAGGGTGCTTCAGACATTCGATACTACGAATTAACAGACAGCTCTTTAGATGAAAACAGCTTTATAAATTACAGAAGACAAAGTTTAGATAGTGAAGAAGTTTTTGGCGGCAAATTAGAACGTTTTTCACGCTCAGGAAGTTCAGAATCGTGGTGTCTAGTGACCTATATCAAAGAAGGTATATTAAGAATATCTGAACCTATTAAATTGAATAACACTTCTAAAACTACGGTATACTCAAATGAAGTTACCATCGAGTATAAAACTACTTTAGAACCCAACTTTACTTGGGAAGACGGCGTAAGAAGTGAAAGTATTATCTATTTTCAAGTTTTTACAGATGAAGAGGAAGCTTTTATTTCAGGAACATTTACAGAAGACACTTTTTTTCAATATTATGATGAAACAAAGGATAACATAAATGCTACAACGCCAAAAAAATTGGTAGAAGATGAAATTTACAATTTTACAGTACTAGGAATTAGTGAAGATAACTGGGTGAACCTAATTATAGAAGAGCAGTTTATTCCAAGAAATTTAGAAGAATATGTAGCCCTAAATTTGGAAAAAGAAATAGACACCTTGCTCGCTTTTGCAGGAAACGCAAATGGGAATAAAAACACGACTTATATCTATTTTTATCCTGTTAACGGCGCATTTAATTATAGGTATTACGAAACTGAAAACACTACAGTAGATCAAACAGATTTTTCAAATTATAAAAGAAGAAACTTAACGGATATTCCTCAGTTTGATGGAAATTTTAGACGGTTTTCTAATACTTCTTCTGACGAAGTTTGGTGTTTGGTAACTTATATTACAGCCGGAAAACTGCATATTTCAGAACCTATAAAGACCAAAAATAACATCCGACAAACGGAATGGACCACGGAAGTTGATATTGACGATTCTGAATCGTTAAAGCCAAAATTTACTTGGACTGATGGAACTTTTGCAGAAAACGAAACCTATTTTCAGGTTTTTACCCAAAGCGATGACACTTTTCTTTCTGGGACATTTACTACAGAAAAAACATTTCAGTATTATATTGATTCTAATGTAATTTTTGAAACTCATACAGAAACACCACCTAGTTTGGTAATAGATGACACGTATGAGTTTTATGTATTCGGATTGAGTGCTGATAATTGGATTAATTTAGTCATTCAAAAATCATTTATAGCTAAGTAATAAAAAAAGGATTTGCAGCTAAAAGGATCTTTTATTTTTGTAAAAAAACTATGACGAAAAGAACATTTGCAATTGGTGATATCCATGGAGGTTTAAAGGCTTTAATTCAGGTTTTAAATCAATTAGAAGTAACAGAAGAAGATACCCTAATTTTTGTGGGAGACTATGTAGATGGTTGGAGCGAATCTGCTCAAGTAATTGAGCTTCTAATTAATTTATCAGAAAAAATAAATTGTATTTTTATCAAAGGAAATCATGATGTTTGGTGTCAGAATTGGCTTCATACATCCGAGGTAAAACCCTTATGGTATCTACATGGCGGTAAAGAAACTATGGACAGTTATGATGGTTTTTCTACTGAAGAGAAAAAGCAGCACATACGCTTTTTCGAAAACATGCCTTTGTATCATTTAGATACAGAGAATAGGTTGTTTTTACACGCTGGGTTTACATCGATGCAAGGTGTTGAAAAAGAAATTTTTAAAGAAAATTTTTATTTCGATAGAACTTTATGGGAATTGGCATTGGCAGTGGATAAAAATATGCATTATGAACATACAAATTATCCAAAAAGATTACAACATTATAGCGAGATTTATATTGGACACACCCCAACAACTAATTTTGACAAGACCACACCAATGAATGCTGTTAATATTTGGAATATTGACACCGGAGCAGCTTTTAAAGGGAAAGTTACGGGTTTAAATATAGACACAAAAGCATATTTTCAAAGTGACAATTTACCCGACTTATACCCGAATGAAAAAGGGAGGAACAAGTAGGTTCTTTTGGTCATTGCTTGGAATGAATAGTTTCATAGGCCAATTAAATAGACTCCCAATTCGAATCCTCGCAATTATATGTAAACAAAATATTATTACGAGGACACGAAACGGCAATTGAAGACTAATCTAAGCGCATAACCAAGTCCCCAGAATTTAGCATTACTCCCTCTTTTAATTCTATTTTCTTTATGGTTCCGTCTGCTATTGCGGTAATTGTTGTTTCCATTTTCATTGCTTCAATAATAAAAAGAGGTTGATTTTTACTTACTTTTTCTCCTTTTTTTACTAAAATAGCAGACAACATTCCCTGCAAGGGCGCACCAATTTCCTTTGCATTTTCCTTATCTGCTTTTATATTTTCTACGGTACTTACTTTAATTGATGCGTCTTTTATTTGAACATACCTTCCTTGTCCGTTCACTTTAAAATAGACTGTTACCATTCCGTTGTCATTCGGTTTTCCGATAGAATCTAAAGAAATTAATAATGTTTTTCCTTTGTCTAATTCAACCGTGATTTCTTCGCCTCTTTCCATTCCATAGAAGAAGTTCTTGGTAGGTAAGTTTATTAAGCTATCATATTTTAAATGCTGGTTATAGGCATCTGTAAATACTTTTGGATATAATTTATATGATAAGAAGTCTGTAAAATTGATAGGTCTGCTTAAATCATTTTCAAATATTTTTTTAAAATCTTGGTAGGCTGCATCAATATCCAAAGGTTCAATATGTGCATTTGGTCTGTCTGTATAAGGTTTTTCATCTTTTAAAATTAATTTTTGCAAGTCTTTTGGAAAACCACCAACGGGTTGCCCTAAATCTCCTTTAAAGAAACTCACTACAGATTGTGGAAATGAGATCGTATCTCCGCGCTCTAATACATCTTTGACTGTTAAATTGTTACTTACTAGATACTGGGCCATATCGCCAACTACCTTAGAACTTGGAGTTACTTTTACAATATCTCCAAAAAGCAAGTTTACATCACCATACATCTTGGTAATTTCATAAAACCTATCTTCCAAACCTAAGGCTTGGGCTTGGGGTTTTAAGTTAGAATACTGTCCGCCTGGTATTTCATGCTTAAACACCTCACCAGAGCCAGATTTTAAACCAGATTCAAAGGGATAATAATATTCTCTAACAGTTTCCCAATAGTTAGAATACTCGTTCAAAGAATCAATATTTAAGGTGCTTTCTCTGTCATTGAACTTCATCATTTCTACCACCGAATTAAAGTTGGGTTGTGATGTTAATCCTGACAAACCTCCAAGTGCAACATCTACTACATCAACTCCAGCTTCAATAGCTTTTAAATAGGTAGCGGATTGTATAGATGAGGTATCATGTGTATGCAAATGAATTGGGATATTTACAGTTTGTTTTAGAGCGGAAACCAATTCAAAAGCAGCGTAGGGTTTTAATAAACCAGCCATGTCTTTAATGGCTAAAATATGTGCACCTGCGTTTTCGATATCCTTGGCTAAAGTGGTATAATATTTAAGGTTGTATTTTGTATTTTTTGGGTTTAAAATATCACCTGTATAACAGATAGAACCTTCGGCTAAACCGTTTGTT
>Ga0307488_10004353_pt1 | contig 11794 bp, 6 predicted proteins | sample SB02metaG_FD_202248 | JGI IMG/M metagenome (GOLD analysis project Ga0307488, IMG submission 202248) | Sea-ice brine microbial communities from Beaufort Sea near Barrow, Alaska, United States - SB 0.2 | ecosystem: Environmental > Aquatic > Marine > Coastal | place: USA: Alaska | collected 2017-05-06
TAAATATTGCAATAAGGAATCATTCCTTGAGTTGCTAGTCCTGCAGAAAATGTCACAGCATGTTGTTCTGCAATTCCTACGTCAAATGCTCTTTCAGGAAAAGCATCCAACATAAATTTCAACGAACATCCTGTCGGCATTGCAGGAGTTATACCTACAATTTTTTCATTTATTTCTGCAAGTTCAACCAAAGTCAATCCAAAAACGTCTTGATATTTCGGAGGTAAATTTTCTGCAGATTTAGGAATAATGTTTCCAGTTGCTTTATCAAACTTTCCTGGAGCGTGATACATTACTTGATCTTTTTCAGCACTTGAAAGCCCTTTTCCTTTAACAGTTGTAATATGTAAGAATTTAGGTCCTTTGATTGATTTTAATCGAGTTAACTCTTTTAATAATGCATTAATATCATTGCCATCTATGGGTCCTGAATAGTTAAAATTTAAGGCTTCAATAATATTATTTTTCCTGACAGCTTTTCCTGCCTTTACATTGGTAAAATATTCTTTTAAAGCTCCAACACTTGGGTCAATTCCCATTGTATTGTCATTTAGAATAATTAAAAAATTTGCATCTGTAACTCCTCCATGATTCATTCCTTCAAATGCTATTCCAGACGCAATTGAAGCGTCTCCAATAACGGCAATATGTTGCCTCTCTGTTTCGCCTTTAAGTTTTGATGCGATTGCCATTCCCAATGCTGCGGAAATTGAGGTAGAACTATGCCCTACACCAAATGTGTCGTATTCACTTTCTCCACGCTTAGGAAAACCAGAAATCCCACCTAATTGTCGATTGGTATGAAAAATAGTCTTTCGATTTGTTAAAATTTTATGACCATAAGCTTGATGCCCTACATCCCAAACCAATAAATCACTAGGCGTATCAAACACATAATGCAAGGCGATTGTCAATTCTACAACACCAAGACTTGCGCCAAGATGCCCTTCTTTAGTAGCGACAATATCAATAATAAAATCACGTAATTCTTGGGCTACTTGAGGTAACTCACTACTAGAAATTTCACGTAGATCCTTAGGAGAATTAATATTTTCAAGTAAATTACTTTTCACATAGACAAAACTACGACTATATTTGTTATATGGAAAACCCTTTTAACGATACTTACTTTATGAAACGCGCCCTTCAAGAGGCGGAAACGGCTTTTGAAAAAGGAGAAGTTCCTATTGGTGCTGTGATTGTATGCAAGGATCAAATTATCGCTCGCGCACACAATCTCACAGAAACCTTAAATGATGTGACTGCGCATGCCGAAATGCAAGCATTTACAGCAGCAGCAGATTATCTTGGAGGCAAATATCTAAAAGAGTGCACCTTATATGTAACGATAGAACCTTGTCAAATGTGTGCTGGTGCAAGTTATTGGACTCAAATTGATAAAGTTGTCTTTGGAGCAAGAGATGATCAACGAGGTTATATAAATATGAATACAACTTTACACCCTAAAACCAAAGTTGTCTCAGGAATTATGGAAGAAGAATGTGGAAAATTGTTAACGCGGTTTTTTATTGAAAAGCGAAACTTGAATTAGTTCTTATTTACGTCTTTAAAAATAGATTTATCAAATTTAAAATTTGATAGGTTTTTCTTTCTATAACGATGATAGATAAATAAAGGCATCACTAGAAATGAAATAGTAAGAACACCAAGCCCTACAACCGCTTCTCCTCTGAAATGAGAAATACTTTTTAAATAAAATCCTGTTGTAACCAATCCGATGGCAATAATTAAAAAAGCAATAATGACGTATTTCATGTGTTTATTTTTTTTTAACGGTCATACTTCTACTTGGCTCAGTATACGCTTGTTGTTCGCTATGAATCATTCCCTTTAATGATAAAGTTTTTAACATACTCGTTTTATAATTTAACAAATTTATAGACAACAAATCTACAAAAAATCAATTGGTAACTTCAATCAATTTTCTACGATACACAGTTAGTAACTTTGATTTTGAAATAAAACCATAATATTTCCCGCCTTTAATAACAGGAAGATTCCAAGCACCACTCTCTTTAAATTTTTTCATAATCTGTGGCATAGAGTTTTTATCATAGTCTATAACATCAGGAGCATTATGCATTAACTCCTTTACAAGAGTGGTTTCATAAAGTTCAGTATCAAACATGATATTGCGAATGTCATCCAACAAAATAATTCCTAAAAATTCTTTTTCATCGTTCACTATCGGAAATATATTTCGTGTTGATTTTGCAACCCCTTTTTTTAATATCTCGCCTAAATTTGCTTCAACGGAAATTGTTTTAAAATTAGTTTCAATAATTTTATCTAGGTTCATCATCATCAACACATTATTATCTTTATTATGCGTTATCAACTGCCCTTTTTTAGCTAATTCAGAAGTGTAAATTGAATTTGGAATAAAATATTTAGTGACCGAAAATGAAATGGCGGTTACGATCATTAACGGAACAAAAAGCTCATAGCCTCCAGTAATTTCTGCAATTAAAAATATAGCTGTTAATGGGGCATGCAAAACTCCTGCCATTAATCCAGTCATACCAATAAGTGTGAAATTTGATTCTGAAACTTGAAACCCTAATCCAATATTATTAATCACCTTAGCAATTACATTTCCTAGAGCGCTACCCATAAATAATGTTGGAATAATAATCCCTCCAACTCCTCCAGCAGCAAAAGTTGTTGTCATTGCAATAGCCTTAAAAATAATAACGCCTGTTAATAGCATAATTACAACCCAAATATTATCAGTATATGCATCAAAAGGCGTTTCACCTAAAGCAGCAATATGGTTTCCGTCCAATAAATTATTAATCATGCTATATCCTTCTCCATATAAAGGAGGAATAAAATATAACATTATTCCAATTGCAATTCCACCTACAATGAGTTTATAAATTTGGTTTTTAATACGTTTAAAAAAATCAGTAATTAAGAAGTACATTTTAGTAAAATATATGGATGCAATTCCTGTCATCAATCCTAAAAAAACATAAAACAATATATCTTTTATTGCAAATTCATCTTGTAATTCAAATCCCAATAAAACATGAGTTCCTTGGAACAAATACGACATTAATACTGCGGAAATAGAGGCCAATAATAATGGAATTAGAGAGGCGAAAGCTAAATCTAAACTGAAAATTTCTACTGCAAAAATAATCGCTGCAATTGGTGCTTTAAACATCGACGACATTGCGCCTGCTGCTGCACAACCAATTAATAGCATTCGTGTTTTTGTATTCATATGAAACACTTGCGAAAGATTGGCTCCAATCGCGGAAGCGGTACTTACGGCTGGACCTTGCAACCCCACAGAACCACCAAAACCAGCAGTTATTGGAGCTGCAATTAAAGAGGCTAAAATCTTATAACGCTCTATGATTCCGTTTCTTTTTGAAATAGCAAAAAGGGTTGATGTTATACCGTGGCTTATTTGCTTTTTTAGTATATATTTTTGAAAAATAAACACTACTAAAAGACCAAGAATTGGAAAAATGAAATACAGTGTTGTCTGGTAATCTTTTATAAATTTACCTTCAAGAAGAGATTGAATAAAATAGGTGATATTCTTTAAGGTTACCGTAACTAATCCTGCCAACAACCCAACTAAGATGCTCAAGAAATACACAAAATTTCGTTCAGAAACATGTTTATACTTCCAGATAAGAAAGCGTATTAATATTTTTTTTGAAGAAAAATTCATCGGATTAAAAGTAAAGAAATTTATATAATTATAATTGAGAATAATTTATTTAATTTGATTAAGTGAATTGGGCATGTTAAAACCTTCGTCACTCAATCTTCCATTTTATCTATTATTTGGTATTGATTTACGTTCATTACGAGCGCTACGATTTATTAGAATTTTAAAATTATCCCGTTATAATAAAGCTTTGAAACACTTTACAATGGCGATGTATATCCAATAACTGTAGGAGGAAGAATATTTACTTTTTTTGTTAATTACAGGTTTAGGGATTGTTGCAATTTCAACTAGAATTATTTCTTCTGCACTTACAAAATCTGTTGAAAAAAATGAAGAAATAATGATTCCTGCTTAAGCAGGATTCATTTATTTAAGACTTTAAATTGAGTTTGAGGCCCAATTCTGTCAACTGTTGATCATCAATAGGAGCAGGAGCATCAATCATCACATCACGTCCAGAATTATTTTTCGGGAACGCAATGAAATCACGAATCGTTTCTTGTCCGCCAAGAATAGCAACCAATCTGTCCAATCCGAACGCCAATCCACCATGTGGAGGCGCACCATATTCAAACGCATCCATTAAGAAACCAAATTGCGCTTTTGCCTCTTCTTCTGAAAAGCCAAGATGTTTCAACATCGTTGCTTGAATCTGTTTGTCATGAATTCTGATCGATCCACCACCTATTTCGTTTCCGTTTAAAACAAGATCGTAAGCATTCGCTTTTACAGCTCCAGGATTGGTGTCTAGTAATTCTAATTGTCCAGGTTTTGGCGAAGTAAAAGGATGATGCATTGCATGGTAATGTCCAGTTTGTTCATCTAGTTCTAATAATGGAAAGTCAATCACCCAAAGAGGAGCAAATACTTTAGGATCTCTTAATCCCAGACGCTCTGCAAGTTCCATTCGTAAAGCAGATAATTGTGCTCTTACTTTATTGGTGTCACCTGATAAAATACATATGAGATCACCGGCTTTTGCACCAGTAACCTCAGCCCATTTTGCCAAGTCTTCTTGGTCGTAAAACTTATCAACTGAAGATTTGAAAGAACCGTCATCGTTACAACGAGAATAAATCATTCCAAGAGCACCAACTTGTGGACGTCTCACCCAATCAATCAATTTATCAATCTCTTTACGTGTATACGAATTTCCTCCAGGAACCGCAATTCCTACAACCAATTCTGCATTATTAAACACGCCAAATTCTTTATGTTGTGCAACCTCATTCATTTCTCCGAATTCCATTCCAAACCTAATGTCTGGCTTGTCATTTCCATACAAGCGTATTGCATCGTCGTAGTTCATTCTTGGAAACTTATCAACCTCTACACCATTCACTTCTTTCAATAAATGACGTGTCAATCCTTCAAATACATTTAAAATATCTTCTTGCTCTACAAATGCCATTTCGCAGTCAATCTGTGTAAATTCAGGCTGTCTATCAGCACGTAAATCTTCATCACGGAAACATTTTACAATCTGAAAATATTTATCCATTCCACCGATCATTAACAACTGTTTAAAGGTCTGTGGAGATTGTGGTAATGCATAAAACTGCCCTTCGTTCATTCTAGAAGGCACGACAAAATCTCTAGCACCTTCTGGAGTAGATTTTATTAAATAAGGTGTTTCTACTTCTATAAATTCTTGGTCTGAAAGGTATTTTCTTACCTCCATTGCCACTTTATGACGAAAAATCAAACTTTCCTTTACAGGATTTCTACGAATGTCTAAATAGCGATATCTCATACGAATATCTTCTCCACCATCAGTTTCATCTTCAATTGTAAATGGAGGTGTTAATGCCGAGTTTAATACGGTCAATTCTCTAACTAAAATTTCAACTTCTCCTGTAGGAATATTCGTATTTTTAGATTGACGCTCTATAACTTTTCCTTTAACTTGAATAACAAATTCTCTTCCTAATTTTTTAGCATTTTCAATTACAGTAGCATCTGTACGTTCTTCATCAAAGATTAACTGCGTAATACCGTAACGATCTCGCAAATCCACCCAAATCATAAACCCTTTATCACGTGCTTTCTGTACCCAACCAGATAGGGTAACCTCTTCATTTACATGAGACAATCTCAATTCACTGTTCGTATGACTTCTATACATATCTTTCTAAAAATTATTCTGCAAAAATAAATGATATTATTGGAAGTAAGGGTTTTGTAAGAATAATCTTTCAATTGAGAAGTGTCATTAATCAATATATTATATTCAAACTAATAATTGCGATTAACACAGTATATGTCATTTATTTCTGCAGAATAATTAGGATAAGAGGCATAAAAACCACAAATTTGTTTGTACTAACTAATTCAAATGATATTATGAAACAAACTTATTTTTCGAGACTGTTAATTTTTTTGATAGTCTTTTCGCCTGTTTGTGCTATAGCACAAATTACAACTTCTGGAATAATTATGGATTCAAGCAATTCTCCATTACCTGGAGTTAATGTTATTGTAAAAGGAACTTCGTTAGGCTCTTCAACTGATTTTAACGGAAACTTTTCTCTTAATGTTACTGATTTTCCTGTGATATTAGAAATATCTTCAGTTGGCTATGAAAATAAAGAGGTTATGGTTTCTAATTCTACTCAAATTTCAATTACTCTTCAAGAAGGACAAGAACTTGACGAAGTTGTGATTTTAGGAAATAGATCTAAACCCAGAACAATTTTAGATTCTTCAGTTCCTATTGACAATATAGGTGTTGAAGAGTTAAAAAGCACAGGGCAGCCTACAGTTGATAAAATGTTAACGTATAAGATCCCTTCTTTTAATTCTACGAATCAGACTATTTCAGATGCTACAGCTCATTTTGACCCGGCTGATTTAAGAGGATTAGGACCGAGTAGAACGTTGGTTTTAGTAAACGGAAAAAGAAAGAATCAAAGTGCATTAGTTTATATTAATGATACTCCTGGAAAGGGAGAAGTTGGTGTAGATTTAAAGAGTGTTCCTGCAGCTGCAATAGAGCGAATAGAAGTCTTAAGAGATGGAGCTTCTGCACAATATGGATCAGACGCCATTGCGGGTGTGATTAATATGGTTCTTAAAAAAGGTGTTGAATACACAACCATCAATACAAATGCTGGAGTTACAACAGAAGGTGATGGATTTAATTTTGGCGCTGACTTCAATACCGCAATAAATGTAGGTGAAAAAGGAGGGTATCTAAATTTAACTTTAGGGTATTATGATCAAGAAGAGACTAATAGAGCAGGAGAACCTGGAGGCGATGCGCTTTTTGGAGTTCAGGCAGGTGATCCTACTTTTGGGCCTTGGTTAGCAGCAAATCCAGATTTAGGAATGACAATAGGTCAACCAAAATATCATAAAGTTGACGCATTTTTTAATACAGGAGTCCCTTTTAAAAGTGGAAATGGTGAATTTTATGCTTTTGGAGGTGTGTCTTTTAGAAAAGGAACAAGCTTCGCATTGTATAGAGTTCCATATTGGGTTCCAGATCCATTCAATTTACTACATGAAGCAGGAACTGAATATCAAGGATTTCAGCCAACATTTGAAACGGATGTAACAGATAATAATTTTACAGTTGGTGCTAAATGGGAATTACACGGATTTAATGTAGATTTAAGTGGAACCAATGGTAGAAATGCTGTTTCATATGTAGTGAATAATAGTTTAAACCCTGCACTTGGAGCATCTAGCCCAACTTCTTTTGAGGTAGGAGCCTATACTTTTAGTAATAATTTAGCAAATTTAGATATTTCTAGAAACTTTGGTCAAGTTAATTTTGCTTTTGGAGCAGAAGTAAAAGAAGAAAAATTTTCTTCCACTGCTGGACAACCTGAATCGTACTTTGCTGATGGCGTTCAATCTTTTCCAGGACTTCAGCCATCCAATGAAGTGGAAGCAAAAAGAAATAATTATGGTGTTTATGGAGATCTTGAATGGGAACCGACAGAAGACTTGTTAATTGGAGGAGCAGTAAGATATGAAGACTTTAGTGATTTTGGAGATAATACTTCTTGGAAAGTAAGCGGAAGGTATTCGATTGGAGATAAGGGAGCAATAAGAGCTTCATACGGTACTGGTTTCAGAGCGCCATCTTTACATCAAATTTATTTAAGTAATATTCAAACTCTAGTTTCTGGTGGAACAGTTTCTAATCAAGGAACATTTAACAATGTTGATCCTGTAATTAGAGATGGACTTGGAGTCCCTCAATTATCAGCGGAAACGTCTAAAAACATTTCTGCTGGAATTACGTATAAACCTATTTCAAATTTATCATTATCTGTAGATTTTTATAATGTAAAAGTTGATGATCGTGTATTATTTTCTGGTGAAATAGGATATATTGATGGAGGGGTGGGAAACCCACAAAATCCTGTTGAACAAATATTAGAAGACAACTCAATAACAAGTTTAAAGTTTTTTACAAATGCTGTTGATACAGAAACATCAGGAGTTGATCTTGTTGCTAGCTATAGAAATATCGAATTAGGTAATGGGAAATTAGGAGTTACACTGTCAGCTAACTTTAATGATACAAAAATCACAAATGAAGATGTTGATAGTTCAAAAGACGGATTGCAATTAGAAGCTCCTGGTTTAATTGGTGAAAACGGATATGATATATTTAATAGAAAAGAACAATCAAGAATTACTTCTTCTAGACCGAAGTCTAAAATATTAATAGGGCTGGCTTATGAAATTAACAAAGTAAACATTTCTTTAAATAACACATACTTCGGAGAAGTAACTTGGCAGCATTCAAATAACGGATTAAATGGTGCTCCATTAGGGCCTGGAGGAAGCTCTTTGCCTGTTAATGATGAAGACTATGATCAAACTTTTGCAGGAAAAGTTATTACGGATTTAAATATAAATTATGATTTTTCTGAAAAAATATCAGCACATGTTTCAGTAAACAACTTATTAAATGTTTATCCAGATGAGATAGATACTAAAGGTGATTTCGTTACTGATCTAGGAGGTCGTTTTAAATATCCATGGGAAGTAAATCAATTTGGGTTTAACGGAACGGTTATTAATGCTGGATTAACATTTAAATTCTAGCAATAAAATTTTTATTCAGGAAAAACTCCTCTAAAAAAAATCTGTTTTTAGAGGAGTTTTTATTTATAAGGGCGGCCCCCTTTATTAGATTCTAAAGGCAAAAAAAATTTATTGGATTTCAATAATTCGTCCATAACAATCTGGTTTATAAAGCGCTTATTTTGTCGTAACTTTACAGCAATTAGAAAAGAACTTCATGTCCAAACTATATTTAGTCCCAACACCAATCGGTAATCTTGAAGATATGACTTTTAGAGCTGTAAAAGTGCTCAAAGAAGTTGATTTAATTCTTGCAGAAGATACGCGAACTTCTGGTAAATTATTAAAGCACTTTGAAATTTCAACTCATATGCAATCTCATCACATGCATAATGAGCATAAAATGGTCAATAGAATTGTAGAGAGAATTAAAGCTGGAGAAACAGTTGCTTTAATTTCAGATGCCGGAACCCCTGCAATTTCTGACCCTGGATTTTTATTGTCAAGAGCAGTCATTGAGAACGGAATTGAAGTGGATTGTCTTCCTGGAGCAACGGCTTTTGTACCTGCTCTTGTAAATAGTGGTTTGCCAAATGATAAGTTTGTTTTTGAAGGATTTTTACCCGTAAAAAAAGGGCGTCAAACAAGGCTTTTATTCTTAGCCGAAGAAACGCGTACGATGATTTTTTACGAATCTCCTCATAAATTGATAAAAACCTTAGGTCATTTTACAGAATACTTTGGTGAAGATAGATCTGTTTCTGTTTCTAGAGAATTAACAAAGCTATTTGAAGAAACCATTCGAGGAACAGCCAAAGAAGTATTAGAACACTATACAAATAAGCCTCCAAAAGGAGAAATTGTAATTGTTGTTGGTGGTAAAAAGTAAGTAATCTTTTATCTGATATTAGACAATACACCATTTGTAAAGAGCCTTTTGATTTAGGTGCAAATTCTTTTGTTTCTATTCACAAAATTGAGACTCCCCTTTAATAGAAAAGAAAAATAGTTGGTTTCTTAATTATTTGGCAACTCAAACTAAAAAAATCATCTTTTAAACGAACTAAATTTTATGAAAAACGTATATTAACAGCCCTAAATAGACATTTTTATATCAACTATGAAGACTCTCAACTCTATCCCTGCTTCGGGAATTAAAGGCTTAAAAGAAAACTGGCGCAATGACCTTTCGGCAGCAATAAGTGTATCATTGGTCGCTTTACCACTTGCATTAGGAATCGCAGTGGCCTCTGAAGTGTCACCTATGGCAGGCGTACTCTCCGCAATTATTGGAGGAATTGTTACTACCTTTTTTCGAGGAGGACATTTAGCAATTAACGGACCTGCCGCAGGCTTAATTGCCGTAATTCTTGGAGGGCTTGTAGCTCTTGATGGAAATATTAATTATGTTTTAGCTGCAATCGTAGTGTCTGGAGGTATTCAAACGATACTTGGTTTTTTAAAAATGGGTCGTTTTGCAAAGTTATTACCTTCATCAGTATTACATGGTATTTTAGCTGCAATTGGTGTAATTATATTTACAAAACAAATACATTATGCATTAGGAACAACTTCTGATGCAAAAAGTATAGTAGGAACATTAATAGATGCTTTTTATAAAATTCCAGAAATTAATCCTTTTGTTTTTTTAATTGCTTTAGTTGGAATTTTAGTACTCGTTTTTTATAAAAAAATTAATACTAAATTCATTCGAATGATTCCAGCCCCAATGTGGGTTTTGATATTGTCGATACCTTTAGTATTTACTTTTGACTTTTTTAACGAACATAGTCTTTCTTTTTTTGGAAAAAGTTATGGTGTAGGTCCAGAATTATTAATTAAAATCCCAGACAATCCATTAGATAGCATTATGCATCCAGATTTTGGAATGATAGGAACTGCTGCGTTTTGGCTTACAGTCTTATCAATTACTATGATTGCTTCTGTAGAAACGCTAGCAAGTGCTCGTGCTGTTGATAAATTAGATCCTTATAAACGAACTACAAATTTGAATAAAGATTTAATAGGTGTTGGATTAAGCACAATGGTTTCTGGTGCTCTAGGTGGACTTCCAATTATAACTGTAATAGTGCGTAGTACAGTAAATGTAAATAGTAATGCAAAAACCAAATGGTCTAATTTCTATCATGGAATTTTTTTAATTCTCTTTGTACTTATTTTAGCACCCGTTTTAAGGAGCGTTCCTTTAGCCGCTTTAGCTGCAATTTTGGTACACACAGGATTTAAATTGGCATCACCAAAAGTATTCAAACATGCTTACGGTCAAGGTGTAGAACAATTGTTATTTCTTTCATCAACACTTATTATAACATTATTTACAGATTTACTTTATGGGATTATTGGTGGAATTTTAATCACTTTGTTTTTACATATGCTATTAGCAAAAGTTGGCTTTTCACGTTTCTTTAAAATGATTTATAAATCTGGCTCAAAAGTATACCGTTTAGAAAATGGTTCTTATGATGTGAAACTTAAAGGAATTAGTAACTTCTTATACGCGTTACAATTAGATAAGTTGTTAGAAGAAATCCCGAAAGGAGCGACGGTGCGTATAGATATGTCAAAAACACGTTTAGTGGATTTATCGATAATGGAAAATTTAATCGATTTTAAACGAATACAAGAAGATCAAGGTGGAGATGTGAAATTGATTGGGTTAGATAATCATGTTTCTTCTACAAGTCATAATAGAGCTTTAAAGATTGTAACCGGTCGTATAAAAAAACGTATCACACAACGTCAAATTCGTTTACAAAAAATGGCTATTGCAAACAGTTGGTCATTTGAACGTGAAGTAGATTGGAATACTTCTTATTTGAGAAATTTTCATTTTTTTGATTCACGCCCTATAGAAATGAAGATGAACTCTTTACAGGGATTAGATGTTGAAAGTAATGCTCATTGGGAAATTGCTGATATTGTGTTTGATGAAGGAGCTTTGCTTGCTTTAGAAGTATATCAGACGACTGTACAAATAATAAGACTACCATCATCTATACCAAAATTTATAATTGATAA
>Ga0307488_10004356_pt1 | contig 11790 bp, 24 predicted proteins | sample SB02metaG_FD_202248 | JGI IMG/M metagenome (GOLD analysis project Ga0307488, IMG submission 202248) | Sea-ice brine microbial communities from Beaufort Sea near Barrow, Alaska, United States - SB 0.2 | ecosystem: Environmental > Aquatic > Marine > Coastal | place: USA: Alaska | collected...
AGGGGCAAACTAACAGCATATACACTGTTGCTAGGTTCATAACTAGCATTGTAGGGAAGCAAACCAAACGACGGAATATATGAAAGCTACTATCAGATGCAATCGTAGTTCGAGGGTGATTGCTGTCAGCGAAACTTCCAAACACGTTTAATCTACGCCCTATTTGAAACTCCAAGGACACGAAGGGGTCCAGTAGAGGGATTAACAAGGGCGGTACAGCACCGGTACACTATGTCCTCAAGGACACGGAGGGGTCCAGTAGAGGGATTAACAGAGGCGATCATGATGGGTAGCAGCAGAGCCGTGGCGAGCACCGGTGAACCATGTGGATGATATCGTGGCGAGCACCGACACATCAGTGGTGGATGACACAGCGATCACCGGTACACTCTGTGGTTGATACAGTACACTCTGTGGTTGATAATGTGGCGAGCACCGACACACTGTGTGGTGGATGACACAGCGATCACTGCACATTATGATGGTACACTTCGTGGGCCGCGTAGATGGGGAGGGTGGCGTTGATGTGTCCCCACCTTGGTGAGCGCCTTGAAGGTGTTGACACCGTCGTCCACGGCGCGCTCGATGTCATCCATGGCGTTCTCCGTGGACCCGCGCAGCACGATGGTCGCCACGCGGCTCGTCTTGTCGTTCTGCTGAATCACCAGGCACTTCGTGCCGCCGATCTCCTCCGAGCACGGTCTGCCACTAGTTCCCACTGCAGCTTAAACTTAGTGTCAGGTCTGGTATCGAATATGTGCCGTTCGACCAATCAGGACTCTCCATTTCGAAAATGCCACCGACCGACCCGCAGAAAGTCCGACCAGGTCGCGATCCTTGAGTAACTAGACCGTCGATTTCGGAGGAGATAAAAAGGACTAGTCCTTCCGACACTGAGTTTAACAGGCAGCATCTTCGAGTATCTTAGAGGCACGGGGGCAGGGCGGAAGCCTGGTGCCTCCACACACACGCAGGACCCACCGAACAAGGGTAGTGGGTGACGCGGCGAGCGTGTATAAGGGTGGTCAGTGACACGGCGGGTGTATATGAGTGGTCCCTGCCTTGACGTCGATGTTGGAGGCGAACCCCAGCTCGTCCGCGGCGGGGCGGCCGAGCTTGATGACGCCGGTGGAGTTGGTGGCGCGGCAGAACCGCCGCAGCTCGAACTTGGACGGCAGCTTGATCGCCATCAGCTCGTAGCGCTCGATGAAGTGCATCGCCATCTCGCCGAACGACGACCCTGACACCACCACCTGGGTATAGGGCCCGCCCAATTTAATCTCGAGATCCGGTTAACATTTTGGCACGGGCGGCGGGCGAGTCTGCAGGCGAGTTGGTCTAAATCGCAGGGGCAAAACGACCCCTGACATCAACCCTAAATTCACGAGAAACCCTAAACCCAAAATGGACTGCGTCGTATGCGCAGTAATGACCGAAAAACCAATCAGACTCGCTAGCCCTCTGGAGGAAAAGGCTGCTGCTGTGTGTTTGCGTGTGTGTTTGTTGTGTGTTCGTCTCACGGCCATCCGGTGGAATGCACAGGCGGGGCCCGTAGCTCACGAGAGCGAGTCGTCGTGAACTACGGTTCCCTGATGCATTGAACATCTGTTAATTGTTGAACACCGCGCTCCTCAGCGCTCTGGAAACGAAGTGTTATGGCAGACATCATCGACGAGCAACACGCAAACATAACACAATGAAGCCCCCCTCCCTTTCTCGTTTCATAGTCCCCTTCGCCACCAGGACCATGTCAAGCGCTCTCCCCATTCCCTCGAGCGCAGAAACTTGGCGCTTTCAACACGAGTCAACTGGCAGCCAACTCGTCCCAAACCCCTCCACTTTAAGAAACTTGAGGTTTGAGTGGTGGAATACCTGATTCTGGGAGTCGCCGACCAAGCCGACCAGCCGTTTACTCGACCTGCTTGAGTTGATGAACCCCTCAAATCGATCATCTGGGAAAAAGTCGAGGGTGTGGCGATTTGATCCCTTCGTAAAGTAGAGGGGCTCGGACCCTGTAGGCACCCTGCCTTAGCGCCGGAGTCGGCGATCATCTTGATGTACTCCTCCATCTTGTCCTCCGAGCTGTAGCGGCGCAACTTGAATTTGAAAACAAAGTTTGAAAGCGATTCATCAAGTTTCAGTTTCATTTTATCAGATCCTGACGCTTCCAACGTGGGTGGCATTGGGTCAACCTGCACCGCCCTACCTCGCCGCGGCTGTACGCCTGCAGGTCCGCCGCGTTGGTGATCAGGATGGTGCCCTTGCCGGAAGGCCATTGATGAAAGCACTCGGACCGATATTGGATATGCCCGCATGACTCACATTCAGGGTGAATGCTCATACATACGCGCGGAGGAGGAGGAGGACGAGGAGGAGGAGAAGGTGGAGATTCAACATCAGTCGAGTGCTTCTTCTCGCCAGAAACCCCCTTACCTTGGTCTCTGTGCTGGTGGTGTCCACCGCGCACCCGAACACCGCGATCTTCGCGTCCTTCACGTTCTTCACCGTGCCCTGCCACTAAGGTCCCGACACATCACACACAGCTGTTAGGTCAAACGACTACCCCATGTTGAGTGGTTCCGTGTGGGGCGAGATGACCGTGGCCGTATCATCTGACAAGTGTTCTCCTACGTTCATGCCACAGAGCGCTGAACAGGATGAGCAGAAGGAGGAAAATGTGCACGTGCACTTCATGACCACACAATGCCAAAGAGTGGTCAACAGGAGGAGGAGGAGGAGGAGGAGGAGGGAGAGGAGGAGGAGGACGAGGACGAGGAGGAGGAGGAGGAGGATGTGTACGGGCACTCTATGACCAAACAAGCGCACTGATGAGGATGCAAAGGATGACACGAGAGTGTGTGCAGGCATGTGTCACATGTGTCATGACTGAACAGTGCCGTGGATGGGATGGAATCAGGCCTTACCTCGGTGTCGCGCTTGATGACCATGCCCTGCACCACGATGCTCTCCTCCAGACTGGACCCCACGATCAGGGGCTTACAGTCATCCACTTCTCAGCTCAACTTGAGCCGTGTCTGTCACGAGAAAACACCCTGCACACCCTAATCACCCCCAAACACCACCTTGACAGGGGCTTCACGACCCCTACGCGCACTCCCTATCCCATACAAAGTGCTCAAGTTGAGCTGACAAGTGAGCGAGTGTAAGGCCCTGCCCACGATCTTGGCCACGCGCACGTTGTCCACGTTGAAGCCCTTGGCGTTCTTGGGGCACACGTCGATGGACGCGTCCGCGCACGTCGCCGCCAGCAGCTCCTCGTACCCGAACTGCTTCGACGACAGCGTTCCCTTCCCACAGGGTCAAATCCTTGTTCACGCGTTCGCTTAACTTGAGCTTCTCCGAGGTACCATGCTCAATGGTTTCAGTGACAGAACGGCTCAAATCACGTTAGAAAGGGAACTGATGTAAGGCCCTGGAAGGCGGCAACACATAGGGTGTCGGCGTAGGAGGCAGTGGTGAACAGGTGCACTATGAGCAGACAGTAGGGGAACGAGTAGCCAGGCCAATGAGGGGATCTCGGCGAGTGCGTACGTGCGCACCATGAGCAAGCAGTCAGGGAACGAGTGTAAGTCCTGACGGCAGTTGTGTATGAGTACAGGTGCACTATGCGGGAGCAGTGAGGGGAGTAGCTAGGTGCGGCCCTACCTTGATACGCTTGGCGACCTCGACCTTGTTGCGGATACCATCTCCTCCAGCCACGTCAGCGCCTTGCCCAGCGCCTTCTCGTACCCCTCGATGATCTCCGCCGGGTGCAGCCCGGAGCGTAGGGCCGGGCTGTCATCGCTCATCACGTCATAGGGTGCCTCTCAAACTCAGTGTCGGCGTTCCAAGGAACGCGTATCTCCTCGGAATCGAAGTTCTCAAGGATCGCGACCAGGTCGGACAGTCGGGGAATCCGTCGGTGGGATCGTCTAACTGGACTGCTGTGATTGGCCGAGCGGGATTCGATACCATACCTTGGATACCAGACCCGACACTGAGTTCGACACTGAGTTCGACACTGAGTTCAACTCAGTGTGTTCTCGTGTTTCCTCACAGCCTGAAACCACTCTTGAGTACCCCAGACTGAATAGTAAAAGGTTCCCTTTCTCGCTCTCTATGTGCGAATGTTTCTGTGTTTGCCCATCAGCTCTCATAACAAAACTCTCACGAAGGCATCAACTGCGCAGGGCCGTTCGCACCGGCGCGGCCTAAGGAGGGCGGGTTGAGGCGGTGAACGTGTATTTTTGTTTTTCGGTGATTGACCTTCTGTGCTACACTTCAGTAGCAAAACACACGGCGCCGCGACCGGGGGAACTGAGACACCGCGCGCCCGCGGACTGTGTCCATCAAGATGGTATTTTATGCATCACTGGGCCAACACAAAACAACCACGGGTTTCTCCGACTGTAAGTCAAGGGTTTAAAGTACGTCGGACGATGTGTCGGGCAACATCTGCCAGGCCCTATGACGAGGGTGAAGGGAAGGACGCTAGCTAGGCGGGGAGCTAGACGGGGAGCTAGACGGGGAGATAAAAGGGGCCACCGGTTCATGAGTGAAGCGGATGGCGTTGCCGGGACGCCTCTGAGCACGGGCCGTACCGTCGCGGATGAGCTCCTCCGCCATGCCCAGCAGCTCGCCGCCGAAGGTGACCACCAGGTTCGTGCCGTCGCCAATCTCCGCCTCCTGCGCCTGCGCCGCCATCACCAGCAGCTTCGCCGCCGGGTGCGCCACCTCCAGCTCGGGGCCGACTTGAAAATTGAAAGCAAAACTGCGTTAAGACATGAAATATGAGACGGCCACATATATACCGTCAAGAACAAGATAGCAGTTTATTATCTATTCAGGTTCAAGTGCTGCAACCAGTCGCTTTCGAACAGGGTTTCGGGCTGAGAATTTGCGGCAAGCGTTCAACTTGCGCCGCCCCCACCTCGAGCTCGCGCACGATCACCGCCGCGTCACTCGTCACGAACAGCTTGTCAAGATGGTTGATCACCATCTTGTTCATACCTGCGGGGAGGAAAAAATGTGTGCGTCTTGATGGGTCAGTCTTTGCGCTGCAGCAGCGGCAGTGGCAGGACAGACTGGATGGCTCCAGAAGGCTCAGTCTTCGCGCAGCAGTGAGGTGGACTAGATGGGTCCAGACGGTAAGGTCGTCGGGCGGCGGCAGGGAAGACTAGATGGGTCCACGAGATGGGTCAGTCTTGCCCAGCGGCGGGGAATGGAAGACAACTGTGTACTGAAAATACAAAATATTCCCCCTTTCCCTGGGGTAGGGTAGGCAGTCGTTGCGCGGCGACTGGGAGGAATGGATAAGTCAGCCGCCGCAGCACGAGCGTCCGATGGGCGTGCACGCGCTGCTGTGTAACGTTGTCGTATCGCGAGGCCGTGGCTCTTCAAGAGGTACAACTTCGGGGCCGAGTTTTTAAGCCGATGGCCTGGGAGGGTCAACGAACACGAGGCGCAGGCCGAGTCGTTTTACCAGCTGACCCCGCCCACGCCCAGCCTACGCCGCCCCATACGATGCAATGCTCGCGCCTTCGAACGCGCGCTCACCGGCCGCGGCTGAGTATCGACCGCCCGGCGTCGGCGATAACGGCTTGACCTGGCGGCCGAGTGCGCGCCCCTTCAAGCTTTATAAAACCGCGCCGACTGGCATGTTCGTTTGACTGACTGACGGCGGGGCGGGCGCGCGCGCACCGTTGGGGCCGAGCGATGTGCGGGTGATCTTAGAGAGCTGCTTGCACGCCTCCACATTCTTAATCACCGCCTCGTCGAGCCCGGACATGTGTTGGTGCCCATCCTGCAAGCGTGGGGAAGCGGCGCCGGCGGTCAGATCAGCGCGCGCGGGAAGAACGGCGCCAAAGATTATAAAAATAAATTTAGATCGGGGAGAAAGCGATCGGCAGATCAGGGGTGCGCTGCGCGGCGGCGCACCTTGAGCATGGCCTGGAGGCCATATGGCATGCCCGACATGGTGGAAGTAGCGGGGGCTCGTTGATCGACGCGTCGAGCGAGGGGTGCGGCAGTGGCTGCGCGCGGAAGATTGAAGAGTGGCGCCAGCTTCGAAAGTTGACTCGTTTGTCCGGCTGGTATCGGCGACACCGAACCCTAAAAGCCCTTGTAAATCCGAAACCCTAAACCTAAACCCACAGCTGCCAACGACTTCAAAATCTCAAGTTCGGTCGGTACACTGTGACGCGCGCGCAGGGTGCTTGACGCTGCGCCATCATGGAGGTGAGCGCGCCCTCGCCCCCGTCCCCTACTCCTCTCTCGTCGGCACCTCGCTCGCCCCAACCGCTCCGTCGAATGACGCCGGGCTCCGCTGTGTTTTACTTTCTTTCTGTGCCATTTCAACAACGACCCGCCATCGGATATACCCCGCACCTCGAGACTCCGCACCTTCGTCCTGCTCGCGCCTCGGTTGCCCTCCCTGTATGCTATGTCAACATCCAATTGTTTCCCGATACCCATCTCCCCTGCCCCGTGAACTCATGACCACATCAGCACCTCTAACCGCTCAACCCAACCACCTGACACCTCCCCGCGCCCCGTCACCCCGCCAACACTCTCCCCGACAGCCCGACGACGTCGCCGCGTACTACAACACGCTGAACCGCGCGGAGGCGGTGGCGGCCATCGCCCACAGCGCGCACCTCCCCCTGCTCCTCGCCTACGCCTTCTTCTTCGCCGCCGGTGTATGGGCAGGGCCGTTCACTCGCTCCCTCGTTCCCTGTCCAGCGCATCTTGAGCCATGAAATAAAGTGAAGATGCCCAAATTTATACCTTGAAGGTGCTCAAGTTTGTACGAGGTACTCGTATCGGACTTTACCATGCTCTGCTTTATAGCTCACAGGTACCACAGTCTACACTACACATCCACCGGCGACACGTCCACATTGTAAACGGGAGAAAGGTGTAGGGCAGACCCTTGGTGCTGGTTGGGAGATGGAGCGTTATCTTCGAAACAGGGACGCGGAAAAAACATCTCACCGACGCCGTGCAACGCATCGTGGAGGGGGTCGTGGCGGGAACGAAAGACGCCAAGGGCGGGGGCGGAGGCGGCGGAGGCGGGGGTTGTGGCGATGGTGGACGTGGGGGTGGGGCTGCGGTCGTTGTCGGGGCGGAGGCGGCGGAGGCGGTGGCGGCTGCGGCTGTGGCGCCGATTGTCGAGGGCGTATTAGCTGGGCTGAATACAAACGTGACACGGCGGGATGTCAGTGACAGCACGAGCACGCCCGTAAGGGAGCCGGCGATGTCGCAGTCGCCGGCGAGGTTGGGCGGTTCAGGATGGCAGTATCGAAACCCGTGTTGAACGTGCGTTTAGTTTCGGCGCTTAAAGCTAGAATATGATGGTCCGCTTTCAAACCTTGCTTTTAATTGCAAGTTGCGCCGCTACATCGAGGGAGGCGGCGACGGCACCGCCGGCGCCGACGACGGCGACGACGACGACGACGGCGGCGGAGTGGGCGACGATGGAGAGAGAGCGTCGAAACGCTGAAGCTGAAGCCGCCGTCGCCGCCGCTGCGGCTGAAGCTGCTGCCGCCACCGCTGCGGCTGCCGCTGCTGCTGCGGTAGGGCGGTGCAGGTTGACAGTATCAAAACTCGCGTTGACAACACCTATGATTTGAGCGCTCGAAGCTACAATTCGATGACACGCTTTCACACTTTGCTTTCATTTACGACTTGTGCCACTACACCGCGGCATCGAAGGCCGCCGCCGACGCCGCCGCCGCCGACACGTTCGCATCTGGCGTCAACGCCGCCGCGCGCACCGCTGCCGAGGAGAAGGCTGCTCTGACTGCTGCATTTGAGCGTGCCGCGAGCGCTGAAGCCGCCGCTGCAGCTAGGAATGCTGCGCGGGTCGTCGACGCGGCGGCGGACGCCGCTGCCACCGCCGCCGCAGCCGCTTCAGAGCAACCCCCCGCGGACGTAGACCTGGACGAGGACGTGGAGATGGAGGAGGATGTAGGAACTGACGAATATTGGTCGCCACGTCATGGAATGGAAATTCCCTCAAGAAACGAGGATTTTAAATGCGTGTCATGACGTGGCGAGGAATATTCGTGAGTCCCTGGTAAGTGGAAACAGAGGCGATGCCCTCGGAGGAGGGATCGCCGGTGGAATGGCCAGAGAATGTCACGGCGGCGGGGGCTGAGGAGTCGGCATGGCAAGAGTATGGCGCGAGGCCAGAGTCGGAGGAATCGGCAGCTGAGGAGGAGGTTGAGGAGGTGGAGGAGGAGGAGAGCGGCAGCAGCAGCCACGGCGTCGTTCACGACGACGAGGCCATGGCAGGCGCGGCGGCTGGGTACCCTACGGGCACACATTCAGAGGAGGCCAACACCCAGCCTGACCCTGTAGCCGCCGCGAAGGCTGCGGCAGACGCGGCAGGGGGGGTTTGTGAGAGCAAGCACTTACTCGACGTTGAATCTCGTCCGCGCGTCTCCTCGTCTTCCGCGCTTCGGTACGAGCATTCACCCTGAAGGTTAGTCGTACGGGCACGTCCGATCTCGGTTCGAGTGCTGGTGTTCAATGACTCTCCGGCAAGGAGGAGTGGAAGCGGCGCCAAGCGGAGATCGACCGGCAGAGCAACGAAGCGCGGCAGAAGAAGAAGGCGGCCCGGAGCGAGCGCATCGTTGCAGGGCCTCACGTGGCGTTCCCTTTCCAGCCCATCTTCCAGTCGCTTTGTCCCTCAAACCACGAACCGTAGTTCCACGTGATACCTCGAAGACGCTCAAGTTCAGCTGCAAATGCAACGAGACCACATGAGTTGTCCCACATAATACCTCAATGATGCTCAAATTAAGCTGCCACGGGAATGAGGATATGGCCCTGCCTGGTGACGGAGCGCACCACGGCCGCCGCAGCGTCGTACCGCAAGGATGTGGCGGACCAAGAGGCGCAGCAGGTGTCGCTCGAGGCCGCCCGCACCGATGCCATCCGGTAGGGCCTGGCAGATATTGCCCGCCACGTCATCGTTACTCATTTGAAGCCTCGTGTTTCTTGTCATCCTATGACGTGGCGAGCGATATATGCCAGACAATACCACCAAGTCATCGACTCGCATTTAACCCTCGTGTGTTAGATATAAATCAAGTTCCAGCCTCTGACGTGGCGAGCAATATCTACCTGGCCCTACCACACGGGGGCTGGAGCGCGATGGAGTCAACGCGCTGGCCGCCGCAGGGTGCATGGAGGCCACCTTACACCGCCTCGGCAGGGGTTTGTTGAAAACGCCGCACTCGACCGACGTCGAATCTCCTCCTACTCCTCCTGTTCCCTCTTCCTCCTTCTCCTCCTCCTCCTCCTCCTCCTCCTCCTCCTCCTCCTCCTCCTCCGACGACGACGACGACGACAACGAGCGTATGTATGAACGTTGAGGGTAAGTCATGCAGGCACGTCCGATCTGGGTTCGAGTGCTTGTTATCAATGGCCCTCCACCTCGGTCTGGTGGAGGCCGGCGGTAACTTGAGCGCTGCAAAAGTCGAGGTGGCTTACAAGAAAGCTTTGGCCAAGTACCACCCGGACAGAAGCACGTCACGGGGCGACGACTTGGCGGGGCGGTGCAAGTTGAACCCAATTCAACCCAGGTTGACAGCGCCTGATTTCAGCGGTTGCAACTATCATATGATATACTGCTTTCAAGTCTGCTTCAAATTAAATCTACGCACTGGCGGAGGGGGGCGGTTAATGCTCACCTTGTGAGGCGCCTTGGGGATCGATAAACGATATTAGAATAAATATAAACTATACCTGCGCCCCTACGACTTGGCGGCGATGGCGCGGTGTGAGGAGGTGTTCAAGCTGCTGCAAGCGGGGCACGCCAAGTGGGGCCTGGCAGATATTGCTCGCCACGTCTCAGGATCTCGATTTACGCATGAACCTAGGATTCAAATGTGTGTATATGACGTGGCGGGCAATGGCCTGGCAGACGTTGCTTGCCACGCCATAGGATATCATTGAGTTCAATAATTGAGGATCGAAACTGCGTGCCCATGACGTGACGGGTGATATCTGCCAGGCCCTGCCGTGCGGTGGGAGAGCGGCGGGAAGGTGGTGGGGGCGCGCGCAGCCACCATGGCGTCCGCGGTCTCCGGCGCGTTCGCTCGGGCAGGGGGGTTATTGAGAACAAGCACTCGACCGACGTTTCATCGATAAACCGAGTCCCCGCCTATGTATGAGCATTCACCCTGAGGGTACGTCATGCGGGCACCTCCCATCTCGGTTCGAGTGCTCGTTATTTCTGACCCTCCTGCCGGGCGAGCCAGCGCGAGGCGGCGGCGGGGTCGCCGGGTCGGGCTTGACACTGACCCACACCATGAATGAATGATTGGGGCGTTCGCTCATAATCTCGTTTCTTAATGTGAATCGCATCCTATGACGTTCCTGTGACGTTGCGAGCACTTATAAACCCGACCCTGTATGGCGGCTTCGGGGGCGGGTCGCGGTCGTGGTCGGCCGGGCCGCGGCCGGATCGCACGGCCGCGCCGTCGGGTTCGGGTAGGGCCTCGCAGACATTGCTCGCCACGTCATAGCATGCCGAGAGCGAGAGAGACACGCTTCCACGGGTATAAGGAGGCACCAGGCTTTCGCCCTTGCCCGCGTGAGAGAGAAGCTTCCGCGCGTATAAAGAGGCACCAGGATTTCGCCCTGACCCCGTGCCATGTCATAGGATGTGATTTAAATCAAGAAGCGATTGTTCAAATGCGTTGGATGACGTGGCGAGCAATATCGGCCAGGCCGTGACGTCGGGTGACTTCTTCCGCGAGCAGGCAGCGCGGAGCGCCACCGCTGCTGCGGAGAACCTGCGGCGGGACAAGGATCGCATGCAGCAGGGCGCCGCCGCTGCCGCGGTAAGGCGGTGCAAGTTAGACCGATGCAACCGATGAAAGAGTCTGGAACTAAGCGCTTGAAACTGGAATATGATGATCCACTGTCAAGCTTTGGTTTCAATTTCAACTTGCGCCGCTGCACCGCGGAGGCGCTGCGGAAAGAGAATGCGCGCAATCAAGCGGAGGCGGATCGCGGGCGGCAGCGGCAGATGGAGGCGGAGCTCAAGCGGCAGCGGCAAGTGGAGCAAATGCGGGTGGAGCAGGTGATGGCGGCGGCGGCGGCGAATGCGAAACTGGCGGTGGAGGCGGCGGCGGCCAAGGCCAAAGCCAGGGCGAAGGCTGCCGCCGCGGCAGCCGCCGTCAAGGTAGGGACCGATCGATCGTGCTCGCCACGTCATCACAAACACATTTTGAACTCTCGTTTCAGGAGACAAACGGCACCCTATGACGCGGCGAGCACTACAATAGTGCTCGCCACGTCATCACAGACTCATCTTGAACCGTCATTTATTGTGTTAGATGGCATTCTTTGACGTGGCGAGCACTATGATAGTGCTCGCCACGTCATCACAGACGTATTTTGAAGCTTCGTTGATTGAGTTAAACTGCATCCTTTGAAGTGGCGAGCACTATACATCAGCCCCTACATAAAGGAGATGATGGCGGCGCAGGGTTCGGACACGGCTTACCCTGAGGTAAGACGGTGCCGATTGACCCTAGGTTCACCGCGCTTGCGCTGAGCGCTTGAAGCTAAAATATGATAAACTGCTTTCAAACTGTGCTGTCAATTTCAACTTGCGCCACTACACCGAGGCGGCCAGCGTGGCGGATATGGACGGGGAGTCGTCGGCGTGGGCCGACGAGGCCAGACGCTCGCGGGTGGAGGATAGGACGGCGTATGGTGGGGCGAAGGCGGGGGCGGCCGGGGTGGCGGCGGCGATGGCAGAGGCGGAGGCAG
>Ga0307488_10004357_pt1 | contig 11790 bp, 12 predicted proteins | sample SB02metaG_FD_202248 | JGI IMG/M metagenome (GOLD analysis project Ga0307488, IMG submission 202248) | Sea-ice brine microbial communities from Beaufort Sea near Barrow, Alaska, United States - SB 0.2 | ecosystem: Environmental > Aquatic > Marine > Coastal | place: USA: Alaska | collected...
GTTACAGACTTAGAAATTTTATTTAATTTATTAAAATCAATACTCGAATTATTCAAGATAGTATCAATTAATAACTTCAAATTTGGCAAAACCTCATAATAATCATTATAATCATCTGTGCTAGCCTTTATGTTAGCCTTGATAAAAATCATTTCTTCTTTAATGAGTTTATCATTAAAGGGATTCTTAAATTTTAGACACATTCTTAAACAAAGCATCATTAATTCATCATAAGGATTTACTATTTTAGTATTGATATCCTCTAAATATAATGATCTAGATAAAACTCTTTTTTCTATTGGATAGTGAAATGCTTTTACCCATCTATCGCCTAAATTAAGTGTGTAATGTAAATGTAAATGAACCCATATACCTGAATTATCTAAACAGATATAGTCATGTATCCCAGGATAACTTCTTAAAATAACAGTTTCAAATCTCTCAAAACCAAGAACTAAAAGTTGTGTTTCTAACAAATTAGACTTGGAATTATCAACTAAGATATCCAGATCGGTTATCCCTTTTAAAGTAGCGTCAAGGTGGTTTATACTTTTCCAATGACAATAATCAATTTTATTTGATTCAAATAATTCAAATAATTCAGAAATTTTTTGTAACATAGTTTTATTTATGATCTAAGTGTTTAATATATAATTTGCGATATTTATCCATCATCAAGCGCATGTTGTGTTTATCTTTAATAATTTTTTTATTTTCTTCTCCTAACTTTATTAATTGACTTTTATTCAATGTTAAGAAATATGTTAAATTATTTTGCCATTCATCCTCACTTAAACCAGTGATCAAAACCCCATCATGATTACCCAACTCTTGATGAGAAGGAATATTAGAGACAATAGATGGTAAAGAGCAAGTCATGGCTTCCATAACTGCTACAGGTAACCCTTCCCATAAAGCTGAAGACACATAGGCATCTCTTTGAGAATAAATCTCTAAAATTTCGTCTCTTGTGACTGTAGGTTTGAGGAAAATTTGATTTGAAAGGTCTAACTCATCTATAAGATTTAAGAGTTGTTGTTTATATTTTCCATCTCCAAAAATTTCTAAAGTCCAATTATTATTATCTTTTATCTTACTAAATGCTCTAATTAAGAAGAATTGATTTTTCTGCTCTGTAAACCTACCTGTGGATATAAATTTAAAAATCTTAAATTCTTTATTCTTATTCTTATTTTTTGATTTATCCAATGTAAGATCTATTCTTTCAACATCAACTCCATTTTGTATGACCATAAACTTATTTCTAAAGAAAGGGAAAAAAAAATTAAATGAATTATAAGCATCATAACTAACAAAAACAACCTTATTAACTAGTATAAAATTAATAACAATAGCTAGTTTATGAATTGTTGAAAAATTTAAAAAGTTATTATGTACAGTATATATTATAGGAATTCTCTTTAAATAAAATCTAGATGCTATACTGGCCAACATTCCACTTCGGGGTTGATGGATATGAATAATTCCAGATTCATTATTAATATTTAAATCTGACAACCATTTTTTTATAAATTTCCAAAATTTTAATTTATTCCCATTAGCTTCGATAAAGCTAAGTCGTGAACTGTCTGAAAAACCCACATTCCTGTATTGCTCAAAATATACATCTACAGCATTTAATTTGTTTTTAAAAAAAGCTAAAAAAGTAGTATGTTCATCCTTGTAAAATCTATTTCTAGCTAACGTAAAAGAATTTAATGGTGCACTAGTATGCTCGCTTGCATTAGAAACCCTAAGTATTTTTATTTTTTTTGTCATTATTTGAATTGATTGTTAATTGATAGAAATATGGTAAGAATAAACAGATACCTCCGACTACTCCACTAAATAGTATAAATGTATCAGTAAACCCTCTTAATAAAAAGGCTAAAAAGACAATGAATAAACCAATATTTTTTTTATTTAGATAAAAAAGACCTTTTAACGAATAAAACAAAATTGGTAAAATACCTAAGCCAATATATGAATGAATTTCCAAATAGGAATTATGAAGTGAAAATGTTGTAATTTTTTTTATTGTCTCATCAGAAACACCAAATAAAAAAGTCTTAATATTTATCTGATCGAAATAAGTGTTAATAATTAATTCTCTTTGCCAACTATCAAATCCATTTTTATAAAACTTAAAAAGAATTGGTATGTTATCATTATTTAAAAAATAATCATAGCCTAGATAAAAAGTTAGTGAAATAATGATGAGAAAAAAGGAGATTTTTTTCAGGGAAGCATTAATCTTAAAATAAAAGATATTGAGTCCGATAAATAATATAGTCATAGATAGTATTCCCATTCTTCCTAATGTAAAAAATGTTGCTATCCAGGCAATAACTATTATTAAATATGTGTTTTTTTTGACTTTATCAAACAATTGAAAATCAACAAATATAGTTAATGCAGACAACGGAATAATGTATGCAGATATATGATTTACACTTTTATTGAAAAGAAAAAACGCTACTTCGCCCCCTCTGAGTAGGAATAAAAAAAAGAAGAAGAGATAAAATATTAAAGCGAACTTAAAAAAATTATATTTAATGAATTTAACAATAAAAAGTGCGATGCTAAAAGATGCTATAAAATTTAATATTGATATGAATATCCGTTGATAAATAAGCATATTAATTAAAGCAAAAATCACGATACAAAAAATAGCACTCAAAAAAATTTTATGGTTGGACCAAAATTTTATATTGAGAATAAAACAAATTAATCCTAACAAAAAATAAAGTGGTAAAAATAGATTTTGACTAAATAAATGATATCCAGTAGCACATATTACAATTAAAATAAAAAGGAGATTTGATCTCGAGGAGAGTGGCTTATTTATCATTTATCTTGATTAATCCTTTATGAAAAAATTTATCCAAGGCATTTTGATTAATTTATTTGAAAAATAAAACGCAAGTATATATTGAATGAAATTTATAAACAATAAAGATAAGGCTGCCCCAAAAACACCATGATACAATATTAAAAAATATGCCAAAAAGCAATTGATAACCCCGCTAATCATTGTAATTTGAGTTACTCTATATGTTTTTTTTGTATAAAAAATATAATTTACATGGAGAGTATAAAGGCATCTAAAAAAAGCAGCTAAAACTAAAGGGAAAACTAAATATTCAGAATCAATATACTTATCTCCAAATATAAAAGTTGTGTAATTATTACCAACTAACACAAAAATAACAGCAAAAAATAAAAATATACCATAAATCTTAAATGTTATACTAACTATCTTTTTTTTATCATCTTCAAATCCATTTTTAAGCAACTCATAAACATGAGGCACTAAAGCATTATTAATAGATGTACTAAGCATTGTTAGTAACATCGCAAATGTTGCACCAATACCATATTCAGCTCCAGCACTTATTCCTATAATAGCAACAACAATCATTTTATTATAACCAGACCCCAACCAAAGTCCAAGTTTATGGAAAGAAATTGGAGCACCTGTTTTAAAAATATCTATTATATGATTCTTATTCAAATTAGCACTTAAAAAATCTTTTTTATAAAAATTATAAAAAGCTATTAAACTCCCTAAAAAGTAACTGATAAAGTGTCCATATAAAATCCCTATCCATCCAAAATTAAATTTTATAATTAGTATAAATGAAATTATATTTCTGATTAATACAAGTGAGACTGAGTATAAACCAAAAGAAAAAACTTTTTTTTCTACCCTCATTAAACTCTTATGCAGGTTTGCGAAAAATTGAAAAAACACAATAATAGCAGAAAAAATAAGCCAATCAGGTTCGAATGATATTAGATTAGAAATTACATTCGCTAACAGAAAGATAATGAAAAAAATAAATAAAAAATAGGTAACGAATAAGTTAACACCCGTAGAAAAATATTTTTTAAATTCAGGTTTATCAAGCTTGTAATAATTAATTAAAGTAACAGAGTCAATATTTAAAGTTAGAAATGGAATTAAAATGTTAATAATAGTTTGAAATAATATATAATACCCAACTTCTTCGATTTCTATAATTCTCGTAATTAGTGGCAAAATTAAAAAAGGAATACCTCTTTCAAAAAAATTAAAAAAAGTATATAATAGAGAATCTTTTTTTAGTTGTGATAATTTAATCATTTTTCCAATTATAAATATTTAAAAATTTGGCTAATTCAGACTCTTTATTTCCAACGAAAAATTCAATTTCATTATTTTCATTAGTGACTCTTTGTATTGTTTTTATTATTTTAGAAGCAGGAAAATTATTTTGTTTCAATTCAGTATTATGAACTTTATTATTTTGACCTGAAGAATAATTTTGTAGTTTGTACTTTTCAATTATTTCTTCCTTTTTCTCCCAGAAATAATCATTGTTATTTAAATCGATTCCTAAGTAAACAATTTTTTTAAAACCCATTTTTACACCTAGATAAGTCATTCTTTCTATACTCGCTCTTTTCCCATAAAGTAATCCATTTGGTAGATTTCTTAAAAAAAACTTACTTAGTATTAATCTAAGTAAGTTAAATAATGATTTTTCTGACCACACGGGTAATCTAATCGTTGAATATACCCTAACCTTATCTAGATAATCATTTTTCATCTTATATCTTAGTCCTTTATTTCTATCAAAAGCTGAATGATTAAAAAGTATTTGAGAATTTTTATTCAATAATTTATCACTTAAAAGAAAATCATTAATTAAGTTAACTGTAGCAAGATCATCTTTAGAATCAGAATATTCAAAAGAATAAAAGTTAGGAATAAATTCATGTAACACCCATCTATTTATTCCTACTGATGTGTTATCTCGAATAGAGTCAAAATTTTCATTAGTTAAATTATTAATGGATACTCCTGAGCCCAAAATAAAAAAAACACCATCTGCAGGGAAATTATATTCATTAGTATCTAAAACTTTAGATCTTCGGTTGTTATTCCATTTTAATCTAAAAAGTGATTTAATTAAGATTATATAAAAAAATATGATTGTCAATATTCGTGAATTATCAATTTTCAACAACTTCTTTATCATAATTTTTAAACTATATTTTTAAGTACTTTACAAGGATTACCAGCAGCTACAACATTTCCAGGTATTGATTTAGTTACAACCGATCCAGCTCCAATTACAGAATTCTCTCCGATAGTAACTCCTGGAAGTAAAATTGTGTTTGCACCCAACCAACTCCCTTTTTTAACAACTACAGCTTTATCAGGGAAATATCCTTGATCAATGAAAGGTATAACTGATTTTTCAAATTTATGATTGTTTATATAAATATGAACACCTGCTCCCATCATTACATTGTCTTCAATTATGATTGAGGTATTAAGAGAATTTGATTCTCCAAAAAACATACAAGATGGTCGAATGACAACACGCTTACCAATTTCAATCTTTGAACACCCAACTATATAAGATCCAGGACGCAAATCAGATGTTTTAGAAAATTTCTTAAATTTCTTCTTACATAGATTTATCATACTTTTTTTAAAGTATAACTTCCAATGATTAACAGGTAAATCAGGACCTAAACGATCTGCAGTCTTATTATATACTATTTTATTATATATCTCTTTTATGAACATTCCAATTAGCTATATTATCTCCATTCTTAATTATCTTATTTCTTGCATTACTAAGGCCATCTCCCATAAAATTATAGAGATTAGCGGTTGCTACAGCACTAACTCCTTTTTGTTTAATACCTTCAATTAAGTGAATCTCATTTCCAGCCCCTCCAGCAATTATTAAGGGGATAGTAATCTTTGATTGTATTTGTTTAATAGTCTCTAAATCGTATCCAAATCCAGTACCGTCTTTATCTATTGAATTAAGATATATTTCTCCAACATTTAATTCAGATATATAATTAATATATTCCTCCAAACTTAAATCAATTTTTAAATTACCGTTATTAATATAAATCTCAATATTATTGGACGTTTTCTTATAATCAATTGATGCAACAACACTCTGAGAACCATACTTATTAACTAAATCTTTAATAATTGTCGGATTTTCGATTAAAAGACTATTTACAACTATTTTATCTGCTCCATTTTTAAATAATAATTCTGCATCCTTTACACTTTTTATACCACCACCTGCAGCAATCGGTATAAAAACGTTTTTAACTAAACCATTAATCATTAAAGAAAATTCTTCTATAGATTTTTTATCTCTACTTGCATTTAAAACAATTAACTCATCTAGAGAAAATGCAATTTCTTGAAATTTATAGTTTTTTTCTAGCCATTTAAGATTACCAACTTTCTGTAGTCTAAAGTTTCGACTTAACATAAAGTGATTTTGATCATAAATCAGTGTGAAAATTATTCGTTTTCTTAACATTAAATTTTTTTTATGAAATTACTCAACAATTTTAAGCCATTATGCTGACTTAATTCTGGGTGAAACTGAGTACCAGCTATATTGTCTAATTCAAAACTTGCAATAAAATCTTCATCATAAAGACATGAAGATTGATTTATATTTTCATCCGACATCATTCTATAACTATGTGTAAAGTAAAAATCCGCTTCATCATCTTCAAACCCAGAATAAAGCTTCGATTTCGAATTAATTTTAACTTGATTAAATCCAACATGTGGAACAATGAGATTATTGTTTTTAAACCTCATTACATTGGCATTTACAAAACCAAGGCCTTCACTAAAACCACCTTCGCTACTTGATTTTCCAAGTAACTGCATTCCTAAACAAATACCTAAAATAGGGGTTTTATTATTTAAAACTAATTCTTTTAAATAAACATCTATATTCCTTTCCTTAATTGATTTCATTGCTTGATTAAAAGCTCCAACTCCAGGTAGGATTAATTTGTCTGAGTTTTTAAGTGTGTTAAAATCATATGAAATATTTATATTATTTACGCCAATGTAATTTAGGGCACTGCAAACTGAATTAATATTACCCATTCCATAATCTACAATTGTTACGTTCATATCTTAAATTCTTTACCCGGTGTAAACTTAGGTTGCCAAATACCATCAATTTTACTAAAGAGAGATTTGTTAGCGTATTTATCTAAAACTGCATCAAATTCTTCTTTTGTCATTTTATAATAATCTAAATATAAATCGATTAAATCATGAGGATAAGAATTATCGTACATTTTAACTAGATTCAATGCCTGATCACGAGTCATTGACCCTCTCCTTATCTCTATTCCTGCATCTTGCGTTGCTCTACCAAACCCAAACTTCAAATACATTAAATATGCATGTAATGAATATAATGCTTGATCATTTTGAGAGAAATTTGTAAAAGTATCCTCGTTACCATCTTCTTTTTCAACTAAACCACAATGATCTTTAGCTATAATGTAGTTTCGGTAAGAGTCCCATGGTTCATAATATGACATATGAGTAAAACTCAATCCTACTTCAGATATATGATCTTCAGTTGGAAATTTAAAAAACGATAATTCCGCTTCACTAATATCATCGTCTTTTCTTATTCGATCTAAAACTTTTTCATGTCCACCTTCTAAATAAATTCTTTTCATATATTCAATATCATAAAGAGATTTATTTTTACTCTCAGTAGAACCACCATATTCAACCTCACCATCTTCACCATAAAAAATTAATGGTATTTTAAAACTACCTGCAGTTTTAATTACTGCTGACATAATCGCAATTAACCACCCATAATAAGGAAATCCTTTTTCAATAAATCCATATTTATTTAATCTATCTAATACTTTTGTATTAGGAGATAAATGTACATGATCGAAACCTGATTGAATAAAATTTAAGAGATTTTGATCCCCTATCCCTGTAGCTAGGGCCGGTCTAACTGTAATCGCTAGCGGGTTCATGTTATATTTATGTTTTAACATATATGAAACATATGATCCATCTTTCCCTCCACTAACAGTAGTAATGCAGTCAAAACCACCATCTTCAGATCTATGCTTATTTAATAATTTTTCTAACTCCAACTGCCTTTTAGACCAATCAATGACCTTCTTTTCTTCCATCCATTGACAGGCATTACAGAAGCCACGATTGTCAAAAGTAATTCTAGGTCTAGTACTCATGTTTAAACAATTAGTACACCAAGTAATGTTATTGCTCATATTTATTATTTTATTTATTTATTTATTTATTTATTTAACTGAAAACTAAACAATAGTCCAACCTCCATCTATTATTAAATTTTGCCCAGTAATATATTTTGAATCATCTGATAATAGAAAAGAAACGGAAGGAGCAATATCATCAGGATTCCCCATTCTTCTCATAGGAACCTTTTTAATATAATTTTGCACAAAAATCTCATTCTGATTATCAAGAATTCCTCCGGGTGAAACAGTATTTACTCTTATATTTTTTGGCCCTAAATAGGATGCAATATATCTTGTCAAATTAATTAAACCTCCTTTAATAGCAGAATACCCAGCTGGCATTGTCATATCGGTTCCTTCATAGACTGTGAAATCAGGACCTATTACACCATACATAGATGCCATGTTTACTATGCTTCCTCTTTTTTGTTTTACCATCTGAATGGCAACTTGTTGTGACAAATAAAAATAACTATTTAATTGCCGATCAATATTTTTTTTCCAAGATTCTAATTCAATTTCTTCAAATTTCCTACCCCAATCTTTAGTTCTAGGGTAAGCGTTATTGACTAACCCATCTATCCTGTTATACTTTTCAATAACGAGTTTTAAAGCTGAATTAATAGAATTTTGATCTGTAATATCACATTCAACATTTGATAAATTATCATTAGTTTTATGGTTTATTTCAAAATTAATACAAAAAGCTCCTTCTAACTTAATTCGGTCAACTATGACAGAGCCTAATAATCCATTACCTCCAGTTATAATAATAATTTTATTTTTTAATCTATTTTTCATTGTTTAAACAAATTTGAAGTGTTTGAATTGAATTATTTAAAGAATTCATTGGAGAAATATTATTCTTTATACAATTAATAAAATAATCAAGTTGTAACTTATATGTATCTAATAGATCAAAGTCTTTGGCTTCAAATAAAATAAAATTGTCATCTGTTATTATTTTACCGTTAATTAGATTAATATTCCAGGTAATATCTTTAAAATTAATTTCAATTTCTCTTTTTGTCTTTTTTCTGTAATAATTTAGAATAATTGATGCCGTGAAATTATCGTATTGAAGAATATAATTTGCATAATCAATAGACTTAATTTTCAAGGACGAGACACTTCTTTTAACCGAGTTATATGATTTTGGAAAACCAAATAGCCAAGTAACGTAGTCTAATTCGTGATAAACGTCTAGATGAACACCACCTCCCAATTCTGGGTTTGCACTGTATATCTCCTTATAATTTCTTCCAGGGCGCCAATCTGGTAAATAAGAACCACAATAAACATTTATTTCATTAATGTCTAAACTCTCACTTCTAATTTTATCTTTTAAAAAGATAATACAGGGGTGAAACCTTAGGTTACATGCTATGTATGTTTTTATTTTTTTCTTTTCAACTAGAGCGAGAACTTTGGCTACATTATCTAAATTATGAACTGCTGGTTTTTCAATAAATAATGGAATTGCTTTATTAGCCAATAACTTTATATATTTCGAATGTAAGTGTGTAGGATTTGAAATAATAGCAAAATCATAATTTTCACTTTCTAAATTAAATACATTAATTATATCTTCATATCTTTCTGCTAATTTAGAAGATCTCAGGGCATAAATAGTAAAATTTTCTGGCAAAGATCTTAAAGCATTAATATGCTTCTTTGCAATAGATCCCAATCCAACTATTAATACATTCATAATTCAAAATCTAATTTATTAGAAATTAACAAAAATTCCATTATATCAAAATCTATTGGTTCATCTATGTCAAAACAAGCATGATTCATTAAAAACATTAAACTGCGATTAGTTATGGCTGATTTAAGATTTTGGTCGAAAAAGGTTTTTCTATAAATATAAAATGATGCATTCATGTCGAAAACAATAGGGGCTAACTGTCTAGATTTACTATCATTTAACTTAACTAACTTGCAGAAGCCATCTTCTTTAAACTCAACAACATTAAAGTAAGGATTTTTATGTGCTTTAGAAACTGAAAAGATATTTAAAGCAGAATTATTAGTTTTAATTATTTCAAATGCTTTTTGCAAATCTTCGATTGTTCTCAAAGGAGAAGAGACATCTAAATCTAGTATAAAGTCATATTTTTTATTATTTCTACTTTCTTGATATTTAAGAATATGATCTAAAACTTCAATCTTTCCGACAGTATCATTTGCTAAATATTTTGGTCTAGTATATTTAGATTCTAAACCACAATCTTTAGCAATACTTTTAATTTCCTCACAATCTGTTGATAATGATATATCTATATTATTTTCAGAATATAAATCATGAAATCTTAAAGCATGCTTTATTGAATAATCTATCAATGGACGACCATTAAGTTTTTTTATATTTTTACCTGGAAGACCTTTAGACCCGCCCCTTGCACAAATAGTTATTAATAAATTAATCATTATTTATTTAAATGTTTGATGAATTTTTGAGCATAAATATAATCCGCAGGTTTACCTATATCTATCCAGTAACCTCTTATTGCATTGTATATTAATTTTCTATTTTCATTTATAATTTTATTCATTAAATCAGTTATGTCAAAATAATTTTTCTTTGGAATCTCTTTTATTAGATCAACATTCAATATATATATGCCTGCATTTGAATGGTATATATAAGTTGGTTTTTCTTTAAAATCTTGAATATAGTTATCTTTTGTATCAAAAATGGCAAATGGAATATCAACTTTATATTCTGAAGAGGCAATGACCATTTCTGCATCTGACTTAATTAAACTTAAATACAAATCCTCAAAATCTATATTTGTAAATAAATCACTATTCATTAACAATACGTGTTCAGATTCAAACTTGTCAACCAAGGATAAAGCACCTGCTGTTCCTAAAGGTTTATCTTCCCAAACATATTCTATTGATATTCCTCTTGAACTACCATCTCCAAAATACTCTTCAATTTGTTCTCCTAGATATTTAACAGATATGTATATTTTTTTTATGCCATAAGCGATTAATCTATTGATGTTATGTTCTATAATCGGAATACCACCCAGGGGTAACATCGGTTTTGGAACAGAATCAGTAAAAGGGCTTAATCTTTTACCTCTACCACCAGCCATTATCATACATTCTAAAGGTAAAACTGATTTTATTACTGCCAAATCTATTATATCAACAAGTTTTTTATTTTCATCGAGTACAGGAAGTATTTTTAAATTTTTGTCTCTATACTCTTTGAAATTAATAAAAGAATAGCCCGAATTAATATAATTAAAATTATAATTACAAATTGAGGAAACTACTTGATTGATGTTTTGACTTTTAATTAAAGATCTTCTAATGTCTCCATCAGTTAATGAACCTATTGTTCTTTTATTATCGTCTTCAACAAATAGAATTAATCTACTAACATCCTTTAATAGACTTAATTTAATTAAAGCATCTAATATTGTTTGATTCTTATTAATTATTAAAGTGTCATTCATATTTTATTAATTTTTATTGGCATGCAAGTCATAGAATGATTTTTTAACTCCTTCAATTTTATAAGACTTGATAGTTTCAATAATTTGTTGAGTTGCTGTTCCGTTTCCAAACATGCTTTTTTGACTTTTAATAGAATTATTAAACTCTTTATTAAAAGCTAATTTAAAAGCTTTATCTATATCTTTTAAAAAAGGTTTACAATTTATTACACTTAAGGGCATAAAT
>Ga0307488_10004358_pt1 | contig 11789 bp, 8 predicted proteins | sample SB02metaG_FD_202248 | JGI IMG/M metagenome (GOLD analysis project Ga0307488, IMG submission 202248) | Sea-ice brine microbial communities from Beaufort Sea near Barrow, Alaska, United States - SB 0.2 | ecosystem: Environmental > Aquatic > Marine > Coastal | place: USA: Alaska | collected 2017-05-06
TCTCGGCATAAGTAATGGGGCCTAGTGTATCGCTCATTCCCCACTCGGCGATCATATGTCTGGCGAGATGCGTCGCCTGTTTTAGATCGTCAGCCGCACCCGAACTGACTTCGTCGAAGATCAGGCTTTCGGCGACTCTGCCACCGAGCAGAATCGCCAGACGATCCTCGAGATAGTGCTGTGAGTAGTTCAGCATATCCTCTCTGGGGCTTTGCTCTGTCATCCCCAGCGCCCTACCCCGAGGAATAATGCTAATTTTTCGCAGGCTATCTCCATGAGGCATATGGAACGCGGTTAAGGCGTGCCCGGCTTCATGATACGCGGTGCGACGTTTTTCGTCGTCGGAGAACAAGGCTTCACGGCGATCCCCGAGAATAATCTTATCGCGGGCATTTTCAAAATCGGACTGACCAATACTGTCTTTGTCGAAGCGCGCAGCCAGAAGTGCTGCCTCATTGACCAGGTTAGCTAAGTCAGCGCCAGAAAATCCCACGGTGCCTTGGGCCAGAACCGTGAAATTGACATCAGCATCGATGGGCATACCGCGTGCGTGCACATTGAGTATCGCTTGTCTGGCGACTTTCTGAGGTAAGTCGAGCACCACCTTACGATCGAATCGCCCCGGTCGCAGCAAGGCGGCATCGAGTATATCGGGACGATTGGTTGCGGCTAGCACCACAACGGTCTCTTCCTCCTTGAAACCGTCCATTTCTGCAAGAATCTGGTTAAGGGTTTGCTCGCGTTCGTCATTGTTCTGGCCAAGCTTGCCACTACGGGCCCTACCCACGGAATCAATCTCATCAATAAATATAAGCGCGGGTGCCATGGCCCGCGCCTGGGTGAACATGTCTCTCACCCGCGATGCACCAACGCCGACATACATCTCAACGAACTCTGAGCCGGTAATACTGAAGAATGGTACACCCGCCTCCCCCGCGGTAGCCTTGGCAAGCATAGTCTTACCGGTGCCCGGCGGACCCATAAGCAGAATACCCTTAGGAATTTTAGCCCCGAGGCGTGTGAACTTCTCGGGTGCCTTGAGGTAATCAATAACCTCCTGCAGGTCAGCTTTAGCGTTCTGCAGACCCGCAACGTCATCGTAACGCGTATGAATATCTTGGGCTTGGGCCAGGCGTGCGCGAGACTTAGTAAAGCCGCCTGCCCCGGGCAACAACTGTTTGCCTAGTAGCTGGCGGCTCATTAAAAATAGGCCGATGATCAACAACCAAGGCAGCATATTAATCAGCAAACGTATCCAGGGTGCATATTCGGTTGATTGCACGCTCACCACGACTTGGTTTTCATCCAGCAAAGGGAAAAGCTCGGCGTCTTCTATAGGCGGCAACAACGTCATGAATTTTGGACTTTGTTGACCTTCCGGAAACGAATACACCCCACGAATCTCGTCGCCACGCAGCGTGATGCTCTCGACAGCGCCATCGCGAAGTTGTTGTTTGAATTGCGAGTAAGGCACTTCGATGTTTTGTCGCTCGTCACGCAGCAGCAGATTCCCCGCCATGATGGCAATAGCAATCCAAGCTAGGGCCGACAACCAGGGGCTAGGTTGTTTGGGCGATGGCGATGGTGGCAATGGTGGCGATGGTGGCGATGGTGCTTTCTGCTTAGCAGCGTCCGGTTTTTCGGCTTCCGGTTTTCCAGCTTCCGAGTTTCCAGCTTCCGGGTTTACATAGAGAGGGTTTTTCATAAATCGCTGACTTCACGACTGCGGTACACGCCGAAATGAACATAGGGCGCCAGGTTGGGTTGATTCTCTTCTACGGCGACGGGCACAACGTGCCTGACTGGCTTGATGCTGCGCAGAAACGCCGCAATGGCGTAGGCGTCCTCATTGTGCAATCGACCATAGCCCGGCCACGGCATGATGGGCAGTTGGCGGCGCCCATGGTTATCGACCCCTGTACGGATCATGCGCACCAAATCTTCATCACGCCAGAGGCCTATGCCGGTGAGATCATCGGGTGTGATGTTGGCGGGATAAACAATCGCCGGACTCTGTACCTGCAACGGGTTGGAGTACGCGATACCGACGTCGGACCCGCCATACAGGCGCTCATAGTTAGGTCGCCCCACCAAAGCGCCGTCAGTATGACACGTGCCGCAAGCCAATAACTCCACCAAGTATTTACCTCGCCGAACCTGCTCGACGGGATACTGACTAGTCACAACCTCGGCATCGAAGCGTGTCACCGGTGTGACTTGCTCGTACTTATCGAGTGGAGAATCCGCTGGGTTCAACGATGCCTTACTTTCATCATTACCACCACGACTGCCAACACAGGCAGCTAATGTTAAGCATGTTGCCAGTACTACATTATTGCGCAATGAGCGCACCCATTGATGCCGCGTTATCTGCATATACAATCATCCCTTCGTTGCGTTGAAAGGGTAGAAGCCGGGCACGTTGAGCGCCTTGATCTGCAACAATTGAAGGAGAACTATAAATGTGGTTGTTAATTGATGTTATCGATCAACGTTATCGAACAACGCTATCGAACAACATGAGTGATCAACGCTATTGTGCGCTTGCCGGGATGTTTTGGTCGACCCACTGCAGGAATTGACCTAACTGCATGGCGCCAGCCTGCCGAGTAAATTCCTTACCCTGCTTGAATACAGCAATTGTTGGGATCGATTGAATACGATATTGACTGGCAATATCCTGATGGGCTTCGGTATCAACCTTTAAGAGACGAAAGCGGGGTTCCAGCTGCTCTGCCGCTTGGGCATAGACAGGCGCAAACATCTTACAAGGGCCACACCATTGGGCCCAAAAATCAACAATAACTGGCATATCGTTGTAGGCGATCATTTTCTGGAACTGCGCCATATCGACACTGACGGGCGAGGCCTGAAACAAGGCTTGATGACACTTACCGCAGGTCGGTGCATCTGCTAGGCGCGCGTTGGGCACACGATTTGTGACAAAACACTGGGGGCAAACAATGGCTACAGGCACGAAGATCGTCCTTTATAGGAGGGTAACTACTGGTCAATGGATCAGTCGCTGCACATTCAACAAAAAATTCGCAGATAGATCAACACATCTAACCACGAATGGTGCGTACCTTGAACGTACGACCCTTGAGCTTGCCGTCTTTGAGCTTCTGCAAGGCGGCCCGGGCGGCGTCACGATGCACTGCTACGTAGGCGCATTGATCAAACAGATGTATCTTGCCCACATCACTTCCGGCGATGCCCGGGCTGCCCTCTTTACCCGTCAGGGCGCCAAGAATGTCACCAGGCCGCAGCTTTTGCTTACGCCCGCCGTCAATCTGCAGACACACCATGGAGGGACGCATAGCGGCATTCTCTAGTAATGCGTTGCCGGGTAATATTTGCTCGGCTGCTGGCCAATCTACACCGCTAACCACCTGAGCCAGCTTATGCTCGTCACGCTCACTAAAGAGTGTCACTGCAATACCCTGACTGCCGGCGCGCCCGGTACGACCGATACGATGCACGTGGACCTGTGGGTCCTGGGCGATGCGATAATTGATCACCGCATCAAGGGCTTCGATATCGAGGCCGCGCGCCGCCACATCCGTGGCCACCAGTATCGATACGCTCTTGTTCGCGAATCGCACGAGTATCTGGTCCCGCTGTCGTTGTTCAAGATCGCCATGCAAGGCGACGGCAGAAAAACCATGGGCAATAAGTTCATCAGCCACTTGTTGAGTCTCTATCTTGGTGTTGCAAAATACGAGTGTCGACTCGGGAAAGTATTGCAGCAGCGCCAGTCTCAAGGCCTCGCTGCGACGACTGTCTTCAACCCGGTAAAAGTACTGGGCGATCGTGTCTTGGCCGTGGGTACTGGTGACCTCTACCACCTCAGGGCGAATCATCATGCGGCGCGCAACGGCTTGAATCTCGTCCGTAAAGGTTGCGCTGAAGAGTAAGGTCTGGCGCTTGCCCGGTACCTGTTTGACGATAGTGTCCAGCACGTCCTCAAACCCCATATCGAGCATTCGGTCTGCTTCATCGAGTACCAGTGTATGCACCGCAGACAAATCAAGTTTGCCTTTGCGCAGATGATCCTCAATACGTCCCGGCGTACCCACGACGATGTGTACGCCATGTTCCAGCGAGCCGGCCTGTGGTCCAAAAGGTGTTCCGCCACACAAGGTCAGCACCTTGATGTTATTGATACCCCGCGCCAGGCGCCTGATTTCCTTGGTCACCTGGTCAGCTAACTCACGCGTTGGGCACAGCACTAGGCTCTGGACGCGAAATTTGCTGATATCCAAATGGGCGAGTAACCCCAAACCAAAAGCCGCTGTCTTTCCAGAGCCTGTCATGGCATGGCCGATAACATCCTTACCATCGAGGATCAATGGCAGACTCTGAGCCTGTATAGGGGTCATGCTGGAGTAACCCAGCGAATCTAGATTGGCGAGCAGATCTGCGGGCAGATTGACCGTTGAAAAAGCCGACTGGCTCACGTGGTGATTCCTTTATTGAGAAGGGCTGGGGACGCATGCATAGATTGGCCTGCCTGCAAGGCGCCCTTTTTACCCTGTTGTGGCAGCCGATTCAAATTTTCCGCTGATATGATGCTGATATGACGCTGATATAAGGTCAGGCACACGCGTTTATCTGTCGCTATGCAGTATAAACGGTGGGTGGCGTTGAGGTGGCAAGTAGTAACAATCACCGTATTGATATTCCGGGTCTACCTTGCCTTCGTTATACCAGCGCACGATCTGGGCTGTGCCACCCACACCCGCCTCAGGCTTGCCATCATAGATGGCGATCAGGTAATCAACGCGCTGCAAAATATAGGCTCCCGCCAGTGCATATTGCTGGTTCCTCGCGACGTTATTGACCACACCCTGACCGGAGGCTAGCTCACGGATATTGCCGAACTTCATCGGTAACTCGTAGTAACACTCCGCCTGACCGATCAACGCCTTGAACTGCTCAACGGATTGCCGGGATGAAAAATCAGTGACGTACAAATCGTACGGCAACGGCAATGGCACTTGTAATTTGGCCTGCAACACCTCCATCGCTAACCTGGCCACCAGTCGGTCGGCACCTTCTGCTAAGGGTGACAGGATGGTGAATTGGCAATCGGGATTGGCATTACGGATCTTCAGCAGACAGTCAGTGACACGTTGCTCCAGGGTCGAGCCGGCCAGTGATTCCATATCAAAGCGATGCCCCGTCACCCCAATCATACATTTGCGTTGTGTATAGACAGCCGAGCGATGCGCGAAATACTCGGGTTGTTGTGCCGCTTCATGGATTTCTCTTTGCTGCTGATCGGTCTTGAGCTGATCCCAGGGTAGCAAGAACGGATTAATCTTGGCCTCTTCTATACGTGTTTCGCCATATTCCCAGCCATCGTAAAACTTCGTATTGAGGTAACGATTGTGTTCAATTTTGGCTTGCAGCGTAGCCTCCGCGACGTTGAAATCCGGTGCGGTCGCAGCATCGGTCGCGGTCGCACAGCGTATGGCCCGCAGGCGAATGGGCCAGTTATCAGCTTTCAATAGATTCTGTTTGCGTTCCCACTGGGGTAAGTCTCCCCAGGCTTGCATGGCCCTGTGGCCGCTATCAACCGGCTGCCCGTCAGCTGCGGCACCGGCGGCGAGCGATGCCTCGCGTTGGTCATCAAGATACATTTGGTGCATGGCTCGGGCCAGTCGATCGAGTTGACTGGTGAGCACATTATCCACATGCAGTACCTGGTCCAGCATACCAAACGGATACAGTCCGTCAGGAATTTCCTGCTCACCCGGGCCAGACTCTAACAGCTGTGCCAAGCCACTAGAGCGTTGCATGCGCAGCAGTATGGGGGCGTTACTTGCGCGTTTTTCTAGTAAGGCGCTGCGTAGCATCAAGGCAATACTGAGGCTTTGCTCATCTGACTCGGTGCAAATGATGTGTTGCGTGACTGACGGCAGAATTTCGGCAACTTCACCGTCAAACACATGTGGGCCGATAGCCTGCTGCTCGATGAAGGTATAGTCGCAAATCTTGGCGAGATAAGGATATTCTGCCGAAAATTTAATTTTTTTCGCGCCGACATCACTATCAAATATCGTGAACTGTAAGCGCGCGCCGTTGGCGTACTGGCACATCAGGGCAGCTTCAATAACCAGCTTCTCTGCAAGACGTCCAAAACCATATATCGCCAGGTGTACATGATCTTGATTGGCGACATCGGCGAAAATATCTGGCGGATAATCTCGCAATAACAACCGCGCACTGAGATCGTAGACACTGAAAAAAGCTATTTCAGTAATGGAATAGTCAGCGAAGAACTTCGGATAACTCTCGAGTTGATGAGCGAGCCCTATTTCATTGAGGTGGATATGTATTTTCAGATGTGTCTCGCGATCGCCCCGAGTTTGCACCCTGGTGCGGGCTTTGATGGCTAATTCGACGTTGGTGCCGTCATCTCCGGTTAACGCAATCAACTCCGCCGCGTCGGTTAAGTTCACTCGTGCAAACATTTGCTCCTCAAATACGTCACCAACCAATACGCGGATACCGAGCGCGCGGGCACGATGAATCAGTAGATTTTCTGGGTTAATTTCAATCACGACAATCTGTCGGTCTTTATCGCAAGTTCGCAGAAACTGCCAGCTTTTGTCACCTAATCCAACAACCACGGTGTGGTGCCTGTAATAGCGTACAAACCAGTTACTGATGCTGACCTGGGTGTTAGAGGCAAAGACTAAAATAATAGATGTAACGGCAGCTAGCGGCGCTAAGAACCGGACCAGTTCAATCTGCCAAGGTACAGGCATCAGCTCCAAGGTCCATTCACCACTAAAGAAAAACAGCATCAATACCTTATAGAACGAGGCGGCAAGATGCTGCGTCAGATTATTCGGGTCAATGGTATGCTGGCCCCACATGCCAAGAGCTATGAGCAATGCAACAATAGTCGAGGCAATCAGGCGCTGCTTCATAAGAGTTACCTAGCGGTTTACTTTCAACAGTTTATCGGCCCAGCGAGACGCGTCAACTCTGCCGACACGCGGGGCGCGGGCCTTGTGATTGCACTCATCACGACTCACTAGTAAATCTCGGGGATGACTTTGCCCGGGTTCATTATATTGAGCGGATCCAGGGCTTTTTTGATCGAGCCCATCACACCAAGTGCTGCGCCATGCTCAAGGTGCATATAGGGCAGCTTACCGTAACCAATGCCGTGTTCACCGGTGCTGGTGCCGCCCATACGCAGGGCGCGCTTAATCAATCGGTCATTGACCTGCTGGGCGATGGCGAGCTCATCGGCTGAAGCTTCGTCGACCAGTAGCAACAGATGAAAATTGCCATCCCCCACATGCCCGACAATGGGGGCTAGTAGATCAAATTCCTTGAGGTCCGCTTGGGTCTCGACTATGCACATCGCCAGTTTTGAAATAGGTACGCAAACATCGGTTGGCCAGCCACTGACACCGGGGCGCAAGGCACGAGCGGCGTAATAAGCATCGTGGCGAGCTTGCCAGAGCTTGTTTTGCACTTCCGTCTCAACGGCCCACTGGAAGTCTGAGCCATCGTTACTTGACACCAGCTCAGCAACCCGCTGGCTCTGCTCGACAACACTGGCATCGGTGCCGTGAAATTCAAAGAACAGGGTTGGCTGCTCGGCATAGTCGAGTTTTGAGTAGGCGTTAATAGCGCGCATCTGCAAACTATCCAACAACTCTACCCGAGCCACGGGGATACCCGATTGGATGACTTCAATCACGGTCTGCACAGCCGCCTCAACACCGGCGAACGAACACACCCCCACCGCATGCGCCTCTGGCAGACCAAAGCAACGCAGTTGAACTTCGGTAATCACCCCCAGAGTGCCCTCGGCGCCACACAGCAAACGAGTCAGGTCATAACCCGCAGCTGATTTTCGAGCGCGACTACCGGTGCGCACAATAACGCCGTCAGGCATTACCACCGTCAAACCCAGTACATTGTCTTTCATGGTGCCATAGCGCACGGCGTTGGTACCTGAGGCGCGGGTCGACGTCATACCCCCGAGGGTCGCATCGGCGCCTGGGTCGACCGGAAAAAACTGGCCGTAGCGCTTTAGTCCGGCATTGAGTTGCTTGCGAGTAACACCTGCTTGTACTCGGCAATCCAGATCTGACGCATTGATCTCGAGGATCTGGTTCATCTGCGACATATCCAGACAGACGCCACCCTTGATCGCGGCAATGTGTCCCTCCAGGGACGTGCCAGCACCAAACGGCACCATTGCCGTGCCCGTGCGGGCGCATAGCCTAACTATTTGGCTGACCTCTTCATTGCTGACAGGATAAACCACGACATCCGGCGATCGCGGTGCATGGAATGATTCGTCCTTGCCGTGCTGGTCCAAGAGTCCTTGATGACAGCTCATCCGGTCCTGGACTATATCTCGTAGTGCTTGTTCCATCTCAAGGCTGATGTTTTTCATGAAGCCAAACCTGTTCTTTTGTAATCTAAGGTACATAGAGCGTTCGTTCTTCTTACGCTACCACTTGTCATCATCTGACTTGCCACCATCTTATTGGTCACCAGGAAATGCTTGCTCGGCGGGTGTTACTCTCCGAATTCGTCCCCCGCTAACTGGCGTATTTTCCATTCGCCTGCCAAGCGTTGCCAGGTGCCCGTCTCGTCCTGCTGAATATACACTGGCCGGGCATGATACATCGACAACGTTGGGATATCGGCTTCATGAATAATGCCCAGGCGGGCTGCGGCATGGCGGATTGCGGCGCCGTGGCCAACAACGAGTTTAAGCTGCTGGGGCACCATTGCTTGCCAGGCAGATTCAAGATGTCGTGCAACGCGCTCTCCGGCCTGACGCAGGGACTCGGCGCCTTGATAAGGTAGGCAATAGTCGCTGCTGGCTTTCCAGCCTTGGGGCAGAGCACCGTAACGGGGATCTGCGTCGACGATCGCTTCTATCTGCTGCATATCGAGATTCGCCAACGCCCCAACACTGCGCTCAGCCAGCGTTTCATACTCACGGGCCACCAGGTCGGGCAAACCGAGCCCGGCGATGATAGCCCGGGACGTCTGGTAAGCACGCAACTGGCGGGAACAGTCGATCACCGGATGAACAGAGAGATGTTCGCGTGTCGCAAAATCTTGTAACAATCTGGCGCACTCCAGGGCTTGTTCTTCTCCCTTGGGGGTCAACGCATAGGGCAGCAAAGCACTGGGCACATTCGACGGTTGCTGGTAGTCGCCGTGGCGAATCAAGGCGATGACAGGAGATGGCGTCATGACTCGTTGTATTCCCGTCTGTGGGTGGGGAGCTGGCCGCACAGGGCCGTGACGATTGATACTAACCGCGACAATGTTTAAAAACAAACCGGCTATCTTAAAAAAAACCGAGAAAACCAAAATGATGTTTACCACTAACCACAACTACTAACCACAACCACCAACCACACCATAGATACTCTATCCGCACTCTATCCGCACCCTGTTTGCACTCTGTCTACACCCTGTCCGCACCTTGGATAGGCAGACCGAGTTGTCTGTGCCAGAATGGCATGGATAAATACGGATAAATACAACTAACGCGGCGGCAAAATCGCAGCCAGAATAGGGATATCCACATCATGACAGACGCCAGTGAGGCCACAGCCTCAGATACTATCCTTCCCTCCCCAGAGAAGAAATTGACCGACGGACAACGTCTGATCCTCGCGGTTCGCAATCACGGTCTGGCCCTGCTGGCTGCCGTGACTCTTTGGGCCGCAGCAGACGCCTGGTTGCTACAAAGCGGCCTCATACTGGCCTGGGGCCTCGCGGTTTTCAACGCCTTCGCCGCCATGACCATCACGGCGACAATTTTTCACGAGTGGGGACACTTCATCGGTGCTCGTCTCGCTAAATCCTACTCACCGATGGTGCCTGATCCCCGCGGGGCTTTTATTTTTGGCTTTAAGTTTGCGAAGAATACCCATCGCCAATTTTTGGCAATGAGCATCGGTGGTTCTGTGGCCAACTGGTTGCTCGTGCTCATCGTCTTCACGTGCGTTCCTATGGATAATGCGGGACGGATCACGCTGCTAGCCGTAGCCGTGGCACGGGGCGTCAGTGTGCTGATGTTTGAGCTGCCGATAATGCTGGGTGTAATGAATGGTGGCGACCCAGAGGCCGAGCTCAACAAGGGCGAAACCAACGGTTCTGGTGATCGTGGGAAGGTTGTCGGCTATAGCATCGGCGCCCTGATATGGCTGGTGGCGCTGTAAGCTTGCGAGTTTGCGGGCTTTGAATGTGCAGATCGTCAGCTTGTAGCACTAAGGCGTGGGCGAGAAATCCGTCACCGAGACGTTGCCACCGGTTAGTATCAACCCTACCCGCTTTTGCTGGAAGTGCTCTGGATAGCGCAGTACGGCGGCCAGAGTAACCGCTGATGACGGCTCGATCAGTTGCTTCAAACGCGACCAGACCAATAGCATGGCCGCGCCAATCTCAGCCTCGGATACCAGGAGTATGCCCTGGCATTGTTCACGAATAATGACGAAATTGTGCTCACCTAGCGTTGTTCGCAACCCGTCCGCCATTGTTTTTGGCGTATGCCGAGTCACCCTGACGCCCGTGGTAAACGAGCGATAAGCATCGTCTGCCATTTCTGGTTCGGCGCCGAATACCTGCATCTGTCCCGCACTGGCGATCAGCGAACCCGCGAGCAGGCCACCGCCGCCGACAGGAACAACCATTGCGTCCAGTCCAGCGACCGCGTCTATCAACTCCAGCGCAGCGGTGCCCTGCCCCGCAATAATCCTGGCGTCATCGTAAGGCGGTATATAGTTGGCTCCGGTTCGTTCAACAACATCTGCCAAGGCAGCTTCACGAGCGGCCAGGGTTGATTCACATTCGATAATTTGCGCGCCATGTAAGGCAATATTGGCTTTCTTCACGGCGGGAGCATTAGTCGGCACAACAATATAGGCGACGATACCCTGCAACGCTGCTGCTCGCGCAAGAGCTGCCCCATGATTACCCGAAGAATGTGTCGCGACACCTTTGCTTGCTTGTTGGGCATCAAGGCGTCGAACCGCATTAAGCGCGCCGCGGGCTTTAAAGGATCCAGTTTTTTGCAGGTGTTCGCACTTGAAGAACAGTGACGCCCCGGTCATCTGGTTGAGTGAGGCGCTCTGCATCACGGCTGTCTCATGAATGCCATCTCTGATCAGCACATGCGCCTGCCGAAGATCGTTTGTCGTTATGCTCACATCGACGCCTCCCGTTTTATTGCTTGCGGCCATCTATCAAGTATTTTCCTGTTTCTCCATCTTGGCCCAGCTGTCACGCAGACCAACAACCCGATTAAACACCAACTGATCTGGACGTGAATCCTTATTATCAATGCAAAAATAACCTTCCCGCTCAAACTGAAAGCGCTGCTCGACAGTCGCGTCGCCGAGACTGGCCTCGACGAACCCCTGCACCCGTGTCAGGGAATCCGGATTCATTAGTGCCCGGTAATCCTGATCGGACGCGTCTGGAAAGTCGACGGTGAACAGAGGGTCATAGAGTCGAATTTCTGCCGCGTGGTTCTGTTCTGCCGAGACCCAGTGAATCACACCGCGCACCTTGCGACCGACTGGGTTTTCGCCCAGAGTCTCGGCATCGTACGTGCAACGCAGTTCAATGATCTCTCCGGCATCATCCTTGATGACCTCACGGGCCTTGATCACATAGCCGTACCGCAGGCGGACTTCGCCGTCGGTGACCAGACGCTTGTATTTGCGATTGGCTTCTTCGCGAAAGTCTTCCCGGTCGATATAGATTTCCCGAGTAAACGGCAGTTC
>Ga0307488_10004360_pt1 | contig 11788 bp, 7 predicted proteins | sample SB02metaG_FD_202248 | JGI IMG/M metagenome (GOLD analysis project Ga0307488, IMG submission 202248) | Sea-ice brine microbial communities from Beaufort Sea near Barrow, Alaska, United States - SB 0.2 | ecosystem: Environmental > Aquatic > Marine > Coastal | place: USA: Alaska | collected 2017-05-06
TTTCATCATCGTCTCTTACAATACTATCAATTCTTTTTGCTGGGTCTGTTTGGTCTTTATTTAATGCAACAATACGATCATTAGCTTCTGCATCAAATTTACTTGAGTCATCTGAAACTAACGAGTTAACACCATCCATAAACGCAATAAGTTTACTATCGTCTTTTTGTTGTGCTAAAGTAGCTGAATTTGGCTGTTGTGCTTCTTTAGCGCCTTTTCCTTCAGTCAATTTAACAATGTGACTTACTTGAGCTTCAATTGCAACATCCGCAAGTCTACGCGCTTGTTTCATTTGAGCTTCTTTCATTTCGGGAACTGGTTGCCCAGTAGACATATCAACTTTAATCCATTTTGATATATCTTTACCTTTATTCTCTGCTAAAAACTGGCTTTCTGTCTGAGCAAAAGCATACCCAGCATTTGTTAACATCTCTGCTGCATTAAGATTTGATGTATCTGTAATATCACCAACCATAGCATCAATGTTATCAGTCTTCCACATATCGTAAGTAATTGCACCTCCATTTTCATCCTTGCCAAATTCTCCTAATTGTCTAAAATCATCAAAAGAATTAATACCACCTCCTCCTCCAAGAGCCGTTAGTCTTTCACGATTAGCTGTTACAATTTGAGCTATATTAGCTGTTTGTTTTTTTGCCAACTCATTAACATCAACACCAGCATTTTTATACTTCATGAAATTCATTATCTGATTTGGATCTTGGTAGTCTTGCTTTCGAGCTTCGTAATCTGGCATTACATCATACAGTCCAGTTTTTGAGTTTTTACCCATTGTCACTAACTGCATCTTACCGTTAGTAGGGTTAGTCCACAATTTTTTGTTTCTTAAGTTACCTAAAGCTTCTGTTTGTAAATTAGTAAAAGTCTCTAAATTACCTGACGATATATTTGGGTCTTCAAGTCTTGTACGAGCTTCAACAGCCCAATCATCCCAATTCTTTACAGCTGCACTTAGACTTTTATATCCAGTTTTTTGCTGTTGCATAAAAAGCATATTATCTTTAGGACTAATTAAACCACGCTTCATTAAATTGTTTTGAGTCCTCACAGCCTCAACAGACATGGATGTTGCATTTATTAATAAAGAAGCTGCTTCTTGTGTACCAGTTTCAGGAACTTGACTAAGTTGTTCAATAGACTCTTGAGTAGCTTTTTCAATTTCATCTTTTTTAGCTTGCCTTTCAGCACGTATGGTATCTAAGCCTTTAACTAATTGTCCTGATATTTCATTCCAATTAACTTGTGTACTATCTACACTTCTTTGTGCGTAAACTGAATATTTATTAGCCCCTGAAGGTCTTGAAGTTTCTTCTGCCATGTTGTTTATCTATTTAAAATATCATAAAAAGATTGATCATATACGCCAGTCTTTCTATATGCTTTTAGTTGATCATCCGTAAACCTTCCATCTTGCAATCTTGATATAACTTGATTTCTACCTAAAGGTATTGTTGAAGTTGGAGCAAATAATGCTGCATTTTTCATATCTCCAGCTGCTACGTAATCTGCATATTGTTTTTGCCCTTCAGCTGTTGTACCTGGTTGATTTACTGATGTTGTAGATAAATTAGACTGTTTTCCAGCTGCAACCGCAGTAGCGTCTTCTCCAAATATACCATCTGCCATTTTAGAGGCTGCTCTATCTGCTCCGCTTTTAGAAAATAAAGGCACTAAACTTGCAGCTCCTTGAACAACTTGACCAACTGATGCAACACCTTGTTGCATAGCTGCTGCTGACGCTTCTTGAGCATCTCTTGATCTCATGCTTTGATCGGCAGCTGCACCAACCTTCAGGTCTTTAACGTCTTGATTAATATCTGATTGCTCTTGAACTTGCATTTGTTGTAAAGCAAATAATTCTTTTCCTTTAGCAATACGGTTTTGTTCTGCTGAATTAGTAGCTCCTGCTCCAACAGAACCTAAACCAGCTAATACATTACGAGGGTCACCTTGTTGTAACATCTCAATGTTTTGTTGTTGACTTTGTATGTTACGCTCTTCTTGTCTATCATAAGCATCTAAAGGAACATTAAGTTTTTGCATAAACTCAACTTCAGCTTTTCTTTCAGCCTCCTTCATTAATCTATCAGTTGCTTTATTAGCTTTTGATGCTATTTTTTTTTGCTTTGCTGCTTGAGAAAAACTCATTCCAGCTGATGTTGCTGAAATTGCTAATCCTACACCAGCTGCTATTGATGTAAATAATGCCATATTATATTTTTTTTATTATTTCATGAGATGTTTTTTCATCCACATGGTAACCTAACTTTTTATGAGTTTCAATTAAATTTTTGTTTCTTCCAATACTAAATATATATTTTTTACCGTTAGCTTTTATGTATTCTTCACAAGTAAGAATTAAAAACTCAATAGCATCCTGTCTGTCATCATCTTTATAAGATGGGTTAGACACAATCCACTCTAATAAAACTCCTTCAGAATTTGTGAAATACATAAATCCTGCAACAATAGGAACATTATCTTTTTCTACTATTAAACCACCTGTACCATTTTCTGGTAAAAAGTCTTTAGGAGGGTTTTGCCAACCTGGCCATTCATCCCACCAAGACACCAATGTATCCCAATCATTTTCGTTAAGCCTACGTATATTAAATTCCATTAGATATAATTTAATAACAAAGATAACAAAATTCTATGGATAACTTTTCATCACACTACTTCCTACGGCAAACAGTTCAACTGGAGATGTAGAGTTGTTCTCTAACTTAAATTCTAAGTAATATCCTCTCGCTCCATGAGACTCTGCAACCGCATTTTTTATAAACATAATAAACTGTCCAACCGTTGGAACTGTACTTCCTCCTGGAGAAGCATTTACAGTAATACTTGTGCTTGATTTTGCAATAATTTCTCCTATTAAAATAGGTGCTGTAGTCGCAACTCCAGCATTTAAAGTTGCTGCGTATGCTGTATCTCCAATATTTAGTAATGAACCAATAGGTGTTGCGAAAGTAACTACAGTTGCAGTGTTAGGTCCAGTTACATTTGTACATACACCTACACCATTTGCAGAACGTTGTTTCCAGTTTACTGTACCAGCATTTGTTCTAAGGTAACTAAACCACTCTCCTTCTTTTTCCTCAAAGTAAGTTTCCAACATTGACCCTGGGTTACCATCAGTTAAATCTGTAAGTAGTCGAGTACACTCCCATCTTGCTTCATTGCTATCAACTACCGTTGTTGTTGCTTCGTATGATAATGTTTTAAATAACTTAATACTTAAAGTAGGCTCTGGGTTAAACACACTTGTTATAGTAGAATTACTATACTGACCATAATATGTATTACGTGCAGCTCCTGTGTTATGCCTAAATATATTACCTCCCTTAAAACTATAAAAATAACTATTCATTCCTATCATAAATTCAGGAACAAATGAGTAAAACGATGGCCACCCTTTAGATGTTTCGCTGTATGATAATGTATATGATTCGCAGTTTAAAGACATATTTATTTATTTATTTTTATGGACAATTATATGTAGTTTGAACAACCCCTGATGCATTTACTATTGCAGTGGTTACAACACCATCTGCTACGTCAGCTGGACCCATTCCTCTATAGTTACTCCACGTAACCGTTGATGATCCAGAAGTTGATCCTGAATAAATTGTATCCCCAACTTGAGGTAAAGTTCCAGTTCCGTTATGATATAATAGTGTACCTGTTGTATTACCACACGTTCCGTCATTTAGAGTAGTAGTTCCTGATGTAGCGAAAAACGAGGTGTTATTACTTGTAGGCGTACAATGCACTGTGTCACCACAACCATACACATTACCGTTCTCTATTGTTGCGTCATTAACACCTGATTGATTTACAAGACTTACTGTACCACAATATATTGTTCCTGAACCTGGGCTTCCAATTCTATATTGTATAACCTCTCCAACTGTATTATTGTATGTATTAGTAGCTGTCCAAGGGTCACTTGTTACACAGTCAGTAAGTCTTAAACTATTTGAAGAAGAACATGCAGCAGACGAAACAACAACACCGTTTCTTACACCGATTGCAGTTGTATTTGCTATTATGTAATACTGTATAGTAGACGTATCATTTAAATATGTTGAACCATTTGCGTCTGAAAAAACCCAGTTACCTACATTTGGAGTTGTATTTGTATCAACTACAAACGCATTAGATGTTCCTGTTGCGTTTCTTGCAAAATAGTATGTTGTTGTAGATGCCGCACAAGCTGTTGTGCTTTGAGCCGCAGAGGCAGTAAAGCTTGGTAAAGCTACTGGACAATCTACTTCCCATCTAAAAAATGTTCCACACATAGGCGCGCCAATTAACAAATTAATTGTTGATGGACTGGCAGAAGTCTTAGGAACAACCATAGTAAAAACTCTACTTGCTCCTCCTGGATTTACTCCAATCTCGTTTGAAGCCACAGTTACTGTTTCATAAGTACCTTGAGCTACATATGAAGATCCAGTATATGTATAGTTTTGAGGTTTATCCCCAGACGTACAAGTACCTGATGGTGTTGTGTTATAAGGTGAGTCACTTAATAAAGAGGTATTACTATTACCTACATAAGTAATTCTTCCAGTGCCTTGATTGTTAATTCCTGAATAATCAACTTGAGTGTTAGAGCCATCAACTATTGTATAAGTATTGTGGTTTCCTTCACAAGTAAGTCTATTATATGTACTACCATTATATGTTGTTAGTACACCGTCAGGGATAGAACTACCCATATAAAAATATAAAATAACCGCACCAGTGTCATTCGCTAAATCAATGTCAGCGTTAAAAAAACCATTACTACTAAAAGATGCATCAACACCTGAACCACATGAAATTAAACATGTACCACATGGTTGAGCATTTAATAAAACACCATTTAATTGTTGTCTTATAATGTTTGATTGAGAATACCAACCATCTGGCGAAAGTGTAGTTAGGGTTGAGTCCGTATACAAAGCCGAGGCCTGTGAAAAATTTAATCCATCAAAACAATATGTTCCTAATGCTGCCATTTATTAATTTATTTATGGGCATGTAGTTACCGCAGTAACTAAGCCAAATTGATTTACTGTTATATAACTTGTTGCACTTATTTTATATAATCCTGTTGTTAAATTACTTCCAACAGCTCCATCTGATGCAGAATATACAAAATCTCCATATACTGGCAACGTACTACTTCCTGAATGATAGTATGTTACATTTAATGGTTGACCACAAACAATTGATTGTGTGGAAAACATAGTACTACTTAAATATGATGTATACGTAAATGCACAATCACAACACGCAGATGCAGAGGAACTTGCGTCATAACAAAACTCTTGACAACTAATTAATCTATAATCATATATTAAATATAAATACTGATTACCTACTGGTAAAGATAAATTATTTATTGTTGTTTGATATAACCCAGCTGATGGGTTAGTTACAGATCCGTTTGATACTGTAGTAGCCGCTGCTAATAATGACGCTATATTTGCTTGGTTATTGGCATACAAATTATTGCTTGATAAATATTTAAAATTATCATTAGGATAACCCCAATCAAAAGTATCAAAATTTATTTTATTAGAACGCAATGTTAAATCTATACCATCATAAGGGAAAACTCCTAAAGATCTTACTCCTGTTTGAGCATCATAACTTGAAGCTACTAAATTACTTGAACCTAACTCTGCTAAATCTGAATCTACTGGACTAATATTAGCAGTATCTTCCCACTGATATTCTACATGAATAAATTCTCCACTTTGTTCTGGAGAGTTCATAACAATTTTTACAACTGTTATTTCTGTAGGAGTGACACAGTCAGCTGTTACTACAAAAGATGCTGCTGTAATCGCAGTAAATGTTACTGTTGCATTAGCAGGGCTATTTAAAGTTTTATTAAAACTAAATGTTCCAGATCCAGTTAAAGTAGTACTTGTTGTTGTAACACCATTCCATAATACAGAAATTGTTATTGAACCAGAAGAAATACTATAATTAAAATTAGCTGTACCTATTAATGCACCATAATTTATAACACTAACAATAGCATTTGATGCTCCAGCTAATAATCCATTTCTTTGTAATTTATAACCACACTGAGAAATTTCTGGAGGTAAAGGTATTTGATCGCAATTCATTGCTAAAACATATTCATCCATGTAAGGATCAAAGCCACCTAATTTTTGTGTTTGAACTGATTCATAAAATTCATCCCTAAACCAAGAACGCATTCCTTGTTGAGATATTACTTCTAAAGAATCATTATTTCTACTTGTACCTCTTAATTTTAATACAGCACCTCTTTTTACATCAGTAAAAAACATGTCATACCCATGAGCTACAAAGCTTTCAGGGTTATAACTAATACCATACTCTTCAATACGAGCTATTTGAGTTCCTAAAATTTGAGGAACTGAAGCAATAACACCACCACCAGTACTGTCACTAATTAAGTTTTTACTTGCTAATACATAAGTAATTCTGTCTTCTTGTAAAACTAAAATATCTGTTTCACGAGCATGCATTTTTTGTATTGGCCCAAATGAAGTTTCACAATCTTTGAAGTTTGCTAAACCTAAATTAAATTCATTTAAATTATTTACTCCACTATTACTGCTAAAAACACCACTATAAGTAATACCTTCAAATCTATCAGCTTCTTTAAAGTCTTGATTAGAAACAGCTAAAGTTCTTTGACCTAACTGAAATGATCTTCCAGCTAATTGATCTTTTATTTTGAAACTTTCTACTCCATTACCAAAAGAAAAACAATCTCTAAAATCTAAATTTATTACAGCATCTTGCGAAGCAGTTTGGTTTTGATCTCCTAAATCACTATTAACACCAGACATATGAAAACCATCTGGCTGCGATACAGGAAAAGATTGAGACGCATCGTAATACAATTCTGCATTAGCATCATTTGGTTCTGTTTCAAATACCACTAAAGTATTTGCTCTAAAAACTATTAATTCAACATCTAAGTCAGATGTTCTATCAGGGTTTATTACTCTATTACAACCTGGAACTCCAGAAGATACCCCTAAATATAAAGGATCATTTACTGTTACACCAGCATCTTGTAACCACTGAAAAGTTACTGCGTCACGAGTACAGCTCATACCAGCAGCTATATATGGACCAGTTGAACCGTTTGGAGCTACTAAAGTGCTATCATATAATGCCGCAGTTTCTACATCACCTATAACAACATTTCCTGGCTGTGCAAGATCTGGGTTTATATTATCTCCAATCCACCATCTTCTCATGTCAGAGTAATCTTTACTTGCTATATATTCTTGTTCCCACTCCCACAGTCTTTCTTCACATTCATTTCCATTAAAAGTGTCATTACGAAACATTCTTACTTTTATTCTTATAACAGTACCACCTGGCACAGTATAATTTGTGGTTACATTAGTAACATTATCTGTTGTAAAACATTTATATGCAAGTTTTCGTTGAATATTACAACTGGCACTTCCTCTACCAGAAGATTTTCTTTTTACATTTCCAAATTCTATAAGAGAATCATCTGGTATAACAATATCAAAATTTTGATTTTTGATTTGCATGTATAAACCTTTTAATTGAAAAGACCCATCGCCAAATTCATTATCATCATCTAAAAAATTGGTTGGCTCTGCACTTATTTCTAAAATTTCACATGTTTCAACTCTTGATAATGGTCCGCTTACATCTGCTTTTACCGCAAGAGTTTGTCCTTTTTGAACTTTATTTGCGTTATCTCCTTCAAGCCTAAAGAAAACCATATTATCACTTGGTCTAATATAATAAAAATTACAAAAAATAGTTTCATAACCTGCTTTACTTGGTTTGACTACAAATTTATATCGTTCAGCCCAATATGGCGCTCTGGACGATACCGCAACTTGTATGCTATTTGAAGTAACACTGTTACCAGGTTCTACATAAACAGTATTATATTCAGAAACCAAAACAGTAGAAGACCTTCCGTACTCGTCACTGTATACAATACCTGTTTCATAGTCACGATCACTATGTAAACTTCCTGTATCTAAGTCTGTTGTAAAAGCAGACTCTACAGATATAAATCTAAAATATTCATATAATTTAGTAGTTATAGGATTAGCAGGATCTGATGTATCAGTACTCAGAAATGCCATTGCAATAGTTTGAATATCACATGTGTTTGATCCTGGAGAAAAGTTTGAAATATTAAATCCTTGTTGTATTGACGCATCTGAAATACTACTGTTAGATTTAACAAAAGGATACGTTCCTATGGCTGGAGAAGAAAGTTCATTATTAAAAAAATCTGTTAATGAGTTTCCTTGATCTGCTGTAGCAATAGGTTGAAAATTAGTGCCAAGAATAGTCCCAATACGTTCTGCAAACAAAGGGCTATTAAAAAAATCATAAGGACTTGAATAGTCTTGATCTAATGTTATATTTATAGAAAGACTAAAAGATTGATTTTTAAAATCAATATTTGCAGTAGCAGCAGTAGTTCCTGTTGGGAAAAAAACTCTTTTATCACTGTCAAAATTAAATGTAAGCCCTATTAAAGAATTAGCTTTTAATTTGTCAGCAATTGCAGAAAAATTAAGAGTAACTTTTGAATTATCAATAACTTCACTTTGTCCAGGATTTGGATCTAAAGTGTATGTTAATCCACTATTTAAAAGACCTAATGGTAATTCAGAAAACCCTAAAAGAGTATTAATTAAACTTGTGTTATAGTCTACAGCAATTGTGTTTCCATTTGCATCTGGTCTTGAAATATTATAACCATCTACGTAGTTACCATACATTAAGCGATTACCTTGTATTGTTTGAGCTTTTGCTAATCGTGGTACATTATCAAACTGTCTAAGTAATTCATCATTACCTAATACAGTGTATATTTTATTGTTAGTAAAAGTGTAAGATTTACTTGTATTATTAGCCCAACCAAAATCTTCTTTTTTAAATCTTTCAATTACATTTAATGTATTTGAATTAGTGTCTTTAAATAATAAATCAACTTCTTTTACTCTTGAACTACCAGTAGAAAATTTAACTTCAATACCATTGTAAAGATTTAACATTCCGTCATTACAATAGTTTTTTGTACTAAATTGAAATGGACGAGGAACAAAACCTGGATTGGTAAACAAAGATGTTGCGCTATACTGCCCATCTTCATACCTATATCTATATGCAAAACATAAAAATCTATTTTCTATATAGTTTTGATTACCTGCAATATTTAAAAAATTTAATGTTGGCGCTGGTAAAGGAATATTTGCACCTACAATGTTTTCAAAACCAGGTGGCTTTACCACTACAGATATATCTTCTTCTATAATTTGATCTACATTTGCAATTGGTTCTGGGTAATTTCTGTTTATATTTAATGTTCGCGGAGGGTTTTTGTCATCTGTCCAAAATAATAAATCTTCAATTAAATCAATTCCTGTTATTAAAAATAAAGGGTCAAAATTTAAAATTCCAACTGTAATTACATGATAATTAACTATTTGATTAGTAGTGTTATATGACACCACTAAATCAACAACTCCATCAGGAGCTTCAGTATTTGAACCGTCATGAATAAACCAGTAAATAGTTTCTCTAACGCCATCTTCATACGCCCCTATACACACAGCAGCAGTGCTTAAAGCCACTCCGTTGTATTGAATAGTAGTTAGCTGCTCATTTCCTTTTGAGTTCTCTACAGCTCCTATTTCAGTAGCTTCTGTAGAACCTAAACGTACATTCATTGCATCAACATATTCACCTGGAGGAAGAAGTCTTTCATCCACAGATTTATTCATTCTACCTGCAATAAAATTTGTTGTAACTATTGGCATATTATTTTATAATTTTATTCTGGCCTCTTAAATTCATTAGAAGTCTTCCAGGATGTATATTACTTAGTCTTATTTTTGCATTTCGTAGTAGAGAAGATTTATCTTTTCTTGCTCTATTTACAACATACTCTTGCACACCTAATCTACCATTTAAAATAGAATATTTAATATAAGCATAAATATATTCTTCAAATAATTTATTTACTTGCACTTCAGTGTCAACACCGTTTTTCATACCGTCTGACACATACTCTAAAACAATAGAGGCAGCACCTGATATGTTACTAAAATTAATTACACCAGATTGTTTATCTATAGTAAACGTAGGATTTGAGTTTGCAGTTTCAGTATTTAAACCAAATCGTGCGCCTATAGCATAATCAAAATACCAATTACCATCACAGCAATATCCTTCAGATCCGTTATATGCACTACTTTGATTTAAATATATACTTTTATTACCTCGTAAAATTCTTGCTAAATCTACTTCTGAATCTTGTGGTCTTAAAACATTTCCGTTTTGATCAAATAAAATATTAGAACTATTGTCTTGCAAATAAGCAGAAGACCAATTTGTTTGAATATTTTCAGATAAAGGATGTAAACCTCCATTTCTAAATTGAGAAATTCTAACCCAATTTACATAATCTTGAGGCAATACAAATCGTAATTGTTGAGTGATGTCTAATTGAAGAATTTTTATTTCCTTCATTGCATCATAGTTTAATTCCTGAACGCCTCTCTTTGCGTGAAATAATATTTGATATCTTTCAATGTTGTTTATCAATTCGTGGTTTCCTTGATACATTAACATAAAATTGTTAACTATATCTGCCAATGAAACATACTGATACGAACCCCAATTAGCGTTCGTTGGCGCTGTTCCTGAATTTGCGTAATATGCGTAGTCGTTTATATATGCCATCTATCCTTGTGTTTGTTGTTCTTGTTGTAACTCTTGAGTACCAAAATTATAAACATCAGCCTCTCTTATTTCAATACCTACATACTGACATATTTTTGCTATCAAAGTAGGCTCATCAGATAATGGTAATTCAAAGTCTTGATAATCCGCATTTGTAGGGTCAAATAAAGGCTCTCCAGCTAATAAAGAGGCGTAAGTCCAGTTTGGCGTTAAAGGGTATCTAACGTACTGTGTGGTAACCTGCCCTATTGTATTAATAGTAATTGGAAAAGCTTCTGCTACAAGAGCGTTTTGTGTATATGCAGGATAACTAATATTTGGTTTTGTTAAAATAGAATTATTTAACATAGTAATTTTACTTTGCGCAACTCTTTCTGCTTCAACAATATCATTTGCTGAATATATGTTATATGTTTTTCCTATAGCATCCCATACTATTGCTCCTGTTGTTGGAAACACTAAAAGATTTGTTGCGCTTACAACTGAAGAAACTACTGTATTATAAACTATGGTATTTGTAACGGTTGAAACTATATCTCCAACCTGCACCCCTGCTGCAATAAAATCTGCTGTAGTGTCGTTTACCGCTACAGCACCTCCATTTATAGAAGTTGTAATTCCTGCGGCCAATTCCTTAGTATATACCATCATTTTATTAATTAAATAATAATCAGATGGTAGTGTATATAAATTAGTTTGTATATCTCCTAATTGAGTTGTAGCAGTATTTTCTAATGGAATATTTACATAAAAAGTATCTATTACTTCTAATAAACCTTTTGAAATATCAGCGTATCCTGTCCCTGAAAGTCTTTTATTTTCTTTTACTAATTGATTATTGTATGAGTAAAAATAATTCTCAAACATATCCATTTGAGCTTGCGCACAATAAAGATTAAAATCTTGTGGAGAAATATATCCGTAGTTGTTTTTATTCGCTATTGCTAATACCGTATTTCGTACTTCGTTTATTGGCATAATTAATTCTTTTTACAAAGATAGCAAAAAAAAA
>Ga0307488_10004361_pt1 | contig 11787 bp, 16 predicted proteins | sample SB02metaG_FD_202248 | JGI IMG/M metagenome (GOLD analysis project Ga0307488, IMG submission 202248) | Sea-ice brine microbial communities from Beaufort Sea near Barrow, Alaska, United States - SB 0.2 | ecosystem: Environmental > Aquatic > Marine > Coastal | place: USA: Alaska | collected...
TGGGCAGTGTTTATGGATTGTGACATGTTACTTAGAACAGACATTGCAGAGTTGTTTGCACAAGCAGACGATACAAAAGCATTGATGTGTGTACAACATGACTATGCACCTAAAGAAGGTGTTAAGATGGACGGACAAACACAAACAGTTTATCCACGCAAGAATTGGTCTAGTATGATGCTTATTAACTGCGGACATCCTGCTAACAAAAGACTTAACATAGACTTAGTAAATGAGAAAGAACTTAACGGAGCATACTTTCATAGATTTAGTTGGCTAGAAAGTGATGATCTAATTGGTGAACTATCACCTGAATGGAATTGGTTAGTAGGACACTACAAGCAGCCAGAGGATGGCTCACCAAAACTATTACACTACACAGAAGGCGGCCCGTGGTTTGAAAACTATCGTAACTGTGAATACAATCAAGAATGGAAACAAGAACTACAGGATATGATGAATGATACTATTTGACGGCAATGATTCTATCTTAGAATTATGGCGTCAAGGTACAGGCGGCACTTTTGGACATTTAGAACAACTTCATTTAATTGATCAGTCTATTCCGGTTGCTATTAGAGGAATGACTAAACGAAAAATAATGGCACGATGTAAAGAAGAAGGTCGTGATTATTATTATATAGACACTGGATACTTAGGAAATTTAGGCAAGCGTAAAGACTATCACAGAGTTGTAAAAAATAATGTGCAACATCTATCACCGACTGAAGTTCCTGATGATAGATATCAACGGTTGCAATCCCAAGTACATGGCTGGCCGACATATTTTCCAGGTTGGCGAAAAGGTGGCAGTACTATTCTTATAGTTACGCCTAGTGAAAAGCCATGCAAGTATTATGGCATTACTCGTGATGAATGGTTAACATCAACGTTAAACACACTAAGACAGCATACTGACAAACGAATAATTATACGAGACAAGCCTCCTAGAAGAGAAAGGGTAGGAAGTAGCAGTATATATCAGCAAATGCTAGATGAAAAAGTTTTTGCAGTTGTAACATATAATAGCATTGCAGCAACAGAGGCAGTATCGTTCGGCGTTCCTGCATTTGCTAATGCACCTAATGCAGCATGGAGTGTATGCAGTAAAGACTTTAGTCAAATAGAAACACCGTATTATCCTAGTAGAGAAGAAGTTGCTAAATGGGTACACTGGTTAGCATACTGTCAGTATGACACTAATGAGTTAGCCAACGGCACAGCATTTAAAATACAGGAGAGATACAACTTATGTTAATAGCAAGTTACATGAGAGGAATTCCTGCAAATAATAGAAATCCTGAGAAGCCTGAAATAATTAATAACTTTGTTGTTGGTGTTAACAGACATGGAACTGATAGAGGAGTTGTGTGTTATGACAATGCTCCGATAAACTGTGACGTTGCAGTACTACAAGGATATGTTCACGAACGCTCAGAAAGTAGTCCTCATCTAAGACTTAGAAAAGCTGTATTAGATCATCAAGCATTGCAAAACAAACGTACTATTATTGTTGACAGTAATTTATTCTTGTATAAAGATCCGGGTAATACAAAGCGTTTTCTGCGCTATAGTTATGACGGAGTATTCCCTACAACTGGAGAATATTGCAATGATAAATGGCAAGAAGCTCGTTGGGAGAAACTAAGAACTCACTTGGGCATTGAGCTACAACCTTATAAAGGCACTAAAGGAAAATATATTTTAATATGCGCTCAGCGTGATGGCGGCTGGAGTATGGGAGGCAAAAAAGTTGTTGACTGGGTACTAGAAATACTTCCTCAAATTAAAAAATATTCTAATAGGCCTGTGATGCTAAGGTTTCATCCAGGTGATGGAAATTGGCGCAATCATTACAAGCGTCTAATTAAATCTGGAATTATATTAAGTCGAAGTAAAACTCTTATGGATGATTTGGCAGTAGCAAGCGCAGTAGTTACATACAATAGTAGCCCTGGCGTTGCAGCAGCAATAGAAGGATTGCCGGTATTTGTAACAGATCCAATTCCTCAACAAAGTCAAGCATTTGGTGTTGCAAATACATCACTTGCCCAAATTGAAACACCTAGAGAGTTTGATAGAGAAGAGTGGATTAGAAAACTAGCAATGACTCATTGGACTCAAGAAGATTTAAGAAGCGGCGAGTGTTGGGCCTGGATGCGTCAGTGGGCTACCAAGTAAGAATCCAATCTTTGTTGAAGTTAACAACACGCTTCATTCCCCAGCTTTCTAGTAACTGAACAGCAGGCAACGTTTCACGATCATTTTGGTATTCATGATCCTGTTGTTCAACTATCATCATTGGACGATTTTTTAATATAGTTTCTTTTGCGCCATTAAGAATTGGAACTTCGTATCCTTCACAATCTACTTTAATAAGATCAATAGTAGTAAAGCCAAAGCTATCTAGTGTACGCATTGGAGTTTTTCCCTTGCCAAAACTATTAGGATTAACATGACTATGTCCGGTATTGTCCGGCGTAATAATCATATCTATTTCTGACTCTTGTTCACCTAGTGCAACTGGGTGTAGTGTAAAGTTGTCTTGTTTTGTGTTTAAAAATAAACAATCTTGAAACTCATTAACAGGTTCAAACGAATGAACGAATTCAAAATCCTTAACAAGATCCATTGTCCATAATCCTACATTTGCTCCGATATCAATTGCAATACGATGATTATCTAATAAACTAACTGCATGGTCTCTTACACGATGTTGGTACCGCACACAGTTATCTTTCTTTAAACTTTTATCTAACATACGCTGGAAGTGCGTTTCTATATTCGGTAAATGAATTCCTAAGTGTTCAATCATTCCAGTATCCTTCCGAACGATTAACTACTAAATCTTTTGTTAGACTTTTGCCTTTGAATTTACGATCACCCTTCATATGATCAATCCATTTGCCTAATTTAGTATTAATTAATGGATGTCCGCCACCGCCAGTTGACGCTCCCCTTAATATCATTTCAGCAGTATAGTCAAGTACATTTGTATGTGTAAGTTTCATTTTGTTAACAATCTCACCAAAGATAAAGCTGTCGTGCCATTCATCTAATAAGAACATTCCGTTATCTGCATCGTCATACATGCGTTCAAATTCTTTTAAGAAATCATGACATACACTATCATTTAAGTTTAGACCATAAAAGCCGCACTCGGGCCAAGATGCAGATCCCTTACCTCTACCAACATATGTTATCCAACTAGTTTTTGGCAAGCACTCGATGAAGTCTTCATAACTCCAATTACTGTGTACAAACGTATCTGCATCCATCCACACGCACCAGTCCTTGCTACGTTCACAAGCATCAAACACTGCATACACTTTGTTAGCAAATCGTACTGCATCCCATTTAAATTCTTTGTGATGATCTCTTGGACGTCTTTCTGGAAAAGGGCATTTGCCATTTGCTTTAGGAACATCTTTCCATTTGTCTTTAAATGCATTTAGCTTAGGTAGTACTGCCTTTGCATCTAGTATTGTAATTCTACTAGGATCAGGATTATTTGGTTTACAATTTTCTGCATACACTAAAAGTTTAATTCTCTGATCAATATTTTTAGCAAAGCTGTCAATAAAGCGTTGCCCGTATGTTGTTAAGCCTGCTGGATGAAAAGTTGTAACCACAGTTATTGCTGGCATGTTAATTCCTTTGTAAATATACTATATGGTATTTACACAATGAAATTCAACCTATGGACAAATTATGGCGCACTTAATAGTAGACCGGTGTTTGATGCTTTTGCAAATAGTCTTGTGGACAGCGGGCATACTGTTGTTTACAATGATAACAGTGCCGACGTTGATGTTATTTGGAGTGTGCTTTGGCACGGCCGCATGGCTAGAAACAAAACTATCTGGGAAAACAAAAAGCCTACTATAGTACTGGAAGTAGGTGGAATAAATAGAGGCACAACTTGGAAGGTAGGTCTAAATGGAATCAACAGAGATGCTTACTTTAGTGAGCAAAACAATGATAGGTCTAGGGCTGATAGCTTGGGATTGGTTTGTAAGCCTTGGAGATCCAACGGCGATTTTATTTTAATATGCGGACAACACGATAAGAGTTTACAGTGGCAAGACATGCCGAGTATAAGCAATTGGTTCTTAGAAACATATGACGAGATACGCAAACACACCGAACGCCCTATTGTGTTTCGACCACATCCTCGTTGTAGACTAGAACACATAGAACGTGGACTTAAACACGTATACAGACAAGAACCAGTAAAGATAGGCGGTAGTTACGATGATTTTGATATGGGCTTTGATGATGTACATTGTACTATTAGCTATAGTAGTAACCCTGGGATACATAGTATTCTCAGTGGCGTCCCTGCTTTTGTTAGTACTCATAGTCTCGCTTATCCTGTAGCCAACGACATAGACTTCATGCATGATGTCGAACAGCCTATGATGCCAGATAGGCAGCAATGGCTTAATGACTACGCACACACTGAGTATACAATAGAAGAAATATCTCAAGGTATTCCACTTAAACACTTGACATCTCAGTTAATATAAGTTATAATATAAGTTAACTAAGGAGATGTGCTTAATGACCAATCTTACAATCGAAGACTGTTTGGAATTACTAACTGGCATTAATGCTGTAAAAGGTTACTCCTTTACTCTCGAGAATGAAGACTATAATATTCTTACTAGCGTTGCTCGACAAGTATTTAAAGGTACTGCGTTAACTGACAGACAGTTTGATATGCTTGTAAAGAAGTTAGAAAAGTACACACTTCAGTTTGAGCAAAACGGAATAGACATCAACGGAATCATTACAAATATGATTTTAAGAACTCCATTTAGAACAGTTGACAGAACACAAACTGTATACATTGAAGATGGATTGATAGTTGCACAGTTTCCGTTTAATAAAAAATTAATATCTAAAATACAAACATTGCGAGACGAGGCTACGGGACAAGTATCAAACAATAAAAATAAATGGAAGTTTGAATTATCAGAACGTAATATCTTTGTAGTTGGTTCTACATTAACTAACTTTAAAGTTACTCAAGAGTTTAAAGAATTATTTGATATAATCAGCAAATATAAGTACGAAGAATTTGTCCCAGGAATTTATAATATTAATAACTCTCTTGTGTTAAAAAATATGCACCCAGATGCAGAAAGAAATATTATTAAAGCTTGCGGCCCACTACAACATAATATATTAAAATATATTGACAGAGCAAAGCAGTTTGGAATTGAGCATATTGATTACGAACTTAATGAAGATACTATTGAAACTAAACTAGTTAAACGCAAAGGCACACAGGTACATATTTCTGACAACTATAGTTTAAATGAAGTTACTGATGCATTAGACAAGCTTGATCGATATCCGTTGGTAGTAATAGTAGATGCAGAAAAACTATCAGATGTTTTTAATTGTTACGCTGCTTTATCAGGCACAGTTAGTATAGATGAGCAGACGGTAATGTTTAGAGTTCCGAACACTACTGACCAAGGAATTGAATTTAATCAATGGGTTAAGCAAACAAATCTTAATAATTGGATTGACACAAATACAAAAGTAGTGTATATTAGTGATAGTAAAGTACCTAAGGTCGTAGTGAATAATATCAATCCAGGTTGCATTTTAAACTTTTCATCGACGTTATTTACTTATGGTCGAGGACTTGGTGCTTGGATTACGCAGAACAGTGACTTAAGAATTGACTACGGTATTAGACCATTAGTTATGAACGGAGTAGAAATAATAGAATGAGTACATGTAAACTAATTATTGAAGATGAAGTAAACATTAAGATTGAAGGTCTTGAGGTAGATGTACGCCGCCAGCTAGCTAATGCACTAAAGTTTGAAGTGCCGTATGCAAAGCACATGCCGCAGTACAAGCTAGGACGTTGGGATGGCAAGGTTGCTTTCTTTGGCATTGGCGGCTCGGGGTATGTTAATCATCTCGATGTCGTCCAACAAGTACTACAAAAGAACAAAGTTCAAATATCATCTATTGATGATAGACGCACTCCAATTGATTTAAAATTTATACCAGTAACAGAACGCTATTGGGCAGACCAAGGTGTGTGCTGGCCAGAAGGTCATCCTGTAGCAGGTACAGAAATTATTCTGCGCGACTATCAGGTAGAAGCAATCAATAACTTTCTTAACAACCCACAGAGCTTGCAACAGATTGCTACTGGTGCAGGCAAAACAATTACCACAGCAACGCTGTCACATATAACTGAGCCTTACGGACGTAGTCTTGTGATTGTTCCTAACAAGTCGTTAGTAGAACAAACTGAAGAAGACTATATCAACTGTGGGCTCGATGTTGGTGTGTACTTCGGCGACAGAAAAAATCTCGGTAAGACTCATACTATTTGCACTTGGCAGAGTTTAAATATTCTTGACAAGAAGCACAAGGACGGAAGCGCAGTGTTATCACTTGCTGAGTTCCTAGACGGTGTAAGCACAGTTATTGTCGACGAAGTACACATGGCCAAAGCAGAAGTACTAAAGAACTTACTTACACGTAACTTGAAGAACGCTCCGATACGTTGGGGACTAACCGGCACAGTGCCAAGAGAGAAGTTTGAGTTTGAAAGTATTCACGCTAGTCTTGGACCAGTTATCGGTAGCATTAGTGCTAAGTCATTACAAGACAAAGGCGTACTATCAAAGTGCCATGTTAACGTAGTGCAGCTACTCGATGTAGTAGCACACGCAGACTATCAGTCTGAATTAAAGTACTTAACAACAAATGAGCCAAGACTAGAATATATTGCAAAATTAATGAATAACATAAAGCAATCCGGAAACACACTTATACTAGTAGACAGGATTAGTGCAGGACAAATGTTAGCAGAACAAATACCTAACAGTACCTTTGTAAGTGGTGCTGTTAAAGTTAAGGACAGAAAGGAAACATATGACACGATTCGTGAAGGGACTAATGAAGTCATTATTGCAACCTACGGAGTGGCCGCTGTTGGACTTAATATACCGCGCATCTTTAATCTTGTTCTTCTTGAACCTGGTAAGTCTTTTGTTCGTGTTATTCAGTCTATTGGCCGCGGTGTAAGAATAGCAAAAGACAAAGACTTTGTGCAAATTTGGGATATTACGTCTTCATGTAAATTTGCAAAAAGACATTTAACACAACGAAAAAAATTCTATAAAGAAGCAGAATATCCGTTCACTATAGAAAAAATAGACTGGAACTAAACTATGAACATTTTAACACTTGAAAATACTACGTACAACTTAAATAACTTACCTGACAAAATTGATGATGATATTCGATTTGCTGTTTTAGATAATAATACTCCTGCAGAGTGTGATTTTTATTGGATACCTCTAATCTTTTTAGAATCATTTAATAGTCCTGCTATTGTGTTAAACATCAACGGTAGAGAAATTACAATGCCAGTTGATTGGAACATAGTAGTTGGCTGCAAAGAAAGCGGCAACGATTTAGAAGTTATTCCGTTGACAAGCATTGCTGATAGAGGATTTGACACATTCCTTTTTAACCCTATGACTTCCTTTACACCATCTTGGGGGAACCTTGAAGTAACTAATTTCTATAATGATGTTAAGTGGTTCTTTCCTAAAATAAAAAATAATCAAATGCTAGCTGTGCCTATTGACAACAGTGCGAATTCATTGTGTGCGTTTTTCTGCAAAGACGTAAGCAGAGCAAGCGAATTAATTGACTTTGGAAACCTATTATGACATTATACAGTAAAGACTATACCGACCAACTCAAACAGTTACACGAAAAGAAAAAGACATTCGGAAGCAGAACCGGACTTGGAGATATTCAACAATGGGTTGACAGTTATAATCCCAAAACGTTTTTAGACTACGGCTGCGGCAAAGGCGGCCTAGTTAACACGCTGAACGACATTAGTTCAAATAGTTGCATTGGGTACGATCCGGGTTATGAAGAATATGCAGTTGAGCCGGATGGCCCTGCAGAGATGTTAATTAGTACAGATGTACTAGAACACATTGAGCCTGAGTTTGTTGCTAACGTACTACAACATATGGACAGTTTGTTTACTCGTGTAGCGTACTTGCTTATTGCAACATGCCCTGCAAAGAAAAGTTTACCAGACGGACGCAACGCCCATTTGATTCAAGAAGAGCCAGACTGGTGGCGCCCGCTAATATTAGAAAATATTAACGCAAATATTGTAGACGAAAAGTATAAGCTAGGAACTTGGACAAACAAAAAGACCGGACAAGTAAATGCTAACAATAAATTTATAGTAGTATTGGAAAAGTAATGGGAATTAAAGCAGGAAAAGTTTGGGGCGGCACAGAGCTCATTCATGCAAACGGCGTACTAGAGTTTCACCGTATTGAGTTTAATGGCGGCTACAAATGTAGCGAGCATGCACATGAATTTAAATGGAATGGCTTTTATGTAGAATCAGGACAAATGATTGTGCGTGTATGGCAAGATGATCAAGGACTAGTTGATGAAACTATTCTAAATGCAGGTGACTTTACACAAGTAAAGCCTGGCAAGATTCACCAGTTTGAAGGTTTAGAAGACGGTGTCGCTTTTGAACTATACTGGGCTGAATTTAATCACGATGACATTGTTCGGCGTACTAGCGGCACAGAAGTAGAAAGAAAAAAATAATGAGCAAACTACTCTCCGGGGAAGCATTACTGTATGAGCGGGCAGACGGCGTTGTGTATGCAAAGTACCGTGACCATCCACACAGTAAAATTCCACGTTGGGTCATCGGTGGTGATCCTGCAGGAGTTGCTAGAGCACAAGGTGATTTAATAAACTATGCTGAGTGGCAAGAGCTATGTGCCCTCAGCATAGAATACCCTACATTACGAAAGTTGTTAGACACACTTGTAACAACTTACTATATAATTAAGGACTCTAAATGAGAATTATAGCAGGACCGTGCCAACACGAAGGCCTAGCACAGAGTGCAGAGATTGCTCGAGAGTGCAAACGTGTATGTGACAAGTATGGCATTGAGTATTACTTCAAAGCAAGTTACGACAAAGCCAATCGCTCAAGTATGCAAGGTGTACGTGGCATGGGTCTAGAAGCTACGCTCATAGACTTCCTTGCACTTAAAGTGACGCTCGGTGTTAAAACACTAACCGATGTACACGACTATGTACAAATAAATCGCATCGAAAGAGAATTCAAAGATGCAGTTGATGTCTATCAGATTCCTGCATTTCTATGTAGACAAACTGACTTAATACAAGCAGCGTGTGCTACTGATAAGATTGTTAATATCAAGAAGGGCCAGTTTATGGCGCCCTGGGATATGAAAGGTGTGCTAAGTAAATGCACAGACGCTAAAGAAATTTGGATTACTGAAAGGGGAACTAGTTTTGGATATAACACTCTTGTCGTTGACTATACTGGTATTATGTATATGCTCAACAATTATGAACATCCTATTATTTTTGATTGTACGCACTCTGCCCAAAAACCAGGGGGACATGGCACTAGCTCAGGTGGCAATCGCGATTACGTGCCTGGGTTGGCTCGTAGTGGGGCTGCTCTTGGGATTAGAGATTTTTTCTTGGAAGTCCATCCTGAACCTGATCTAGCACCCAGTGACGGGCCTAACATGTTACGCTTAGATGACTTTGAACAAGTAGTAGCAGACATAGTTGCAATCAACAAGGTAGTAGCAATATGAGTAAGAAAACCGCAATCCTTATACCCGCACGTTACGGTAGCACACGCTTCCCAGGAAAGCCGTTGTGCATGTTAGATGGCGTTCCTATGATTAGACGTGTGTATGACGCTTGTATTGCGTCTAACCTACCAACGTATGTGCTTACCGACAATCAAGAAATATATAATCTAATGGGTGCAGGCAAATGCATTATGGATCTAGAAGATTATGAAAACGGTACAGAACGATGTGCTGGCGCTGTAGCAATGCGCACACTTGACGAGTTTGATTACTTTGTTAACGTACAAGGTGACATGCCTGATGTTACAGTTGAGATGATCGAAAAGTGTGTGTCTAGTCTTATGCACTATCCTGTAAGTACAGTGTTTGCAAAGATGTCAGAAGAAGAACAGAACAATCCTAACTCAGTTAAGATGGTACGTGCAGGCGACCAAGCATTATGGTTTGGCAGAGGTATGACAGGCTACGGTGAATGGCACTTGGGTGTATACGGTTATCGTAAAAATGCATTACAGTGTTATTCAAATATGCAAGTTGAAAAAGAAGAGCGTGTTGAAAACCTTGAACAGTTACGTTGGCTAAAAAGTGGTTGGCAAGTTGGCTGTTTGAGTGTATACTTTAATGGAGTAGAGATTAATTCACCAGAGGACGTTGACACATGGCAGCAGAAAAGATCGCAATAAAAGAAATCCTTAGTTGGATTGACAACGGACGAAGTGACATTTGGAATGACTTAGAAGATGAGCATAAGAAGCAGATTAGCTTTTGGTTATTGAATAGGTATATTAGTGCAGTACAAGGTAGTCGAGATAAGCAAGAGCTTGCTGTGTTTAAAACTAATGAATACTACAACAAACACTTTAATGACATCGGCGTTAGCAACATACGTGGCCATCCAAAGTTGATGTGGCAGTTGTTGTGTATGTGCGGCAACACAGGCAAGAATGAATTTCATCCTTGGATTGGTCTTAAAAAAACAGGTAGCAATAATAAAGTAATTAAATTTCTTAGCGAATTGTATCCGCATTTGAAAGACGATGAGGTAGAAGTACTTGCTAAAATATCTACAAAGAAAGAACTCAAAAAGCTGGCTGAGGAGTATGACATTAATGTCAAGTTCTGAGAAGCCATATGTGTGTGGATATTGCGGAAGCGGGTACGTAAAAGAAAGTACCCTCATGGCTCATGTATGCGAAAAGAAACGCAGAGCTTTGCAGAAAGATGAGAAGCGTGTACGTTATGGATTCTATACGTTTGGTAGATTTTATAAACTTAGTGCAGGCAATAAAAAAGAAAAGACCTATGAAGAGTTTTGTAAGAGTCCGTATTATAATGCATTTGTAAAGTTCGGAAGTTTTGTTAATAATGTAAAGCCGATGTATCCTGAAAGATATATTGACTACGTTGTTACTAGCGGAGTTAAACTTGACCACTGGTGCAGAGATGAAATGTATGAAAAATATGTTCTTGAATTTATTCTTAAAGAAGATGTAACTACAGCACTTGAACGCAGTATTAAAACTATGGTAGACTGGGCATCAGAAAACGACCCTGCACCTTGGAATCATTACTTTAATCATATCGGATTGAATAGAGCAGTATGGGATATTAAGGACGGCAAGGTTAGTCCGTGGTTACTACTTAATTGCGCAAGTGGCAAAGATATGTTAAGTAAATTTAACGACGAGCAATTAAATTTAGTGTATGGTGCGATTAATCCGCAACACTGGGCTATGAGATTTAAACGCTTGCCTAACGATGTGCAACTAGTTAAAGACGTTGCTCGAGAAAGTAACCTATGAACAGAAAACTACTAAATGGAACAGACGTTCCGGCGCTAGACGTAGCAGTAACACTTAGCGTTTACACAAAGTGTCCTTGGAAATACAAGTTGGTCGACTTGGAGACTGGTCAAGAATATATGGGCCAGTTACCACAAGACAACAACAGCGACTGGGAAAAGATTTAATGCCTGATATTGACATTGACTTTGCAGATAGAGATATTATATTATCTCAACTCAAACATCGTGTGGCAAAACTAAACACAGGCAAGAAGCACAACACCGGAGTCTACGCAACGGAGATTCCACACAACCCTATTGACAACTT